>Ga0315915_1004565_pt1 | contig 17424 bp, 9 predicted proteins | sample MpolbnodulesMG_FD_207738 | JGI IMG/M metagenome (GOLD analysis project Ga0315915, IMG submission 207738) | Medicago polymorpha root nodule microbial communities from Los Angeles, California, United States - branched nodules | ecosystem: Host-associated > Plants > Roots > Nodule | place: USA...
ATTACTACAACGGTAAACCGTGCACTTGCGGTTTTACTCATCAAGTTTTTGGCGCCGCTGCTGGGGAGTTATTGTAATTTGATTAATTTTTTTTTACGATTAGACTGAAAAGAAAAAAAAAACTTTTTCTTTTTCTTTATTTTTATTTTTATTTTTTCTTTCTTTCTTTTTGTATTTATTTCTTTTACCTTTAACTTCTTGGGAAGCATGAAATAATAACGATATGGTTGAGGAACGCACTCTTAAAGAGTATGCAACCCCTTCTACGGAAGAACCACATGCTATTATTGTGTACCCAATGGTTGAGGGTAATAATTTTGAAATAAAACTTGCACTTACTTACTTAGTGCAACAAAATCAATTTTTCGGATCACCCACTGAGGATCCGAAACTTCATGTTTCAAAATCTTTAAGACTCAGTGGAACTTTGAAGGCAAACCAAGAGGCCGTAAGGCTGAACTTCTTTCCTTTCTCTTTGAGGGATAGAGCTAGTGCTTGGTTTCATTCATTGCAAATTGGTTCTATCACTTCTTGGGACCAAATGAGGAAGGCATTCCTTTCCCGATTCTTTCCCCATAGTAAAACTGCTCAATTGAGGAATCAAATCACACAATTCATTCAAAGAGATGAAGAATCTTTTTACGATGCGTGAGAGCGTTTCAAAGAAATGCTTAGGCTTTGCCCCCATCATGGTTTAGAGAAGTGGCTTATTATCCACACTTTTTATAATGGTCTTTTGTTTACCACAAAAATTTATGTTGATGCAGCTGCAGGTGGTGCTTTGATGAATAAAACATACACAAGAGCATATGCTTTGATCGAGGACATGGCCCAAAACCACCATCAATGGACAAATGAGAGAGCCATCATTGCTTCTTCACCCTCTAAAAAAGAGGCAAGTATGTATGAAGTCTCTACCCTTGATCATCTATCTGCTAAGGTGGACACACTTTTTCAAAAATTTGATAAATTAAGTGTAAGTGTTGTGACACCTACTCTTGTTTCACCACCATGTGAATTTTGTGGAATACTTGGCCATAGTGGCGTTGAATGCCAACTAGGTAGTGCTATTGAAAGTCCCAAGCAATTGAACTATGATAAATATAATCAAGGGATGAGGTCAAACCAAAATTTTTATAACAAAACTCCTCAAAATCCCTTTGGACAACAAACAACACCACCCGGTTATGCAAACAACCAAGGAGTCCCTCAAAAATCCAACTTGGAAATTTTACTAGAAAAATATGTTATAGATCAATCCAAGCACTTTCAAGAACTTAAAAATCAAACTGGATTTTTAAATGACTCTATTGTCAAGCTTACATCTAAAGTGGACTCCATTTCTACTCACCAAAAAACGCTAGAGACTCAAATCTCTCAAGTAGCCCAACAAGTAGCTACTTCCTCTCAAACCCCCGGAACCTTTCCAAGTCAAAATAAAACCAACCCCAAAGGCCATATAAGTGCTATTACTCTTAGGGATGGTAAACAATTAAAGGACTCTGTTGTCAAAGTTAAAAACAATGTGGGAGAGATAGAGAGTGATGAGCCTCAAGGTGAGAAAGCCAAAGGAGAGAATGATGAGCCAATTGTTTCACCACCTCATGAGCCTAAAATTCTATTAACACAAGAGTTTGCTAAATCCAAGTTAGATGAGCGGTTTAGAAATTTTATTGAAATACTTCCAAACAAATTGCCACCTAAACTTAACGATCCAGAGAGCTTTTCCATACCTTGTGTCATAGGATCTGAAACCATTGAGAAAGTCATGTGTGATTTGGGAGAGAGTGTCAGTTTGATTCCTTTGTCCCTTAGTGAAAGATTGGGTATAGGGTAGAGAAACCTCTTGATTGTCAAGCTAATGACTCTAAACGAGCGCTTCGTGGGAGGCAACCCACACATTTAATTGCTTTTATTTTGGTTGTTTTTCGTTGTTTTAAGTTGTTTTGTAGGTAATTGTCCAAGCATGATTCAAGAAAACGAAAAAAAATTGAGCCTAAAGTTGCCAGAACCTTGGCACGACCCGTGCTCCCACTGGCACAGCCGTGCCTGACTTGCCAAGACCAAAACCCACCAACTCACAGAGAGTTGGCATGGCCTGTGCCCCCACAGGCACGGCCGTGCACGAATCCCAGGTAAGAATACACACAAATTTTTTCTTCTTCTTCGTTCATTCTCCAACACAAACATCTCTCCTCATTCAAACTTCTCCCTAAAACCCCCATAACCAAAAACCTTCAAACCTTCATATCTCCCTCAAATCTTCACCAAATCACAAAATTCCTTCACCCAATCAATCTCAAACATCATTCCAAACATAATCCACCAATCAAAAACAACTTTCATCCACCCAAACCAAAAATCACCCAAATTGGTAACCCTCATTAACCTAACCCAAAAACCACAAATTCATCACCAATTTCCTCAACTAAACTCATAAACCTTACTTAAACCTTAACCCCATAACTAAACCAACCTTTTCCACCAAAAACATTCCCAAAACCCAACCTTCACCAAAACCACACCAAGTCAAAATTAGGTCAAGGCAATGGCTTCCAATAGAGGTGGAAAAGAAGGAGCAAGCTCTTCCGGGGGACCTCCTCCAAAAAGACAAGCACCGGCAAAGAATCATAGAATACAATTCAAGGATAACAAGCAAAGGGATAGGTATAAAGTTCTCATCTCTAAACCTTTACATGCTTGTAGATACCCTGATTCTTATAGTTTGGATGTACTAGGCATTAGAGACAATGTGTTTAATTTGCTGGGAAACTTAGGATGGGTTGATATGTTGAGACCTATGAGGGAGTTTGAAAACTTCACCTATGAATTCTTAAGCTCTATTATTTTTAAAAAGGATAGGTTGGATTTGGATAACCCTAATCATAGAGTCTCTTTCTGGCTTATAAACATTGATTATGAGATGTCTCTTCAACACTTTTGTGATGAGATGGACTTCACAAATGTGGGGTTCATCCATGACTCTTGGAATCATGATCTAAGGCCGGTTGACTATCAACCCGCTGCCTTTTGGGAACGTATCACTGGTTTAAGACACCACACATACACACTACATATATATTTTATATTATTTGTAAAAGCAAACAAATTAATACAACCATAATATATATATATATATATATATAGACATACATTTAACAAAAAATACACAATATTACTTATAAGTTTTGCCAGAGGTCATAACCAATTTTGACCAGCATTAAAATATTTAATTTTCTACTTGACTACTTTGCCACGCATCATAACCAATTTTGACTAGCATTAAAATATATAGTTTTCTACTTGACCAGTTTGCCACACATCATAAACAATTTTGACCAACATTAAAATATTTAATTTTTTTTTGACCAGCATTGAAAGTATTGTCATAGCTCTTACTAGCCCATCCCCTTGGGCTATATATATATATGTGTCTTAAGGTCATCACACACACATTTAACCAAGTGAAGGGAGTCATATAAATTTATAATTCATCACTAAACCATGGAGAAGAAATCACTAGCAGACTTGTGTTTCCTCTTCCTCGTTTTCTTTGTTGCACGTATAAGGCATCATTCTTTAGACACTTTTTATTAATGGTTATGTTTGAAAAAAATTGGATGCATAATGTTATGTAAATTCACCAACTTTAAGATAGAGTTCTTGTAAATGAATCCCTCTATTTGTCATTCACCTATTTTACACCCCCCATTCTATATGGTGGTTGGTAGTGCTCGGTCGGCGGTGGAGTCCTTCACCGCACAAAGGGAGGTGGCTGAACTTCGGCGATCCCACAACGGATGGTGGCCATACTTTGAGATATACACATTTTATTTGACTTAAAATAAAATCTAGTCATTCTCGTATATTTATCGAAAAGTTAAATATGCAATCCAATTAATATTCTATTTGATACTTGTATGCAGAGAAAAAAGTGGTGATTGAAACAAGGGCTTCTGAGGTTTTGTCTGATGGAGTATGTATGTCTTTGTCTGGTACATTCAAGGGACTATGCATCCCTCCCTTTATGAATAATCGTTGTGACAAGTCCTGCAAGGACAAAGAGCACAAATATAGTGGCAGGTGCTGGCAAGATTTACGTTGTTGGTGTTATGGAGAATGTTAAATGGATCTAAAGACGCATGCATGGTCGAAATCTATGAATAAAGACTATAATATAATAAATAAATAACTGCAGTGTAGCTTGCATTGTATATATGTATGTGTATTGTGTCATGAATCTTGAATATGTGTGTACTTTAATCAAAAAGAGAATTATGTATTTACTAGATTGTGCATGTGTTAGTTATTCACTTTATCATATGAAATTTACTATCTATTGCAGTTCTCCGTTTACCAAAAACTAGAATTTACCATTAACTTTAACAAAAAAATTAAATTAAAAGGTTATCAATTAGACATGAAAAGAGTGGGGAAAGCAATTCTTGTCATTTATACACCCAAAAACAATTTTGACTTAAAATATCCAAACAACATTTTTTGTACAAATCACCTATAGTGTGAAGTTATCTAAACATAAAATATCTTATCAATGATATAACTTATCATTGGTCCACGTCTTATAGGAAACTATTACCCCAAATCTTTGTCCAATTTTGGGGAGACAGCCGAAAAATGACTTGTCAATGATGGTAAAAGCTGGCCTACCACGGTAGAAGCTTGGTTCAACATGGACAACAATAGCACTGAAAATTCCTTCTCTAGTAGTCAAGGTTTGAGTGGTCTACAAGATAGAGTTTTAAGTTGTAGAGGAGCATTCAAATCAAGATGAAGAGGTTGATTTCGATTCTTAAAATACAACTGATTTATTCCACATAAGTGTGTATAGGGGTGGATCTACATCATGTCCATGTGTGTGGCTATAGCTACACATGAATTTTAATTATAGAGGTATACACTAAGGCATAAAAATAGAGGTATACACTGGATGTCTTGGGATAAATTATCTATGCACAAGAAAGATGGTTGAATGAGCTTCAAAAGTCTAGGTACCTTCAATTTGGCAATGCTTGAAAAACAAGGATGGAGGATTATGACAAATCCAGACACTCTCATTGCACGGATATATAAAGCACGGTATTTCCCACACTGCAATTTTTTTGAGTCAACTATAGGTCATAAGCCTAGTTTTGTTTGGAGAAGCATATGCAATTCCAAGTTTATTTTAAAGGCAGGTAGTAGATGGAAAATTTGTGATGATACTTCTATACCAATTTGGAATAATTGTCGAAAGAAAATGTTACTATTTTCCCTCTTCAGAATGTTGCTTACACATTGGAAAGTATGCGTGTATCAGATTGTATATAACCGGATCATAAGGCTTGGAATGTTCCTTTTTTGCACACTATATTTTATCAACAAATTGTGGAATATATCATTAATACGCCTTTACATCCCTCTGTGAATGAAGACCGACTTATTTGGATAAATGAAAAAAATGGTGAGTACTCTGTTCGTAGTGCATGTCATTTGTGTATGAATGAGCTCCTTGATACTTCCCACTTCAAAAAGAAATGGTCATGGATACTTACCAATGCGAGTGAGAATCCGAGACAAGGGGGTTAATTGTTCTCCTATCTGCACTTTATGTAATACTGAAGAGGAGGAGGATAGGTTTCATCTCTTCTTTAGATGTCCAGGCAGCAGCAATATTTGGAGCATGTGGAATGCTTTTTCCATTATCAGTGGCATACTTACTCAGAATCATGATATTAATGTTGTTATATTCAATGTTTTACAGGTTATAACTGCTGATGATGCAACTCTGTTTGGTTGTGTTTTGTGGAGAATATGGAAACAACGGAATAACAAAATTTGGAATGACATAACCGATGCTCAATCCTATGTTTTTGACCGAGCAAAGACTATGCTGAAAGATTGGAAGACAACAAGATCTATTCAGGATACTTCATCTAACCGTCAGCAATCGAAGCGAAATGTAAAGTGGATGAAGCCAAATGCAGGTAGAGTCAAATGTAACATTGACGCCTCTTTCTGTAAGCTCTCTAACAGGGTTGGAATATGAGTGTGCATTAGAGACGAAAATGGCACTTTTGTCCTAACTAAAACAGAATGGTTTAGTCCTATCTTTGAGCATCATGTTGGAGAAGCCCTTGGACTCTTATCGGCATTGGAATGGGTCCATGTTCTTAATTTGGGACCTATTGATTTTGAGATGGATGCTTAGAGAGTGGTTGACAGCTTTCATTCCCAAACGAATGATGTTACTGAATTTGGGAATATTATTGATAATTGTAAATATCTCTTTAGGAATTTTTATGTAAACTCACATGTCGAGTTTGTGTGGAGGCAAGCAAATGAGGTTGCTCATGCTTTAGCTAAGGTGGCCACATTAGAAGCTAGTTTCTAGGTTCTGGTAGAGATACCATATTGAACATATTTTGAGTAATGAAATGCAATAAGCTTATTCCTATAAAAAAAACATGTAACTTTCTAGAACAAGAGGATTGACTTTACTTTATGAGATTATTATGTTTAAAGATTTGTTTTTTTTTATAAGATTTTAAAATACTTTTTTTTTTGTTAGAAATCTAAAGAAGCAAGAACCACTCCCTCAAGAATCAAGTTCCCAAAGAGTCAGTAGAGAAGAAGATTGGTAGTCCATGAGGGTAGGGATAGACCATGCATGACATTAATGCTAGAATAATGATAAGTTTGCAAGTACATGATTTTACTCGAATAAAATGTATCAACCCACATAGACTTATTGAGTACCAAATATATATTAAGTTATTTTGCTAAAAAAAATTGAATGTTTGAAGGTTTGACGAGTGGTTTACAAAATATGCAATTTGAGAAAACACCTTAAGTGTTTGAAGGCTTGAAGGTTTGAGGAGTGGTTTAATCTCATTTCTTCCGATTGTTATGGAGAATCAAAGTCTAAATGTGACGTTAACTAATGTGACTAATGTCCTCCTTTGAGGTTTCAAAAAAGTATATTTTAAACTAACATAGTCCCTATTCTCATGGTTGTTATTTCGTATATCACCTTAGGAGTTTTTAGACTATTATCATGTATCAAAACTTTTGTTCAAACTAATATTGCCAGCACCAATCTTCGCCTTTCTGTGCGTCGTCGATGCCCAAAATATTTTCATTGGATTACTTTCCATAATTTCAAGACAAAGGAAGAACCGTTCACTCATCATAATAATTAACAAAAATAAGAAATAAAAGAAGAAAAGATGTAAAGACAATAAAGTTCTATTGAAAAATGCAAGAACAAGATTACAAGAGTTTTCTCTATGCAAATGGTGATAAGAAAAGCTTAGATTAAAACCAAGTCCTTAATTTTTGTTGAAACACTCACAAATGATTGTAACACATGAAACTAAGGAAAATTTGAATTGATTGAGGAAAAAAACAACAGGGAATTTCATCAACCAAATTTCAACCGTCATAATAACCTCCTTTCTTGAACAAACTCTCAACATGCTTCGAAGCTTCTCAAACACCGCAGTCTTGAAAGGTTTTGTCATTATATCTGCAATTTGTTCCTCACTCTTGCAATAAATAACATAAATAACACCATCCTTGCACAGATCACAAAAGAAGTGAAATCTAACATCTATATGTTTGCTCCTCCCGTGTAAAACATAATTCTTTGACAACTTAATTGCAGAGGCATTATCGCAAAACACTTGTGTGGGCTCTTCTGCATCATAACCAAGCTCTCTAATTAACCTTCTCAACCAAATGACTTACCAAGCACATGATGTAGCTGCAGTAAACTCAGCTTTAGTAGTGGACAAATTAACTACTCGTTGTTTTTGGATGACCATGAAACTGCACCAGAGCAAATACCTCTTTATAATCAACCCCATATTCTTGCTTATAGCCTTTAACTACCAGCCTAGCCTTGTATTTATCCTAAAGAGACTATGTAAATAAGCTAAAAACAACTCATGGACATGTTATAAGTTGTTTTCATAAACTCTCTCAAACAGTCTTACAAGTGCTTATGCTAGTACGTAAGCTCAAATAAGCTAATCCAAACAGGTCCTCCTAGGTTTAAATTGAAGAGGGGAATTCAATTGTTAGAGGTAGGAGAACACTATAATCCAAACTATTAAGGACTTAAATTTAAATGGTTTACAATTAGATAATTCCACGTAGTGTGAAAGGCTTTTTTTCACACTTTGTTCATTTGTTGCTTACCATCTTTTATAGTTCCACGGTAACTTATAATTGTACTATTGCAGTATTGTTGTTAGTGATCTTATCAAACAGGTTAACCTATGGCTTGTTTCTGTGTGTTAGTTATTTGCTTTTTTTCTTTGTTGTAGTATCTTTCATGTTGGTTAAGGCATATTTCATCATTTGCAGTTGATTCTGAGTAAAGTTATGTTGCTTGGATCCTCTAGTCAGACAATAGTTGGCAGACCAAGAGTTTATCCTATTTTTGAAGAGTACGTAAAGAGAAATGATATTTATATAACTACTTTATAACAATTTTTTGACAACTCATATTACATTTTTATTCTCTATCTTCTTTTTTCTTGCTCTATTATTTTTGATCAATTAAAAGAGAGAAAAAGGAAGAAATCACAAAAGTTGTCTTAAATATCACTACTTTGTAGGTTATACAATTTTCCACTTCAATTAAACTTGATATGCAAATAATCTTACTCATTATGGGATTAGGAATATAATTGGTTTATAATACAATGATAGTGATAGTGCCTCCTTCAGTTTTAGGTTGCATTTTTTCTCTCTACATTCTTTGTTTGCAATCAGGATTGTGACTAAATGACATAAATTCCTTTAATAGAGAAAAACTTAAGAAATTAGGTATTGCATTTACCTGTTTGGATAAACTGCTTAATTAAGCGCTCTATAACATACTTCTTCCGTCACAAAATGTAAGTGAAAATTAGTCAACAAAAGTTAACGTATTTGGTTCAAAATTTGTACCAACTACATTAACTTTTGTTGACCAAATTTTGCTTATACTTTAGGACGGAGGGAGTACACGCTTGCCGTATAAATCACATTTTCTCAAACTTTCTCTTCCAATTTGCATGAACCATAATCAATTGAGAAAGGAACAAACACATTCTCATCGCTGTTCAGCGTACCGTTCGACGTTCCTAGTCCTCCACGCATTTTCATCATCCAGGATACAATTTCATGCAGATTTTCCTGCACCATTTGCTTCGGAAGTACCTACAGGTATGTTTGCAGGAAATGTATTTGCAGAATAATCTGCCGGAAACTTAGTACGAAAAACACTTAAAAACTATAATCAACATTCAAGTTTCTTACATTTATTTTCACTTTTCCTCGAGATAATTACGTAGGAAATTATAAGAGGATTTCAAAGTTCATAGGAAACAATTACTCACGAAGGTATTACTCAGACACCTAAATCCTTAGAAAAATCCATAAAAAAAAATTAAAAAATAAACAAATATGTAACACCCAAACTAAACGTGTCTAGAATATTTAGCATGTGCGTTAACTTAGTACTGGATACATTAAAATTTACAACATAATGTCACATGAAAGGATAAATACATCAAGCAAGTTCGTACATCTGACATAACTAACTGCTAAATACATATCTCTAATACATATTATCATCCATGAAGAAAATCCACAACTAATATGAATCAAGCTCTTAATGATAATTCGTCCAAATGCAAAACTGAATTCTCTTACCACAAGCAACCTGCTAATCTGCAAACATAAAAGGATTGGGATGAGACATAATGTCTCAGTGAGCTCCACCTAATCCTAAGCTCCGGGCAATCTTGGGGAGAACCTACGATTGCCACCTTTCTACATACACAACCCGTTAAGGTTAATTATACGTGCGCGTGTGCTCTACATACCTGAACGATCACATGATACAAAAATCATTATTTGAACTTTCTAGATAAACTTGTACCTGAGGCATAAATTTGTTCTATTCATAGTATAAACATAATCATATCATATCCTGTTCTGCAGGATTTACTATTATGTTCTGCCTGGCTTAGTGGTCAGGGGAACCTAAGACCACTAATCGTCATATTATCGTAGTATCTTGCCATGTTTATAACATATTCATAACATAATCCTTAAACTGGACGATCGGGGGAAGCACTAATATCGTCAACAGTGTACCATCATAAACTTGTCTTGAGGCGGAAGCATATACATATTCATGACACAACGTAATCATATCATATTATGATTCATAAACTATTCATATTATGTTAGAGGGTTAGCGTGTAACAAACAACATTATCTAAGTTCATTTTACGGAATAATTCCTAGTGGAGTAACCTCGAAAGTTATTCCCAGGACATAACCGGTGAAATTCCTATTTGAGGCTAACACCGGACTCCTCCTAATGTCGTGCGGGCCTACCTTGTGGAGCGTATCCCGTCCTCCTAACGTGAACCTCTTGTATCCCCCTAGCGTGGATGCAAAAGACACGACATGTTCATATTTTACATAAATTTATACTTGCATAAGAGGCATCCTAACCTCATTGATTACTTACCATGGGTCTGCCTGCCCGTATAATGATAAACCATTACATACTTATTCTATTCGTTCATACTTAACATCCCTAGGATAACCTAATGGAAGGACTATTCTCAACTATCTAAATTACGGTTCTATAAGTTTTTCCCCATTGCTTAAGGGTTAGAATACTACCCGCACATAACATATGTGTTATCATACTCTCATGTTTCATACTTTGCCTAATAAGGTAAATACTTGTTCATTAATTTTCTTTTAAGAAAGCTTAGATAAATGGAAATTAGGTCATTGGTATTGAGGGGCTCATATTTTAGAAAATACTACAAGAATTGGATCTCGGATGACCACTGTTGAACCACAGGACGAGTCGACAACACATGTTGTGCTGTCAAACTCGCCATGGCCAGATGTTACTCGCCGTGGAAAGTTCTTTCTCGCCATGGCGAGTTCCTGGGAGTTGTGCTAGTGCTCTGTGGTCCCAACTCGCCCGGCAAGTCGTGACAGTCCAGGAACATGTAAAACTAATATTATTTTTTTTATCAAAATCCTCAAATCCTAGTGACCCAAGGCATATTTCAACTCTGTAAGTCATAAAAACACTGAAATTCTTGATTCAAGGCAAGTATTAACATGATTAGGAAGCTTGGTACAAAAGGGGAAACTAAACACAATTTCGTAAAACCTAGAAATTATGTTATCTCACATATCAAAACTCATAACCCCAAGGGTTTGAACTAGCTAAGGAACTCACCATAAATCCTTGAATCAAGCTTCTTACCAAATCCTAGCTTTAGCCCCTTTCTTTCCTTTTTCTCAAAAAGCTTCTTAACCTTCAAGTTTGGTCCACTACTTTCACCATCCATCATGCATAAACCTTGAGACTTGGATATGGCTTGAAACTCCATAATCATGAGATGGGTGGTGAGATTAGGTTAGGGAAAAAAGTTGGAAAGACCCACAATCAAGCTTAACATAAAGATTAGGGAGGTTGAATGATGATTTCCCTTGAAGAAGTGAGGAACTTGATGATTTGGGTAAAGAAGAAAGGGAGGGTGATGAGTAGAGGGAGAGAGGAGTGAGAGATGCTGGATTTTAGAGTGAGGAGAAAAAAGTTATGAAGAAAATCTTCATAAAATCCTTCTTATACACCCTATTAATGGAAAGTCCATTTTGCCCTTTGTCTTAAAATGCACTTAAGCTGATACATATGACTAAACTTGTGTGTACGACTAACATTGCATGATCATTATTCTCCGTCATAATTGACTTTCATAAACTTTGTCCTCTGACACATACAATTGATTCTGCAATTAAATGAGAGATAGCGGGATGTTACATCCTACCCCCCTTAAAGAAATTTCATCCTCGAAATTTAGAAATTATCATAATACAATTGCGGTTAATGCTTAAGATCTCTGATTCTAGCTTCCATGAAACTTCACCATCAAGTGAATTCTTCCGGTTAACTATTACTATAAGAATCCCTTACTTCTGAAGGACCAGACGTTTCAATCTACTATTCAATCATATTCTAGTTGAGGTGTCAAGTCTAACTTTAGCTCTATGGTATCCAATCCTACTGATTGAAAAGGATCCGGAAAAACTTCCTTTACTGAAAACATGAAACACATCATACAACTTTGTCATAACTGTACATGTCGAACTGACAAACTATTGAACTGATACACTTGGGTATCTGAATTGGTCCACATACTTTGAACATAACTTCTTAATTCTGAATATTCCTCGAAATTCCCAACTGTAGGCGTAACTACAGGAACACATGTCCTCCTTTACTAAACTCTAAAGGCCTCTTCCTCTTAATTCCATAACTTATCTGACGACTATGTGTTGTTCTTATCTTTTCCCAGAATCTTACAGATTTCTAACCCTCGTGAATTATCTTAAATAGCATTCCCAACTTGTCTTAGATTCCAACATACATTTAATTTCAAACTGACTTGAGCTGATGGATGAAGGGTGATTTCCAAAATTGGAAAAACTCCAATTTCCTTAAGTTGAACAAATTCAACAATACTTTCTGTAGTTGCAATTCGTGAGATAACATATACACCCCGAATATAGAGAAAAACAAGACTAGTCAAACCAATACATCCTTACAAACCTGACTTAGGTTACTAGCACTTGATTATCTTTATTAGATCTCTTAATAACCCATACGGTCATCCAATTAACACTATTGTCGACCCTGTTAACTTTAGCTCTTCATGAGTGGATTCTAACTTGAGTGATTCACTCTATTGTGGCTAATTCCATAATCTTCTCTTTTTGGACTATGTCCCACATATCAAGACCTCATCACTGCAATCATAACATACTTAGTGTGTAGTTTCCCTTTCTCAGGACATTAACTAACAACAAATCTATCTCAACAAAAGTAAGGATTAGTTCCATTTCTCCTTATTACTCAACATAAACGTAGGTGGTATTACTTCTATTATCTGTTCTGAACTCTTATGGGGTAATCCCAATGCGGCACTACCTCATCATTTGATGGAAGTACTAACTATCAAGCACAATCCATAAATCATATCTTAATACAAAATGTACCACTTGACAAGTACATTGAGAATAGCTTCTTTCTAAGTATTAGTGCACTAACTAACAAGTACACAATACATAAAGGTAGTACAGCTGATGGCTTACCTCATGAAGTATCTCTACATATTGTCATAAAACATTCTATATTTATGATGAGCTTCAGTCTTTCTTACATTGTAATACTCTTTTTAAACTTATACTTATAGAACACGCAATCCCATCTGTGAACAACATTGTTCTAACTGCCACTAAAGGGAAACTGATCATCCCATCATCCTCTTAATCTCATATTCATAACTTAGACATACATAGCATAGGTCACAAAGTATTCTAACTTGCATGACGACATCTCTTTCCTATATTTCAAGCATACTGAGTTTGAACTGTCTAAATTCCACTTATAGTTCGTTTTCGGATGCTATCAATCTTATTATGAGTAGTGTCCTTCCATTTCAGATACCTGTTACTACACTTGTTATTTCAAACGTCACTTCGAGTTATAGGAAAAACCTTCTGGACACCACATTCATTTCTTTTGCCTCATACATAACTCTTTTATAGCTGACTGATATTCTTGTGCATACTTTAAAATCACCGAGCTGAGAAACCCGATTACCATACTAGAGGTGATTCCAAATTCTCTTGACTTACTTAGGTAGGAGCACGTCCATCATATTCCTACTACGTCTACTTGAGTTATTTTACTTCTGAATCTGATGGTTTGAGAAAATTTCTTATCCATCTCCTAAGACTTCTCACTGGAACCCATTACCTACTTGGTTGTCACTACTTATTATATCCCATGAAAACTCTATTCCAAACTCCAAGGCTTTGTGTACACTATTAATTCCTTATTAATTAATCTCCGATGCGCCACTCTGATTCATCAGCTAACTTTAGTCATAAATACTAATTTGTTGAGACTTGTGAAATTTCACAATCTCATCACTGCATGGTTATCCTGATTTCCAAATCATCCTTGGAGTCTACATGTCGTAAACAGTGAGGCTAACTTACATTTATGGATGCTTCAGAATGTTAACTTATATGACCGATGAATCATACTCATGTACCGCCTTCCTTTTAACATGTTCTACATACTTGTTGATTGAATTTACTTGCATTATTCCATTCTTGCCATGGCGATATTCACAGTTAGAACCATTTCATAAATAGCTTCGACTTCTAGAATACCTCCTAGCTGATAAAATCACTCACTAGGCTCAAAACAACTTGTATAGAGACTCATCAACCAAGGATACATATAAATCCTTATCACTTAACTCCTTGCTTTACATATTCATATTAGCGACGTTTTTCCATATACTAGAACCTCAAAAATCTTGGTCCAAAATCCTGATTAACCCTTAACATATTCTCGTTCTCGACATTCCGTTGAGGTAACTTTGACTTCATTCGTCCTAACTTTCATGTTGTATAACATTTCACTTCCTGTTCCATAAATCTAACACTTAAGTTTCGGGAGTTGCGGTTACTCTGATAGAGTCCGACTGACTTAGGTTACTTACTTAATTATCTCATAAGAAATTACCTTCATATACATCCAAAAAATTTACTTATTCCTCAGTTGTTTAACTTAGCATTCCAGACATCGGAACCTCATCCGTTCCGAGCGTTCAAGTCCTTTGTTTCATACACAATCCGTCGTTTTGTGAGAGATCACTGATTCCGTCAAACATATATTGACTTCCTCATTCTAAGTTCCTCGTTTATCTTGTGACCTTGATTCTGCATTCAGAAGTATAACTTTACTATGCATCATACTCCTGCTTCTCAACAACGGCTTTCACTAAAGGCTTCAGATTAATCCTTAGATATTCTCGAATCTTTCACTCTTCCACATACGAAGTACCGTCCAATAACGTATCTAACAATGTCGAGGTACTCCATCTTAATCTTAACATTTCTCTGTGTTCTGGAGGAACCTATCTTCAACTTCTCAGTTCACCGGCCACCTTTTGGCACATAGTATTTCCATATCATTACTTGTCATGAGTTCTGACATCCTGATTCTTCTTCATCATACACTTTGTTCCTCCTTGGTCCTATTCAGCTCTCAGACATTCATTCCAACTGTCATATACCATAGTGAGTTGATCAGGCTCAGCTAGCAACAACACATAGAATAAATATCTGGAACCCAATGGTCCCACTACCTTAGTTAAAATCTAATGACCCAAGGCACGATCTGAATCGACCAGGATCTGATACCAAATGTAACATCCATACTGAATGTGTCTAGAATATTTAGCATGTGTGTTAACTTAGTACTGGATACATTAAAATTTACAACATAATGTCATATGAAAGGATAAATACATCAAGCAAGTTCGTACATCTGACATAACTAACTTCTAAATACATATATCTAATACATATTTAACATCCATGAATAAAATCCACAACTGATACGAATCAAGCTCTTGATGATAATCAGTCCAAATGCAAAATTGACTTCTCTTACTGCAAGCAACCTGCTAATCTACAAACATAAAAGGATTGGGATGAGACATAATGTCTTAGTGAGCTCCACCTAATCATAGGCTGCGGGCCATCTTGGGGAGAATCTATGATTGCCACCTATCTACATGCACAACCCGTTAAGGTTGATTATATGTGTGTGTGTGCTCTACATACCTGAACGATCACATGATACGAAAATCATTATTTGAACTTTCTACATAAACTTGTACTTGAGGCATAAGCCTGTTGAATTCATAGTATAAACATAATCATATCATATCATGTTCTGCAGGATTTACTATTTTGTTCTGCTTGGCTTAGTGGTCAGGGGAACCTAAGACCACTAATCGTAATATTATCGTAGTATCTTGCAATGTTCATAACATATTCATAACATAATCCTGAAATTGGACGATCGGGGGAAAGTACTAATATCGTCAACAGTGTACCATCATAAACTTGTCTTAAGGCCGAAGCATATACATATTCATGACACAACGTAATCATATCATATTATGATTCATAAACTATTCATATTATGTTAGAGAGTTAGCGTGTAACAAACAACATTATCTAAGTTCATTTTACAGAATAATTCCTAGTGGAGTAACCTCGAAAGTTATTCCCATGACATAACCAGTGAAATTCCAGGCTAACACCGGACTCCTCCTAATGTCGTGCGGGCCTACCTTGTGGAGCGTATCCCGTCCTCCTAACGTGAACCTCTTGTATCCCCCTACCGTGGATGCAAAAGACACAACATGTTCATATTTTACATAAACTTATACTTGCATAAGAAGCATCCTAAACTCATTGGTTAGTTATCACGAGTCCGTAGCCTACCCATATAATGATAAACCATTACATACTTATTCTATTCGTTCATACTTAACATGCCTAGGATAACCTAATGTCATGACTATTCTCAACTATCTAAGTTGAGATTCTATATGTTTTTCCTTATTGCTTAAGGGTTAGAATACTACCCGAACATAACATATGTGTTATCATACTCTCATGTGTCATACTTTGCCTAATAAGGTTAATACTTTTTCATTACTTTTATTTTAAGAAAGCTTAGATAAATGGGAATTAGGTCCTTGGTATTAAGGGGTTCATATTTTAGAAAATACTACATGAATTGGATCTCGGACGACCACTGTTGAACCACAGGATGAGTTGATAACACATGTTGTGCTGTCAAACTCGCCATGGCCAGATGTTACTCGTCGTGGCAAGTTCTAGCTCGCCGTGGTGAGCTCGTGGCGAGTTGTGCCAGTGCTCTCTGGTCCCAACTCGCCTCGGCGAGTCGTGACAGTCCAAGAACATGTAAAATTGATATTTTTGATCAAAATCCTCAAATCCAAATGACCTAAGGCATATTTCAACTCTATAAGTCATAAAAACACTGAAATTCATGATTCAAGGCAAGTATTAACATGATTAGAAAGCTTGGCACAAAAGGGGAAACTAAACACAATTTCATAAAACCTAGAAATCATGTTATCTCACATATCAAAACTCATAATCCCAAGGGTGGGAACTAGCTAAGGAACTCACCATAAATCCTTGCATCAAGCTTCTTACCAAACCCTAGCTTTAGCCCCTTTCTTTCCTTGAGACTTGGATATGGCTTGAAACTCCATAATCATGAGATGGGTGGTGAGATTAGGTTAGGGAAAAAAGTTGGAAAGATCCACAATCAAGCTTAACATAAAGATTAGGGAGGTTGAATGATGATTTCCCTTAAGAAGTGAGGAACTTGATGATTTGGGTGAAGAATAAAGGGAGGGCGATGGTGTAGAGGGAGAGAGGAGAGAGACATGCTGGATTTTAGAGTGAGAAGGAGAAAAGAGTTAAGAA
>Ga0315915_1004567_pt1 | contig 17421 bp, 9 predicted proteins | sample MpolbnodulesMG_FD_207738 | JGI IMG/M metagenome (GOLD analysis project Ga0315915, IMG submission 207738) | Medicago polymorpha root nodule microbial communities from Los Angeles, California, United States - branched nodules | ecosystem: Host-associated > Plants > Roots > Nodule | place: USA...
AAAAAAAACTATTCGCTAAATATTTATCATATAGCTCTTATGCGATATGAATTTCATCAATTTATCAGATATTAGTTAGCAGTTAGCACAGCAACACTCATAATTTAGTAGGTTGGTGAGATCGGGGTAGGCTTTGGAGTTTGGGGATTGCTATTTTAATTATAGCTTTGAATTTAAATTGGAATCTCAACTATTCATGAATGAAAGAATGTAACTAGAGGGAGATAAGCTTGGATTTGTTTTATATTTTATTGTTGTTAAGACACTAGAACTGATGTAAACTAATTTTACAGAGTAAGTTATTAGAGTTACGTGTGTTCGAGGGAGAGTGAGTTTGTTAAAGTTTGTTGCACACCCTGATTATAAACATGTATCATTAATGAGATCAATGAGGGAGTGGATTAGTTTACATCAGTTGAAGTGTAACACTTGTACTATGGTCTAGGGACCTGGTTTGAATTTTAGGCCCTTACTGAAAATATTTTTTATTTTCATTTTCTAAAATATGTGTTTGTTTTAACTTGCTAATAAGAAGATGCGAGACTCTTGAAGTGAACCATTGTGATGGAGAGAAAATGAAATGCTAGCTAGGAATGATGCATTTCTGGAACTAATGAAACTTTTTTTTTGGCATTTTCATTCTTTCCAAAAAAATGCACACAATTGTTCACTTTAATAGTCTATTATCTCTTTGTGCAAGTTAAATTAACACAAGTTTTAAAAAATGTTAACGGGGCCTTAGCAAGCACTCACAGGTAGGGATTTTCGTACATGGCGGGCAATCTGGAAACAAAACTGTTCAGTTTTAAGCTTATCTGACTGTGACACTCAATGCAATGCAGTTTTATTTATCTTTTTTTTTTCTTTTCTTTTCCTACAAAGTATATATGGTCAGGTCAAATTCATTTGTGCCTTAATCTGTTGTACTTTCTATATTTAGGTGCAACTTTGGTTCCAATAAGTTGGACTGAGATGCAGTGTCCACTATCTGGTCAAATTGAACAAAGAAAGGTTGCAAAGGTTGCAACATGACTAAAGATCAAGCTGGAATCTGTTATCCCCTTGGGCGGCTGAGAAGGTCTTTGTAGTTGTAGAAATCTACTAACATGCCTTTTTGTTAGAGTGAGAAATTATATCTAAGCAGTTTTGTAGCCATACAAGAACACAAGCTTGTATTTTTTATCTATTTGTTTTAAATTGCAATTTGTTTTACATACGAAATAGCATGCATCGGGGACATGATTTGATTTCAGTCATGCGAGCATGATTTCATTTTTCATTTCGCCATTAATGTCACACGCTATTATTGTTTAATAGCACTGTAAAATACGTTTTTTTTCAACTTAGAATGGAATTAGTTTTGTTTTCGTTCTAATGTAGTTCTTAAGTTCAATGCGTCACATGTGTACTTCCCAAAATGCCGTGCCTTGATCGGTGGTTTACTATTGCGCCGTTTTATTATAGATCCAACATGCTGTTGGCAATCGGGATTTGAAGTCCCCAATTTATCAAGTTCAAATGCTTACATGTATATCATTTTTTGGTATGCTATGACAAAATGATATTTGAATCTATCATTTCATATAAATTATTCAAATCCCCGTTGCTAGTTCAGTCTAAGCTCATTGCATAGGTGGTGTCACTACTGTGTAATGTAGCTCAACTTGTCTGCTTTGTGGTCTTCAATCAGAGACTGATTTGCAGTGGTAGTATTATCAAACTTGAGGTGCAATGTTTAATTTTTCCTTTTCTAACTCGATGGCCGAAAATGATGGTGACAATGATGAAGTTCATGACAATGACAAGGTAAGGTGTGAAATGGTGGGGGAAGATTCATACTCTGCGCCTGAGATTTTGCAAGACCACATTGCATTAGAACCTACTTGCGCCTGAGATTTTGCAAGACCACATAGCATTAGAACCTACTTGCTCTAAGGAATTCTGTAGTTTCCTTCATGTTTGGCTATGTTGAGATTGGAAAGCAAACCAACACTGCGAGCCTTAGTCCAATGCCATTAATAAAGCTCCAATGTAGAACAAAATCACTTTTCACATAGAAGAAATTTATTTATTTTACTTTGTTCTTCTGCACATGGACACTCAAGCATCGATTAAAGAATCAAACATGAATCAATTTTTTTTTTGACAAACAAGAGCCAAATACATTTAAGTTACGCGTCAAGGAACTTTTTAATTAGGAAGTTTGATCTAAAGAGTGAAAGAACCTATAGTTTAGTAAAAATAGAAGATAATATCCTGATTAATATGATGATAGTTAAACAAAGGCATCATAAAAATAGAAATTTGAGTTATTTTCCTTAATAATTAAAAAAACACGTTATCTACTTTGGGATAAGTAACATGCAAATTTAACATTTTCTGTGGGAGTTTCAGTGGTTGACAAAGAGTGTTGCATTGCATACACAGCTTCAATCAATTACAAGGTTGGAATGAAGACAACAATGGCTTCACCTTCTCTCTCCAAATTCTGCTCTTTAACACCCACTCTTTCCCAACATCACACCCAATCATTCCCTTCCACAACTTCAATCAGATTCCCCCATACCACCACTTCTACCAATTTCAATACCATTTTTCTTCACAAACCTCTCTCTCTGTGTTTTGCTCTAACAGAGTCCAATTCGCCTAATTCTACAGAACCTGACCCCAAAACACTTCTCCAACAAATTGCTGTAAGCCATTCATTTCCCATGTTTCAATTATTTTTTTTTAAGTTTCTCAATTCACGAGTTAATGTGGTTTTTTTTGTTGCAGGACAGTTTTGATCTTCCTCCTGATTACTTTGGGAAGTTTCCCAACGATCTTCGATTGGACGTACGTGTAGTGCAATCCTTTGCTCATTGTAACTTACCACTCAACATTTTTATGTACTAAGTTTCCAATAGTAACAAATAGCTAATCAACAATGTTCTTTTGCTTTGTAATCATGTATGTGATCTGTAAAGCTGAATGATGCTGCATTCGACCTTTCAAATGGACCTGTCTTGGATGAGGTTAGTGCTTGTCAATTTCGTATCTAGCACCGATACTTCATGTTGAAGGTGTGTCCGGTAGACACGTTTCAGTGTATTGGACACAGACACATCACCACAATACATGTGGTTATATTCAACCACTTTCATTTTTAATTTGAAATTATTATCGGTGTCTACGTGTTAGTGTCATATTCATTGGCTGAACCAATGTCTCTGTTAGTGTCATGTTCAATGTCTCTGTCTGTCAATGCTTCATAGTTTGCTACTTCCGATCCAAGCACAATTTAGATTCCACTTAAGATTAATTGTTACAATGATAATAGTTTACCCTCTTTGATTTCCTGTTGATCTATCCAATTTCTGATATGGCATGCATCTATTTGCTTCAAAACTAATAACTGAGTGTTCACCAAATTAGCACTCTTAACTAACTTAACTAACTCAATTATTGGTTGTTATGTACCAATAAGGTGGTTTCATTTTTATGTATCATTTTTTCTTCATTTGCAATCAATATGTTCATGTAAAATTAAATTGAAGCATCTAAGGTTTACATGGATGTAACTTTGTGCTAATCCATTGATTGCCTCTTAAAAATAACTCTGCTATGTTTGTATGCTGTATTTCCAATTCTAAAATTGAATGGGTGTATTTGTTTAATGGGAATGAATATACTTTCTTAGTGTGGTAAAGAGTTAGGAGAGACATTGCTAAATCTATCTCGAGCATGGGAGATTGCCGATACATCATCCTCCCGCTCTTTAGTGGCGAAACTTCCTTTGATGGAGGCTAATTTAACAGGCACTGCCAAATCAGGTAAATGTAAATCCATGAGAAAACTCGTCTTTGAAAATTATGTGGGATTTAGCTTGAAGATGTCTTTGTTGCTTTTGCTTCTTAGCACTTGGAAGGCGTTTGGTATCTGCTGGAAAAAGGTTTCAGTCAATGGGACAGTATGGCCAAGGTGAGACACAAAAGGTATTACACTTCTTAATATGTGTTGGTGGTTCTCTAGCTTCTTTGAAGTTAATGCAATGAGAAAATGATTGACATTTTTGGGGAAATAACTAATGATATCCAAATAGAGTGAAGGTGGGTTCTGCTCTTTTGTTGTATTTCATTTTAATCATTTAACTAGAGTCAGTTTGAACAAACTTTTCAACAAGTACATAGAGGAAAAGGAAATTTAAATAATCTTTCAATGACCACAAGTTTGCTAAATAGTAGCTTTTCACAGAAGTTGAAATAAGCTTCTAGAATCAACTTTTACAGAAACTCTCTGATTTAGCTTTTCTGTACATAATATTTTTTTTTTCATTAGCCAAGAAATTTACTTGGCGTAGTTGAGAACCCCTTGTAAGTTAGAAACTAATTCAAACTAGGTCCTAATCTTGTTTGTTACAGGGGCATTTACCCTCTATGGTAAGAGTTTAGTATCTGTTATAGCTTTTTTTCTTCTTTGAAAACACTAGATTGACCACCCGTGCTGCCGCACGGGTCATATACATTGTACATTAGTAGACAAAAGCAAAATTTAATAGCACAATCCCAACTTACAATTCTAATGTCATAATTTTGAATACATATATAAATTGATTGTGATACATATATATATACCGACATGTTTAAACGATTACCCCTATCTTTTCTTGATAGCCATTCCGAATGAAACAACCAATAAACATTGTCGTAGTTGACATTTGAAAGAGATTCTTTTATCATAGGAGTCAATGATAATCTTTGGAATATTTAGTGTTGCGAGTCAATACTAATTCTTAGTTATTTATGATCTCGGAGCTTTACTTAAGTTACAATGAGTATTTCACCGTATTTATGGCCTTAAAGAAATTTCTTTGGTTACCAGATTATTTGTGCTCTATGAAAACATTAGTGTGTAGCTAGGAATTTGAGCTCCATGAAGAAAACAAATATACTATTAGAAGTGATGATGACATAAATATACTATTGAGTTGAAGGATTTTTTTTAGTGAAACTTTTCAAGTAAATATCATTATCTAATAGAAGCAAATAGATCATCATTGTTTTCTATCAAATTTATATTTGTGTATAATGAGGTCAAATTTTGACAAAGTATCAATCATAAAAAATATGCATGACAAACTGAATAATAAATAAATCTTAAATGTATGTAAGAGATGAGTAAATATAACTAAATATCAACTATTAAAAAAAAGTTTAGATTAGACCGTAGCAAATAGTACACTATTGGAGTATCAAAATATAATTCCAAAAATAATACATAACCATCTAATTTAATATAACTTGATTCTGATAAATGGCAAGGCAGGCCAATGATAGTGATTGTGATTTGAAACATTAGAAATATAAACGATTAGTCCAATAGTGATTGGCTAATCGCAGTTGCATCAAAAAAACACTTTTAAGTCAAGAGATTTAACTCATAGTATACAAAAACAAAACTAATCACACCTGTAGTGTCATTGATTCAGATAAAAATAAAAAGACAATAGTTTGATTAACTGATTAAACATAATACAATAAACATTCATATTTTTTTGGAAATGAGTTATAGACAAAATTAGTTATCATTTTTAGGCAAAAGGAACCATGTGCAAAGGACCATTATATACCGATAGAATGTCACTAAACTTGGTATATTGCAAATACAAAATGAGTTATTGCTATTATTATAGAGATCCATATCTATCTCTGAAGCAAACTAAGGATATTAAAATAAATTACAATATATAGAAGACATTCCAAAGTCCAAACACCAACAGAACACTAAGACTAATTTTACATTCCAAAACATGGAACTACTTCGAAGCACACAATCCCATCATCTTTTATTCCAGCAAAGACCAACTATGATAATTGTCCAATGTGAGTTTTTTGCATTCCAAATTTTCCCTCGGTCACATGACAAACTACATCGTAAAGGTTAATCAATGTGCACCATGACATAGTTTTTTGACAGAAACAATGAGTCATTGGAAAGAACACAAAATGAAGGCTTAATTTCCTGCAACATAAAAAATGAAGAGACATTGGGATTTTGGAGATGAAAACCTGTAGAAAATTTTGGTCAAGGTTTGCCAGAAACTGCTGCTCCAATATTTTAAACTCTTACGTTTTCAAAGTCTCATCTCCTTGATGAGCAACTCAAGTTTTGCTAAATGATTAATGAAATTGATTCAAAGTGCATATAACGAAAAATAAAAACACAAAAATGCAAATACCTAATTCTTAGTAACCTTATGAACAAAAATATGCAATCAATTTCTAAATACTCGGTTCACTGCTTCTTCTGCTCTTGAGAGATAGAAAAAACTGCAATATCATGCTTGAAACATGATGAAACAAATAGCAGAAAAATATATGAGAGTGTGAACAAATGATGGAAAAATAATGAGAGAAACAAAACAAGCGAAAATGAGATAAAGGGTGCGAAAGAAGAAGATGGCATCAAACTAAACTATACGATTCTCGGTAACATATGAAGTTGCTAGTAGAACCTTGAAAAGTGAAAACTGGAGACATAAATTAGCCCACAAATTATCTTTGATAGATGTGCACCACATAAATTGATCATTCACAATATCTTGAATTAACTAATATAAGGTGCTGATAGGCTTTGAAAAATATTTATGTGCATATGACTGTCTTGAGCCGCACAATTTCCTTTTGGTAATTGATAATTTGCCACAACGTTTAATAAAAGCTGCATGGGATATAGTAGGTTAGTTTGTTAACATTTATTGATGTGGGTCATGGTTAGCTATCCTACCAAGTCTGGCACGATTTTTTGAAATTAGTTAGTTAATGAGGTTAGCGATGCATGTTAAGCAGGTGTAGCATAGTAATGTAAAAATTGCGGCCAATTAAATTAGGATTAGGGTTTTCCAATTAGGTTAGCAATGTACTTTAGGATTAGATATAAAGATGTATTATAGTGAACAAAATTTAGGATAGCATGTTGTTATTAGGTTTTAATGCGGAAACTAATGAACTGTAAAAGTATTTGGGTATAATCACTTTTTTTGTTATCTTTTCTTTGTAGCTTAATGTGTGATTAGTCAATCTTAGAACATCAACAAAAAAATTTCCTAATTGAAGCGTATGGATTTCAGGCAGTGGTTAGTGGTTTCCAAAATGCACCCAAGAAAACAGGGCTCGCAGTTTCAACATCCATACCAGCCTTTTATTTAATTGAAGAGAAACATTTTACATTACTGGGCCATGAATGCCTATTCATTTACTAATTGCTAACACAGTGCAATCAATCTTCTGGCTATTTATTGGCATTTCCAAGTCAATTGCTTTTTAATTACTATTACCTATTACATATGTGCACAATAAAACATGGCCAAAGAGTTAAATTTATTCATAGAGTCAATGTTGCCACATTTGAAATGGTGATTTTTATCTAAGTAACATTGACGTGTGGAAATGTTCATAGATCGCAAAAGCAATGATTGCGGCTGGGAGAGCTCTATCTGCTAGTTCAACTTCTTCAGTAATAGATGAACTACCCAAAGAGAAAAATAAGACTCTGAAGGTTCGTAACTAATCTGTCTCTGTTTAGTGGAAGTTTCTTGTAGTGCAAAACTACTGTGATTCAGCAAAATCAGTAACCTGGTTGCCAACTGCAGTTTGGAGCACTGCAGGTTGAAATTACACTCACTAAAGCAAATATTGGGGCCGCAATTGCATTTGTTTTTGGGTATGTTTTCCATTTTATTATTTTTTTCCAGTAAGGAATGAGACCGGGAAAACTTAGTTTTTTGCTAAACTTTGAAATAGGATTCTTACGTGGGAGATAGCTCAAGGAATTCAAAACACTCCGGAGAGTTCTTTGCAGTATGCAAATGACAATGCTTTGATGCTTGCTAAGGTGCTTTGAAATAACTTCTCACTCACATCACCCAACTTGCTTTTGTTAACTACCGATTTCTGATGCCTTAAATGTCTAATTTTTTTGCTGCAGTCTTTGAGGGGAACATTGCTTACTATTTTTTACGGCTCCACGTTGTTGTCCGCACTTACTTCAGGGGGGCTTGTTTTACTCGGTATACAGCTCAAATCAGAGAAAAATTGAGCTTTATGTCTGCTTCCTTCGCTCGGTTTTGCTTGTAAATGGTGGAGTAGCTGCACAGTGTAAGTTTGTGAGTATTAGTATACAACCATAATAAAGTACCAAACTCATGACATAATTGGCAAACAATGCTCATAGTAGCAATATTTTTGTTTAATGTTGCTTTATTCATCCAGATTGGTTGAGTTTCTTTCATCTTTCCTGCCAATATTCTAATGTTAAAACTTTATGTCATTGTAAATAGAAAAATTCAGTTTTAAATTTCTTATCAATGGAGTGATGTGTGTAGCTCATGAGTTATGTTTTTTTGCGGGGTTTTTTCTTTTTAAGGCAAGGGGAGTTATGTTGTTTATTATCGGCAAGAAAAACAAAACACCCTTTACTGTATTGTCATATTCTATGTTTGCCTAATTAGGAAAATTAGGTATATATAGTGGGCTGCTATCTTGTATTTAGAGTTGAGCTTTCGTCCAGTCCTCTTATTTCCCCAACTCAGAATTTAGTAATCACAGTTAGGAATCCAGTTAGAAGTTAGTTACATCTAGCTGTACTATAAAGACACCACTGTACTCATGTAAATCAGATGGAATATGCAAAATTCTTTCAGATTCAACTCGTTTGAGTTCTATATCTTTCCTTCACTTTCCTTGACTTTCTATGCATTTCAGTTTCCAATAGGGAAATATTTGTAGTGAGATTGATGGGTTTTGATAAGAACTCGAACTTGAGGATTTCTTAGTTGATTAATGTGATTGTCTGATTGAACTTGGGTTTGAACATCCTTAACAGATTGAACGACATCTATGTTCCCCCACACCTTGAGACATTGTCCGTGCTTTCTGTTTCATGTCATTAGTCATAATGCCATTTTACCACTAGCTAGAACACATGCACATGCACTTCAACCCTAGTAAGTATTAAAACTCATGGGAGACTTCGCAGTAACCTTTGTGACTTGTGAGTGAACCTTTCTGCATGCTGTTGATAAGTCTTATATAACTTGCAAATGCATCTGCGAGTTTGAGGAAACACAACAAAGTCAACACAGTTGGATAATGTATTCAACTGTCTTTTTTTTTTGTCAATCTGGTATGTCACAAGTAACTGCAAAGACTAATTCATTGATTGGGAGATTTCTTTCACCAGAGTTTTAATGGTATTGCCTTTTTAAGGTTATTTTCGAATTCGTGACCTCTGGTTAAATTAAAAGAGATGCAAACCATCTCATCAGAGCATTCTTGAGTAAAAGGAAAATTTATATTCTATATGACGTATGTTGGTTTAATAAATCAAATATTTGAATAACCAACAGTATAATGGGACGCAGCAAAAAGCAGAAAATAGGTATAGTTAGTATTTTTGTTCTCCACATCGTCCCTTGTCATGTACATCACTTTGTTTAAAGGAATATAGTAATCAATTTTGTCGACCAAACGTTCACTGGCAAAGATTTGAGACATTTATAACTTTATCTAATTGAAGTAAATGTAAAAAAAAACTATAGGTGTTCTGTTTAGATGATGACAGTACTATAGTAGGATCAATGTTGGTATCAAAAGATATCCGACTAAATATATGGATGGGGTGCTATAAAAATAAATATATAAATAAATGGATGTGGAGCAGGTAATTTGTGGATCTTATATGAGGTAAATAGGTTCGATACTGTAATAAAATGTACAGGTAAATTAATGATAGGTACAAGTTAGATAAAAAATTGTACTGTTAAATTTTCCCCAATTTAGTCTTGGCATGTATGGAGCTATGATAGATTAGCAGTTAGGTTAAGGTGACACCATATTTTTGGAACTTTCTGCAGTTTCTGCATTCATTAGGTGAAGACTTTTCTAGATGTTACACCTTACAATTGATTATAATTGATGAATATTTTTCCTTTTCCTTTTCCTTTTCCTTGTTGCTGCATCTTGTGGAATGGACCACACCGCGGCAACTTGGCCATGTAATGCATCCCCAAATTGCTTTATTTTATTTTTCATTCAAGTCTCTTATGCTTAATTTTCTGCAAAGATATATGATTCACTTGGCCGTTGTTTAAATATTTTGGTCACAAATTGATCTGTGTTTATAATATATTAAAGTCTACTCTGCCTGTATGTACTATGTGCATTATTTTTAGGTATGGGAGGTAGATAGGAACTTGAAAAAGGCATAAAAAAAGAAAAGGGAGACATCAATATTTGATTTTAACCAATCATCAAGAGTAGCGTACTCTTGTTTTTTAAGGGAATCTGCCAAATACACCAAAATAATGTAATAATAGTGACATAGTTCATAGTTTCCTACATATATAATTTAACGAAGAATCTTGAATTTGATGACGAGAGTCTAATAAAACACTTTGCTTTTCAAGATTTACCAAACAAATAAGAATGTCAAGCTGATGTACGATTCCACAATTTATAAATTTGGACTTTTTTTCTTTTTTTCTTGAAATGTAAGTAAGAAATACCTAATGATGGTTCGAGTTCAACCTCTCTTCTTCTGTAAGTTGGATATTTTAATGGTTCCAGTGTCCATAGCATCACAGAAAGGGCAATCCTGTAGTAAAAAAAAACTATTTAATAATCACCAAAGGTTGCATATTTCCCTTTCACATCCTTCTCTTCATTTTGTCAACTTCTAGAGTTTTTTTTATATGACTATGTTATAGGTATAAAATATCCACGTACCACCGTTTAGTAGTGATTAATCATTGTCAGTCAGAACTTGTTGGATACACAAGGTTAGGATCTTATTGCTACATTACTAATAGATAGTCCGCGGGTACATGGTTGAGGAGTTTACCATGGCCATTCAAATAAATCATCCTTGACATATTTAAGGAGAAAACATATTTTTACTGTTTGTAAGTGGTTGGAACAAGGCTATTTGGAAATTCCACCTACATTGCAGCCCGTCTCTAGTCGCCTAAATTGCGGCCTTTGGTTTGACTTTATTGCAGCCTCCAACACCTTCATTGTGTTGGCTTTGAGGTGGTAGATTTAGTCTCACATTGGATAAATATGACTCTTAAGAAGAGTTTATAAAGAGAAGACATTCTTCACTTTTAAGCTGATTTTGTAAGGATGAGTTAGGCCCCCAATTTCAACTCAACATGGTATTAGAGCCTATCCTGGATCTATCGTTCGTTGGGCTTCCCGCATAACATATTGAAGCAGGTTCATAAACACTTCTACATACATGGACTAAACTTACATAAAATGTGGCAAACACTTTTCATACTGTTACTCACAAAGAGTATGTTCTTTTTTACAAGATTTAGTTTTTATACAATTTAAAATCGTTGGCAACACTTATATGCTAGAGTAGGAAAGGTACTACAATTCTACGGAACGTTTATCCATAATTTCGAGGGCGGTGATAAGTTGACATTCTTAGATGACATACCACCTTTGTACCACCCTGGGATATAAGAGAGAAGTACTATCGATCCAAAATTACTCATCCAAAATATATTACACTAAAAAAGAGTGTCAACCAATAATTACTCATCCAAAATATATTGCACCCAAATATTTATTTAAAATAATAATATAATGACAATGATATGGATGCATTTTAGTGGCAATATTGCACACAAGTAAACTATACAAAACTACACAAAGGTGGGACACAGAAATGAGGAAATGATAAGTAATGAGGAGGACAGAACAAGTTCTAATAACCCCAAAAGTACTATCGATCATTGATGATTCATTCCAAAATTTAATTATATTCTTTCTGTTGTCATGAAAACCACTAAAAATAGGCACAAAAAAACAAAACAAAAATAACCACAAAATATAGTTCAGGCTATAAAGAGATAAAAACTTTAAACCATCAGTGGGATCCTACTCTATTATTATAAAATGGATGGTATAGAATAGATAGCTTCCACTCCACCATATCTGTTCATATTCACTTCAAAAATCACACTATACTCATCACTTGTGTCCATTTCTACACTCACTTCACGACAGATATGGCTTCTCTATCTTGCTCAGCCACAGACCTCGCCCCACTCCTCACCACCGCTGCAAACGCTACCGCCGTTGCAGACTACATATGCACCCAATTCAACACCATCTCAAATAAACTCAGCGACACCACCCATGCAATAGACAACACCTACCTTCTCTTCTCAGCTTATTTAGTCTTTGCCATGCAGCTCGGTTTTGCCATGCTCTGTGCTGGCTCCGTTCGAGCCAAAAACACCATGAACATCATGCTCACCAATGTCCTTGACGCTGCAGCCGGTGGCCTCTCCTACTATCTATTCGGCTTTGCTTTCGCCTTTGGAGCACCCTCCAATGGCTTCATTGGCCGCCACTTTTTCGGTCTAAGGGATTACCCTTCACCTTCCGGTGACTACAGCTTCTTCCTCTACCAGTGGGCCTTTGCCATCGCCGCTGCCGGTATCACTAGTGGCTCCATTGCAGAGAGAACCCAATTCGTGGCTTATCTCATATATTCTTCTTTCTTAACCGGTTTTGTTTATCCCATCGTTTCGCATTGGGTTTGGTCCGCTGATGGTTGGGCCAGCCCAATCCGAACTGATGGTGATGTTTTGTTCGGGTCAGGTGTAATCGACTTTGCCGGTTCAGGTGTGGTTCACATGGTGGGTGGTATAGCAGGGTTATGGGGTGCATTTATAGAAGGTCCTAGAATAGGGCGGTTTGACCGGACAGGCCGGTCTGTTGCATTAAAAGGACATAGCGCATCGCTGGTGGTGTTGGGTTCTTTTTTATTATGGTTCGGTTGGTACGGGTTCAACCCCGGTTCATTTCTAACAATTGTAAAAAGCTATGGAAATATGAGTGACAAAAGGAATTATTATGGTCAATGGAGTGCTATTGGAAGAACAGGTGTCACAACGACATTAGCTGGATGCACTGCAGCTTTAACAACTTTGTTTAGTAAACGGTTATTAGTTGGACACTGGAACGTGATTGACGTGTGTAATGGTTTACTTGGCGGTTTTGCTGCTATAACTGCAGGTTGTTCTGTTGTGGAACCATGGGCCGCGATTGTGTGTGGGTTTGTTGCAGCGTGGGTTCTGATTGGGCTTAATAAATTGGCGATTAAGGTGAAGTATGATGATCCATTAGAGGCTGCGCAGTTACACGGAGGGTGTGGCGCATGGGGGGTGTTGTTTACTGGATTGTTTGCAAAGGGGGAGTATGTTGATGAGATTTATGGGATCGGGAGGCCGTATGGATTGCTGATGGGTGGTGGAGGGAGGTTGTTTGCGGCACAGGTGGTTGAGGTGTTGGTTATTTGTGGGTGGGTTACGGTCACAATGGTGCCGTTATTTTATGGGCTGAATAAGATGAAATTGTTGAGGATATCGAGGGATGATGAGACTGCGGGGATGGACTTGACTAGGCATGGTGGGTTTGCTTATGCGTATCATGATGAGGAAGATGACGAGTCTATTAGGAAATTAGGGTTTATGATGGGTAGGATTGAGCCAGCCACGAGTGTGTCTCCCTCCGCCACCGGACACGATACGCCGGTGCCAATTAGTGCACCTCCAGTGTGATATCATCACTATTCACTCCTATGATCATAGACTTTTATTTAGACACTTTTAAAATTTCAACATCTCATTTTATCTCTCTCTCTTCTTATGACACCATTAACCAATCACATCTATGTATTCACACACTCTCCCTCTCTCAATGTGCAGATTGGTTTTGGGGGTCTACAAGTCATTTTAGGTTGTTCATATAATCAGCTAGTACCCAGCTTGATAATCTGTATATATTCGTAGACATGGTCCATTTATAATTAAGCATGAAGTAATCATTGAAGAAACCAGTGTGGTCAACGCTCTGTTCTTGGTCATATCATATGAACTAGAATGGAATGCCTTTCTTATGTTAAAAATAGTTTGGTGATTAAAATTGTGATAAAACAAGTGTACATGTGTGATAAATTATGCAGCATATATAAGCTATGTCTAAATTTTTTGGCTGTTAGATCGATAGTCTAAAATGGAATTGGAATTAGAGTATTAATAAATGGGAGTTAGCTAACTAGTTAAGCTTTATATTCATGCACGTGTGTATGGCGCATATAGTTGTATTTTTCACATACTTCTATTTTCTGGATGAAAGATGAAATTAGCAGAGGTTGGTTGACTTTTCTCAATTGCGATTTCCTTTGTTGTAAGCGATTGATGTTGAAGGAGGTACTATGTCCCTCAACCACGAGTTCTCTAACTTTTCTAATAGAGCGTTATGTACAATTGTTTTTTGGGTTTAAACTACACTAAGAAATGCAAAAATAAAAAACAGAAAGATAGAAGGGTAAAAAAAGTTTGAAAAACGCTTATATGATTGATTGTATATGTTAATTATAATGTATAGATAGAGTGTTTGTAGTGTATCTATTTCTTACTAGTTAAACGATGTGACCTCCAATGCTTAAACCCCCATTCAGCTAATTCCGTGGGTGTTGCGTGATAACTCTCTTGTTAGTGGGATCGTGAGGCCTCACATTTGACTTCAATTTCCTCTCCCCGACACGATCTATTAACAATGTCCTTGATGCGTAGCTCGACTAAAGATTACGTCTCCTCCCTCATTCCTCAAAAGTATAGTGTTTTTTAGAGTAAAGATTGTGGTTTTGTCACATCAGTTCCAATATGTTTTGACTCAGTTTTGAGCCTTTGACGACCCACATTATGAGTTAGAGGCCTTGAGAAAGAATCAGACCCCTTGCTCAGCTTCCCTAGCATCACCCTTTCTTCACTTAGCTGAGAGGGTTCATCGCATAATAGTCAAATGGCCAATTTGTGGAGTTCAGATAACTTGGTAGTTTTTTTGTGTAAATGTATGCCCCATGCATTATATCATCGATTAACCCTTGAAAAATGAGATGATGTGACACGATTAATGTAAGTGCGCGTGAGCAGTGTAATCATTGAGCTGTAAAGTAGGAAATTGCTCGTTATAACCCTACTTGGCTTACAATAGGATATGTAGTTACTAGTTATCTTCTGAATTAATGGAAATTTTCTTTTATGTGTAATGTTAATTTCCCATATATTCATTCTTGACATTTGTTAGCCAATAGTTTTATTGCATGACTTGTGACAGAGGCGAGCCGATAACATGATAACCTTTATATAATGGTTTCAAAATTTTACACATTCTCGGCTTAACCTGCAAACAAGAATAAATAAATAGCCGCCTCTTGCATTAATACCGAAAACAAAAGTACACATATTTTTTTTGCTTTTGCACCGATTTCCGACACACCAAAGGTGGATGACTAATCCGGCTTGTGTGTAGAGGCATGCGTACTGGCCAAGCGTTGTTCCCCCTGAAAATCGAACCCGATATTTGATAAAAAAGGAAACCATAAAAAATGAATGCAAAATAAACTAACAAGTCAGTTGTGTGACAACATATGTCCTATAACCATTAACCGATCAATATACTTGGAATTGTCGAAGAACTCCTCTTTATAGAGGACTTCGTTAGAAGGCTGTAGATCAGCTTGGGCTTTAAGTTGGAAACCTTCATTAGTGGGATTACATGATTCAAATGCTCATTCTTCACACTCTGGTTCACGATCGCCTAACCTTGTTGTATCAGCAACCTCATCTATGATTGGCGGGGTTTCCTCAACCGACTTATTATTAGTAAGGACAACTTCTTTGTTGGGAATGCTTTCAGCAACGGCTGGAAAAATTTTAACCTAAAGCTTTAGACACTTCAGGTAATGAAACTTCCCATCCACCCACATTTTTGGATTTTGGCAATTAATCGTAGTGCTTGTAGCATCTTTAACAAAAAGTGTTTCCTTTGTTGCGTTCACTTTTGTTTCCTAGTAAGACATGTAGTTTTTTTATTACCTTCTAACCTTCGAGAGGGATCCACATGTCGGGATATCATCTCCCCAATGCCCTTAATCGTGATCTCCAAAGAAGCATTCAGAGGTATCCTGGAGGCGATCAACCAAGTGTGCTCCACATTTATGTATTTCTTTACATATACTTTATGTTCAGATAGCATAAGTAACTTATTTTCTAGGTTAGGTCATGTAGATGACCCTCTCTATAACTGCTTGAACCATGTAACATATTGAAATGCCTTTGAATGCAATTTTTTGTTTGGTTTTATTCAATTATAATCGGTTCTTAATACTTTTCGTGTGTTTATGAATGTTCACAAAATGATCCAATCTACATGACTATTAACTGTGACTTTGAGATTTGCACTAATTATATATGTTCAATCTATGGTAACTTTAGAAAATTATATTATGCTTTTGTGACAATAGTTTGCGCTTCATTCAAACATTTAAAGGGTACATAGTCACTTGAGACATTAGGGGGTTGTAACTTGAGAAGCGTGCTAGTAACCAGTGCGTTGGCCTAACTATATTTTGCTCAAACATCGTGAAACCATATAGGCAATTGTAGTCATTGGAGCCAGTTACCAAGCATTGAAAGAGAGGGAAAGCAAACATGACATAATCATCGTTTTCTCTATTTCCTTTCGTTTATGTCAAAACAACCATTGCCACGTGTGACCCCCCAAGTTACATAATTCTAATCATATTCATTGTCGTAACATAGGAACTTCACAATCAGTGTGGAAACGAACTTTATAAGTTTTACTACTTGACGACAATTTAGTACACTAGCTAAAACAACCATCACTAGGGTTTTCTTCAATTTGAGTTGAAGCATTGCAATTTATAGTGGAAAAGGAAACAACTTTGGGTTTGGGCTTGGGCTTGGATGAATTGGGCTTAGGAGAAAAAGAATTCTGCTCTTTACCAAACACATTTTGCTCATTCCCAACTGAATTTCCAAAAATACCCATGCGTGAGTTAACCCACGCTAGTGTTAAATCTGTGTGACTTAACTCACGCAGAGATTTACACCTAGCGTGAGTTAACTCACGCATAAATTTACACTAGCGTGAGTTAACTCACGCAGGAGCATTATAGTCATTTCAGTTGGGAATGAGCCTTTTTTGTTGGGTAAAGAGCAGAATTCGGAGAAAAAAAAATGATAATGGTTCGCTTCGGTCACCGATAGCCCCAAAATAATCGCTCAAACCGAACGTACCCTAAACGACCTATTCCACCCGTTAACCCAATAAAACCCGCGCTGTGTGTGTTGTTTTCGGTTTGGTCGGTCGGTTGTAATCGGTTTGTCAATAATTACCCGCCCTAATTTGGATTGTGAAATTCAGACATGAGTAATTTCGAGGGGATTACGAGTTAGGGGAATGGGGTGGAGTGGGGAAGAGAAATTCACTCATTAATGTTTAAACCAACAACGTCAAGCAATGGATTGGGCATATTACGTGCAGCTATAGTTGAGGC
>Ga0315915_1004568_pt1 | contig 17421 bp, 15 predicted proteins | sample MpolbnodulesMG_FD_207738 | JGI IMG/M metagenome (GOLD analysis project Ga0315915, IMG submission 207738) | Medicago polymorpha root nodule microbial communities from Los Angeles, California, United States - branched nodules | ecosystem: Host-associated > Plants > Roots > Nodule | place: USA...
CTCTTCAATAATGTCGTATGACACTTGTTAGTTTGATCCTAATCTCTATAATAATGGGTTAAGATCCTCCCCATTTATAATAATAGCCTCATCACTTTTGACATGTAAAAAGCCTTCATCACTTTTGCCAGACATAGTCCCTTGAAGTCAGAACCACACGACACTCTAACATTGCAAAACATGCAGCCACGAAAACATATGTGGGACAAAATTTGCATGTGGCAGAATCGTGTGTTCTCCACCACCATAGCTCGAAGCAATGAAGATGGTGTCAATTTTCTTCCCAAAATGCCACAATTCAATCACACTCCAGCTCCCTACAATGGCCCTTCAGCATCTGATCTCATACAGAGAAGAAATCAGTATCTTCCCACTTTTGTTAACACCTATTACAATCACCCAGTAAGCAGTTTTTATCTCCCACAAGAGTGTTCTTTTCTTTGATGAAATGTTTTTGCATGAAGAAAAAAAAAACTATACTTATTTTACTTATTTTAAATGGTGACACAGTTAAATTTGGTGGAGGGTAAAATGCAATATGTGTATGATGAAAATGGTAGAAGATATCTTGATGCATTTGGTGGAATTGCTACTGTTTCATGTGGTCATTGTCACCCTGATGTTGTTGAAGCAATTGTTAATCAGACTAGGCTTTTGCAACATACTACTGTTCTTTATTTGAATCATAATGTTGTTGATTTTGGTGAGGCACTTGCTGCTAAGATGCCAGGAGAACTCAAGGTTTCTAATTTTTTTTTCTCGTTTTTTCACAGCAATTTAGTCCGTCGAATTGATCGAATAAAAATTAGTTTCTTAAATTAAAAAAGATCGATCAATAACCAAGTGATTAATGAACTTTTGTTAAGATGAATTGTTAGAGAGAACCCGAGTTCGAATTCTGGTTGGAACAATCCTTGCCAGGTTTTACTTACCTCTAGCCAAACATCGGATTACCAATGCTCTTTTCTCCTCGGAACCTAAGAGTTAAGACGAAAGATCAATTCATTCAGTCACTCAATCAACATATCTCTTTAATCAACATGTTCTATTGATTTGAATAGTCTCGCTTTGCATCAAGATAAGCATAAAACGTTTAGAATTGTAGTGCTAAATTTGGAAAAAAGAACTAAATTGACCAACATTTTTCAATTTAAGGTACTCAACTGGCAGAATCTTACAAATTCAAGGTCTAAAATGTTGATTTGCTCATTCTATTTTGCCACAGCTGGGTTATTTACTATATTGACGAAAATAATACATTTTTTTAAGGTTGTTTTCATCACAAATTCTGGGACAGAAGCCAATGAGTTAGCTTTGATGATGGCAAGGTTGTACACTGGCTGCCATGATATCATTTCCATTAGAAATGGTTACCATGGCAATGCAACCTCAACTATGAGTGTCACTGCGCAGTTTTATCACAAGTTTAATGTTGTACAGGTGACCCTTTTTCTCTTATAATGATGGTATATTTTGTGTGAAATAGTTCTTATTTAAATCTGTTATAACATAGTTAAGTTCACAAAAACAACTGCATTGTTGTTTTGCTGGGGTGCCAACATAGCTGAGTTGTCGGTAATTCATAATGATGCCTCTGTACTTTGAATTTTCGCCAAAAATAGTTTACAAAAACAAAAATAACTACTAATTGCATCAATTCTTATCCTTGTAATTGTTTCTATGACAGTAGACTGGAGTTCACCATGTCCTTAACCCAGATCCATATAGAGGAGTTTTTGGTTTGGATGGACCAAAATATGCAAACGATGTTCAAGATATAATTAATCATGGAACTTGTGGTCGTGTAGCTGGCTTTGTTGCTGAGGCCATTCAGGTAATACTGATATATGTCGTTTATTAATTGAGTTTAATTTTGATATACGGTTAGTGTAGAAGTTCTACACTAGTTATCGTTAAAGGAAAACGTTTTTGATGATCTGACAATTATGGTTGTTTGATAGTGTAAAAGATATTTACACCGGTGGTGTATATGAATTAAATTCTTATTAACGTATCAGTGTAACATAGAAATAAATATGATGGTACTTTCTCACTCTCATAAATTTGTAAAGGGATTCATGTTATTTAGTGAAAGGTTGATGCTTGACACAGGGAGTGGGTGGAGTGATAGAATTGGCTCCAGGTTACTTGCCTGCTGTTTATAGCATCATCAAAAGAGTGGGAGGTCTCTTTATAGCTGATGAGGTTCAGTCAGGTTTTGGTCGAACTGGTAGTCACTTTTGGGGCTTTGAGGCACATGGAATTGTCCCTGATATTGTAACATTGGCAAAGGTAACATCACTTCTTTAGTAGTAAGCAGCATTGGTGAGTTTTTGACACCATTTTCTAGAGAAATCAATGAAACTTATAGCAATGACTTGGCACATATATGCACCCTGGCACGACACTCATGTGAATCATTTAGAGTACAACCTTTTAGATTCTGTGAACACAAACTATACAAGACATGTACCATGATAATCAGCATCTCATGTCTAAATAATGCTTATGATTATACACAATCTTTGATTTCATATGAAGTTTAAGGAAATCTCAAATTTGTCTATGCTAATATTCAAAATGAACATTTTCTCTGGCTTAATAGATAGAAATTTTCACTGCTTATTGTATAACATTGTATGTATATTGCATTTAATTTCAGTACTACATTAATCCTGCAGTTTTATTTGGTGAACAATTATCGAGCCATCCTTAAATTACAGAAGTGTGGAAAGTAGTGCTAGCTTTTTTGAACAGTTAAACTAATTTGAATAATAATAATATGCTATGTAGCACAGATATTTCATATTGATGGCATGTTTGGTATCTGACATGTGTTAGAGTCCAACACCGACACATTTAGTTACATTCAATTACTTTCATTTTCTAAAAATATTACCGCTGTCCACATGTCAGTATCAATGTCGTGTCTGCGCTAGTGCTTCATAGATAATTTGAAATTCCAGTGACACTGTTCGAGAATATACCAATAGCCAATTATTCAGTACACCTCATGCCCTGCTAATCTTGGTTAATTCATTACATCTTTCTGTATTTTGTGAAACATTATTCATCGTCATCTCAGGGAATTGGTAATGGCGCACCTATTGGTGCAGTTGTAACAACTCCTGAGATTGCAAAAGTCCTGAAATATGCGTACTATTTTAGCACATTTGGAGGAAATCCTGTTTGTGCCTCTGCTGGATTAGCAGTTCTGAATGTAATTGAGAAAGATAAACTTCAGCAAAATGCATATGTTGTTGGATCATATTTAAAGGACCGTCTTAATTCACTAATGGAAAAGCATGAGAGTAAGCTTCCTTTTTTCCTTTCCATCTTTGGTTTGATGCATAGTGAGCAAAGAAATTTGGCTTATGAATGCTATCGCTAACATGATTTTCTTATTGCAGTAATTGGTGATGTACGGGGAAGGGGAATGTTGCTTGGAGTTGAACTTGTGAAAGATAGGAAGCTAAAAACTCCTGCGAAAGATGAAAATATGCAGATCCTCGAACAGATGAAAGGTCTATTTCTATTGCTTCTTTCCTAAGAATCACTGACATAGACACGACACGGATACTTACTGACACGTTGAAACCAGTAATATTTTGAGAAAATAGAATAACCAAATGTAGCCACATGTGTTTCCCTCGTGTCAGACACTAACATGTGTCATACACTAGATGCGTCTTCAATCTGAAGTGTCTGCTACGTAGCTTCTATTTGGTTCAAAATATTTTTTTAAAACAATAAAAACAAATTTCAATTATAGTACAGATAAGCAAAGGCTCAAGATGATCCTTGTCCAACAAAAATAAAGAACACTATCCACCAAATTACTACCAGAAAAAAAAAAATCATCTAGTAATTGCAATGATCCTTAAAGGCACACAAATGAGCATGTGTATCTGGTACAATTGTACAAACTATAAAAAATGTGTGACACAATTTTCTTAGCTAATATCATGGTGTGATTATTTTTCAGATATGGGAGTGCTAGTTGGGAAAGGTGGCTTTTATGGAAATGTTTTAAGGATCACACCCCCACTTTGCTTCACTAAGGAAGATGCAGGTTGATTGTCATCATTTTCTTTTGATTCCTAATACTCTATTTTGCTATTGTTATTTTTGTTAGCTAATTTAGACAATTTACTTCATAATTGTAGATTTCCTAGTAGATGTGATGGACTATACAATGTCAAAGATGTGAAGCAAATGCAATACTAATGGATGAAGAACTTGTTCCAATTCTGACTCCATACTTGGAGGTCCTATATAAAACCTGATGTAAGCCTAACATATGAGCAAATGTAATGTAAAAGCGAAATCAATAATGCACTTTTGGGGTTTATTTAATAAAAATGAAAAATTATTATAGACTTGGAAATTTGTACTAGCTATCTCCACAATTGTTCATACATCAACTCTAGCACAAGTGCACAACCGATCCAAGAATAAACTTAAAGAGTCTGTCTGGGAGTAGGGAGTTTATGAGGAGAGGGGAGGATTTTGGGAAAAAGGTTGAAAATTTAAGGGCTTTGGAAGAGTTTATATTTCTTCTTAATAGAAAATCTTTTCAAAATATGTGTTGGAGGAGGATTTTCTGAGAGTTTAAATAAATAATTTAAATCTAATATATGTTGTTACAACACTCTCATAACTAAAATCTCACTCTCAACATAAAATTCTTCCTCAAAATAAAAACACTTTCGTAATTAAAAATGAGTTTGTCTAACATGTGGAATGTGCAATATTGCACATGTTAAAACAATGAATAGTAGTAACTTTTTCTTAGAAAACAACAATTACTTATTCAAAAGTTTTATATTTCATATTAAATGTACAAGTTCCAATATTAAATTTCTATTTTAAACTTCTTAACATGTGAAAAATGGCTTAGGCGTGCTTAAGTCACCCTAATGGCCCTAGTTTGATTCTTTGCAACCTATTTTATCTCTTAAAAATAAAAATATGTACAAATTTGCACATGATAGAAAATTCATTAAAACTATATTAACATTAATATTGTGTGTCACTTTGTTAGAAAAAGAAAAAATAATTAATATAATTATTTATTAATTTATGCGGCATCAGTCAATCAATAAGAGAGAATGACATAGTTGCTGCATCTAATTAATAATTAGCATAAAAAATACTCCCTCGGGTCCTTAATATAAGAAAATTTTCAAAAAAAGTTTTGGTCCTATTTATAAGAAAATGTCACAACTTTTAAGGTGTAATTATTGTTTAAAAGACTTTTATATCTCTCATTTAATGATTGTCTTTTTAATAGTAGTGGATGTATTTAATGTTTCACAAGATTCTATAAGGATATGTTTGAAAAAATATTTAAAAAGTTACAACAATTAATGATAACATCCTTATTTATTAATTTTATTAGGTCTACAACAACTTAACCTAATAATTTCCCTCTAAATTGCTGCATTAGGTTAGCAGCAATTTAACCTAACAAATTCCCTATAAAATGCAGCAATCCCTAATATTTCTCGTCATTGATGAGTTTTTCATTCATATCATGTTGTGTCATCGTTTGTATATATCTATTGATTCTGTAGACTTTTTTTTTGACAAGTTGTTGTACACTTATTTAATTCCTTACAAACAAAATATATTAATTTTCATGCAAACTCGGCTACCCTAATAGTATAACTTACTGATGTTTATTATAGTTGATAGGATCTGTGCGTTGCACGGGTCGAAAGTCTAGTTATTTTAATGTTTTTTTGTTTTTCTTCTTATAATAAGGACCGGAGAAATTAAATGACTAATTTACTGATATAACACTAGATAAATAAATAAAAAGTTAAATTATGTTTTTACATCCTATAAATAGATAACTTTTTGTTTTAATCTATCTAAAAATTTCTTTCATTTTTACTTGCTAGAAGTTTTTCATTTTGGATGACATGTGGATTAAATTAAATAAAAAACCTAAAAATGGTCGAAATTTTGAGAAATTTGTAATCCAAATTCACATCCTTGTACTGAACTCGTCACTCAACTGCCCGGAATACGCAGCCGCACATCGTCGTCCGCCGCCATAATCGGTGAGCTTGTCCCTCCATATTTTCCTTTTTTTATGTATTTCAACTATTTTCCTTCTCTCTCTCTGTTGCAATTGAGTTCTTGAATTCATGAGTTAGTACTTTCACATTTTCTACTCTTTAATGTGCATATAAGCTGTTTGTTAAATGTTCTGTTTGGATTATTTGTTGAAAACCCAAACTTGTTCAACTTCAATTAATACAAAATTCTCTTAACTCTTTTTTCATTTTACATTGAAGGGTTAAATTAAAGGAATTTGATATTATGGGGACTGAAACTGAGTCAACAGATAACTCTCTCATTCTCATCAAACAAGGAGCTGAAGCTGTAAGTTTAATTCACACTCATTGGATTTTCAGAATTAATTCAGCACATACCCATTATGTAAAAAAACAAATTTTTCTTGTTTTATTTTTATGCACACGCCTTGTTAATTTAAAATTGATTCATGGGCTATCTTTAAAGTTTCAATCTTTCATTGTGGCATTGTTGTTAGGTAAGGTAGCTGCTATAGCATATACAGAATTTGAATTGAACAAATTACTATTGTTTTGTGATTTGTGATATACTATTTTGTACAAAACGTTGTCAAACAGCGGCACTGTGGCATTGTTGCTTAGCGAAATTTGAACAACCGCTATTTCTTACTATTTGTGATTGACAATAATGGTTTTGTGAATTTGAAGGAAATTGAATTTGCAATAGCTTATGGTTTTTAATTTAGTTTTGTTGTTGTTGTAGAGGGTTTTTGAGACTTCTTTTGTAGGAAGAAGGTCTGTTGTCAAGGAGAGATTCTCAAAGAAGTACAGACATCCGACTTTGGATGCTAAGTTGACACTCAAGCGCTTAAATGCGGTACGCTTAGATTTAGATATCAGTTTGATTTTTATTTCTGATGAAGTTAGGTCCTGTTTGGATAAACTGCTTAATTGAACGTATATCGTATAAGTGTGTAGCCTCTTTCTGTAACAAAAATAAAATAAAGTCAAACTTTTTTTATATAAGCCATAAGTTGTTTTCATAAACTATACTGCCAAGTTTATGGAAATAAGCTGAAAACAAGTTATAGACATGTCATGAGCTGTTTCCATAAACTCTTTGAAACAGTCTCATAAGTACTTATTTAGTAGATAAGTTATGTCTCATTGGATGTTTTCAATACTTTGTTCCGCCAATTGATTGCTGGAGTAGGAGGCGAGGTGCACAACAAAAGCAAGGCGACTCGGTGTTTGTACTCCTGTGCTGTATGCTGTGGATCCTGTATCGCACACTTTAACATTTGAATTTGTTGAAGGACCTTCAGTCAAAGATGTATTTCTCGAATTCGGATCATGTGGTGTCAATGAAGAGCGCCTGGGAAAGATTGCATCCCAAATTGGTGATGTAATTGCAAAGTTACATGATGGTGGTCTTGCTCATGGCGATTTAACAACATCAAACATGTTACTAAAGAATGATACTGATCAGTTGGTGCGTTCATTCATTTCTTAGGTCCTGAAATTATTATTTATTACATTTACTTAGGTTATACAATATGAGAAATATCATTAACTTTTGTTACTGCTGTGATGTGTATTTTATGTAGGTTCTTATTGACTTTGGTTTGAGCTTCACTTCAACTCTACCAGAAGATAAAGCCGTCGATTTGTATGTTTTAGAAAGAGCCCTTGTTTCGATGCATTCTTCATGTGGTAATGTGGTAAGCCAACTTCTCATTTTCCCAATAGTCCTAATTGTTATAGTGTTAAATACTAAGGATATAAAAACAGGGTCTTATTTGTCTGTTATGGAAATTTGAATTGAAGTGCAAGTATATTTTAGTTCTCCAAGTTCAAGGTCTTACACTTTCCTTCCCTCAACTTTTGTGTAGAGGCTATCTGTCATGCTTGTGACTTTCTTCGACCCAAAAATCATTAAGTGGATAAAGCTTTTATTTATTTTCCTGTTTTATACTATTAGAATTTTATAGTTTGTGCACTCAAGGTTGATTTGAAATTTTGAACAAGAACTTTAGGACAAAGCATAATTATAAGTTATCCATTTGCACTAAAGCTGATGATTTTAAATATCAATACCATGGGATATATATAGGCCGAAAGCAATAAAGACTGTTTATATTGGTTTATCTCACGAATGAACTTGCCATTATTAACCAACAGTTACGCCTTCCTATGTACCAAATGAACTTGATTGCATTTTTTATCTGACAAGGCTGAGACTTATTCCATCCCTCTCATATTATATGTCACTTTTGTAATGTCGACTCTTAAAATATATCACTAGAATATCAAGGTGTTATTAACCATTTTCAATATCACCCTATTTACCTGTATCTATAACAAGACCAAATATTTTTAACAATAGATAATGCAAGGCAGAGTAAGTATTAACAATAGATAATGCAAGGCAGAGTAAGTACTATGTTTTTTTTTTGGTACAAGAGTAAGTACTATGTTATTTAAGAAAGATTGGAAGACTTGTTCTGCTATAATATAGTTTCTATACTGATATTGATTATTGAAATTTGTCTGGATAGATGGATCAGATACTTGCTGCTTACCGCAAATCATCGAAACAGTGGTCATCCACAATGAACAAGCTTGCAGACGGTATTGTCTTCCATCTAATATTGTTTTAGTATTGAGACATTTTCTTTAATAGTACTTACCTCCGTACATTTTCTTTAATAGTACTTACCTCCGTACATTTTCACAACTTGTAGTGCGACAAAGAGGACGAAAGAGGACCATGGTTGGATGATTCTGAGTTTCATTTCCTTACTGTAGTAAAAAAGAGGTGACAATCAATGAATGTTATCAACATAATTTATATGTATTTCTTATATGCACATCTCTTACAAATTAAAAATCGCAACATTTGAACTTTGATTGTCATGTCCGAATTTTGTGTGTAACAAAAACTGAACTTTTCTGAGAGCTTATTTTGATATCTACACGTCAATGGTTCAAAGGGTATGCTTGTTACTATATTGGTTATTGATCAATCTGTAAATAGTAGATTTTGAAGGTGAACAAATTTTAAGAAAATGCTCAAGTATTGCTGTTTCAAGGCTTGAATCTATATCTCAATTAAGTCTGCAACTTGATTAGCTTCACGGTGAACCTGATTGAGAGCACCGAGACAACCTTCAAGTAAGTTAGAGTACCTGAAGATGAGATTACCAACATGATCACGCAAGGCATCACCACAGTATGGATGTAATTTTGGATGCCAAAAAATGCCAACAGTATAGTCAAATGACAATTAAGAACCTTATGTTGTTCTTAAAGGTCTTTGACTTATGTTTTTCTCAATTATATTAATTTTCAACTTTTACTTTAAAAAATCATGTGTTTCTCATTAAAGATCTAGTAGACCGACAGAAAGCAAATCAAGATCCTTTGTTTTCTTAGCTGAGTAACGTTCTCTGTAAATATGTGCAATATACTTAGTTACCTTTCATAATAGGTACCATTTAATATATTTTTTTATATTTATTAAATAAATATTTTTGCTACTTTATTCGTACTACTAGGTATTTTATTGCACACTAACGTCACATATACTAAAAGATAGTTTCGGTTCATACATCTTACTCGTTTAACAGTGCTTGCAAAAATAAGGGGGAAAATGCATAATACCTTGGATATGTGAGCTTCTCCAAGTATCAAGAGTCGATTTATAAATAATGTTTTAGTAAAAAAAATCTCAAACAATGTTATTTAAGAATTTAATTGATATTATAGTAAGAATAAACTTGAGGAAATCATTATTGATTCTAAACATATAAGATGCCAGTCACCTTGAAATAAAAATGTTGAACGAAACATACTTTTAAACTCTTCAAATAAAATAACTTATAATAGTTTTGTTGAGGAGTTTTTCATCTTTCTTCTCCCATGAATCAACAACCATCCTTTCCATAACACCATCGTTCATCACGGGCAGTGAATGTTTAACCAACATTGACTATTATGGCACATGCCTCTACTTGCTGGTCTGTGACCTTCAGCAACACTATCCTCAACGCAAATCAATTATTGAGCCATGAGTCACATTGCTTGTAACCTACCCACAAGACCAAAACTCCCTGACTCCAACTACACAATCACAAAGATAAACATCTTCTCCAACCACCAAACTTTTACCTTCTCATATATCTCAATTTCATCCCTACAACTGCGGCATAGACATCCCGTAATCAACTACTACTGGAACACAACCACAAGAGGCTGCTGCACTGAAGTCATAGCCTGTACGTCGCCTTAAAAAGTTACTTCTTAAACTGACTTTACGCAACATTTGGTTCGACGGAGAAAAGGAGAGAAGGGGGATTGTTTTACTTTTATCGGAGGAGAGATTGGAATTAGATTCATTTTGATCAAGTAAAGAGCAACAGAGAATGAGATAAAATAAAAAATAAAAACTATCATCTGGTTAATAAACGGAGAAGAATATGTTTCAAACATAAATTTTATATTTTTTAATAAAGATTTTTTAGATGTACAAAATCTGAATCAAACACTCATTACACTGCCTTTGCGAACAAGATTAAAAGTAAATTAAACAGATTAGTGGATCATACAAATAGTAATCCAATTTTATCCTATCCTATGATAATATAGCTCATGACAATAAGAAACATCAATATTATTATGGATGACAGTCGGAACACATCTCATTGGTTGATTTTTTTTTTATAACAATACATCTGATGTCTGTCATCGCATGAAAGGAACTAACCCCCTTATTTCTGTTCCATTCCCATTGCACAGAAAGTAAATTTTCTTCCAATTATCTTCCGTGAATGCTTCACGGCGAATAAGCCTTTGCCTGTCAAATATGAAAACACAAGAAAATCAGGAATATGAAACACAATTTTCAAGGTATGAAATTTGTATGCGTTTCAGTATCAATCAAAAAAAAGGTAAATGCAATATTCTTTCAAAAGATGTTAGGTAAGCAGGGGCGGACCTGAGCAGGGCAGGGTGTGGCAATAGCCACACCACACCAGCCCAGGCCCAATTGTTTTAATATATTCTTTTGGATCAGTACAGTCACTCAACAGTCAATAGCCTAGCCCACCACGTTCTCTTTTCTGATTTCTATTAGTATCAGGAAATGTACCTCATACCCCAAAAATTATACTCCTACCCCTACAAACTATTGAAAATACCAATTTTAACCCTTTCAAAAATCATACCCACTCACCCCCTCACTCCACTTTTCCCGAAACGTTTTTATCTTTCTTATCTTCTTGAAATTGAAATTGAATCAAGATAGTGAGAGTAGTAGAGATAGCAGTACTAAAATTTAAATTCATTTTAGCTTTTAGGTTTTGGTTACTGAAATTTATTAAATTTAAGACAATTTTTTTTTTTGCCCCAGTGATATTGCGAGTCCAGGTCCGCCCCTGTAGGTAGGTAGTTTATTTCTCTAACTGTAACCAATGTATGATAGATCCTAGTTATCATAGTAAAAAATAGAAAATTGATATACTAATACTAGAGACCAAATATTAAGGCAGGTGTAATTCAAGATATGAATGAAAATAACACTTCTACTTAAGGACTAGAAAAAGATATAAATATACAAGGACATTAATCCATTGATCATTTGTTGAAGAAACACTTCAATATCTCAGATGTATCTTCTATACTTACCGACAAAACTATAAACTTACAAGTGCATATCGGAAATCTTCAACAATGATACATTACCAATAGGAAAAAGAAATTAAGCAGATACAGAATTAGACTGGTTAATTTATTAAATGATGTCTTTTCTATCTGCTATACACTAGAAACTTTTATTTTGTGCCATAAGTAATGCTATCAACCTGGAAAACAGAGACTGTGTAAGCATACCTTAAATAATAATGACAAACAGTCTCGGCTTCCTCTAAACTGTATCGAGGAAACATAGCACGAGCATCTACCGGTACATCCGGTAAGTCTTTACGAAGCTTTCCTACAGCTGTTGAATGAGAGAAAGCCCCTACCATCATATCATCATGCATCATTGACCTAAAAGCCTTCACCTGCAATCGTAAGCAGAAAGCATATAATGGTTTCCACCAAAGTCAAACAGTTGACCTATGTAATATTAAGAAAGTCATATTAAAATGCCACATAATAAAGCTCTCTTTCCCAGAGAAGTAAGTTTACAGTAAAAAGAAAAGAACGCATGAAAATATAGCATATCTTCAAGAACAGAATTTTTATCAATAAAAAATGTATAGGTGACATTGTTCTAAAATATAAAGAAGCAATGTACTAACCATTGTAAGTTCTTTAGCATGTATTGGCCGACAAGAACGAATTGTAACAGGCTCCTCATACTCACTGAATGTAAACCAGTTATTATACTGAAGACAGGCAATCACAGCAAATAAGATAAAAATATAGCATAACCCAATATTGAGAAAAGATAATTTTAATGAATGATCATCATTTTAACATCAAGGAATATGTTTCTCACTTGATCAATTGCAATAAGAACAGGCATGTTTTTAACAAGTGATAACTCTTTCCTCAAACGAACTACCACTCCAACAGCTGCATGTGTTTGTTCAATGCCAGTCTTCACCAGCTCATATAACATGGTACCTTCAGGAATTGCCATTGAATCAACATCTTTCAACCAACCAACCCCAGCACCCTCACCTAATGGGATTGGATCAAATATTTGGCATGGCAGTTCCTTTAAGTAGGATTCATTGTACTTCAAGAAATCCTGGAAAAAAAATCATCCAAAACATTCAAAGTTACTCTGGGTAATGAGCCGAGGACGCTGGTAATAGAATGCTGTTAGTCGTAAAAATCGTAAGCATCACTAACATGCAATATAAGTAAACAGCCAAAAATTAAATATACAAACAAATAAGTAGGAAAATAACCTTTTCCTTCTTCAAAATCATATTATGAAATTTTCTTTCTTAAACATTATATGTCTAACTGCCTATATGCGTATAGGTTTATCACTGTACTAATATAGTAGCCTGGTACTAAAAAATTTACATGGCATGTGGGTATTCATTCCTCTAGCCTGCATAATCATGACATTATGTATACAAAACCATAGCATCGGTGAAAATCAACATTCCCTCCAAGTAGGCAGAAAAAGAGTGTGTGTGACAGCAGTTGAGTGAAGAGAGAGATCAAAGAAAAATGCACTCATTCTTTCTTATTTCCTAAATATAGTTCATTTCTAAGCATTGGCAATGTATTTCTTATAGGTAAATTATCAGGTCAATTTGACAAACTATGGAAATGTAATGAAGGTGCCCAATGACACTGGAGTAACCAGCTACTTGAGCAGCGATAATAAAGCAGTTTACAACCATCCTATGCAACTCTCTATAAATTGATTTGTTGTTGCTAAAGCATCATCAACAAAACAAGTTGTTTCATTCATTTCTCATTGAAACCTTCTCAAAACTGAACTTCCAACTGAAAAGTGTATTTAGCATAGCATATGCAAAAAAACATACAATGAAAGCTAAAAATAGTAAAGCTCATAATCTTACTTTGAGGACATTCTCAGCCTGGACAGGTGTATCCCATAGCCCTGTTTGCGGATGCTTATAGAAAAATCCTCCATGAGTCCATTCTTTTGCGCTAGGAACATACAAAACCAACCAACCTTCTTCTCTAGCCCACTGAACAAGCATTGCAAGCGCAATGCTCTTCCCACAGCTAACAGGACCATCTAAAACAACTTGCTTCCTAACTTTGACCCCTACAAAATTTAAAAAAGATTCAAGTCGAGCCTCAAAATGAATTTAGCAAACACACCAATATGTATACATCAACATTGAAAGTAATCGAGTAAGGCCTGTTTAAATTGGCATATTTGAGTTTACCCAAGCGCTTGTGAGACTTCTTAGTAGAGCTTATAGAAACAGCGTATAGCTTATATATGAAAAAAAATTGACTTTATTTTTTCTTTTGTTATAGAAATATACCCTGTTTGGATCAACAACTTATAGGCAACTTAAAACACAAGCACTTACAATGATAAGCACTTATGAATAAGCTTAAAGTTCTTTCTTTAGCAAAAGATAAAACTAAATTAAATTGTTGTTGTATATGCTACAAGTTGTTTTCCTAAGCTATCTTGGAAAACTTATGAAAATAAGCTGAAAAAAACTTACGTAAAATGTACAACAACCATCGTGTTTCTACGTGAATCAAACAACATCGGGTTTCTATCAGAAAACATGTCTTTCTCCAACTCATTGATCTCTAGATCCTTCTTGATAGTTTCTCTAATAGTTTTTCTAGGTCTTCCCCTACCTCGAGTGATTTGACTCCCGTCCGACCAATCTACTCTCCTAACTACAATACAACATCCACATGTCTTCTCTCTACATGCCCCACCCACCTAAGTCTAGTTTCTACCTAACAGTATCTTATGCTGTTTTATTAGTTCTCCCAAACAGCGTCGCAAAGCTTAAGTTGGTAGATAAGCTCAAATAAGTCAATCCAAACATACCCATATAGTCTATACATATGCACTTATAAGAAGATAAGTGTTTATTGCGCTTCATTAAATTGTTCATCGAAACTTGACTTAATTCAAAAGTATAAACGCAAAAACCGCACCTTTACCGTGTGGCGACCACAATGGCGGATCAACAACACGCCTAAAATTATCACGAAGATCCAAAAAGCTCTGACGAACAAGCAAAGCAGTTCTCATAGAATCCTTAAATTCCTTCTCCATACCCATCGGCAACCCTTCTGGCAAAACAGCATCCAATCCCTCCTTCCTGCAAATCAAAAACAACCCAGAAACACAAAACCCAAAAAAAAGTCAAAAATTGAAAATTCAACTACACACACAACCTGTTCGACAAAATGCCACAATGAAAAACAAAGCTTAAAACGAAAGAGAGAGCATGTACGTGAGGTTGAAGTAAGTGCAGGTATCGTTGTTGGTGAGCTTAGATAAGGATTTGGCCGAAGTGAAGAGACGTCGGCCATTGGGGCCCACATTGAGTGATGGGTTTTTTTCGTCGGCGGTGAGATTGCGGAGACGTTCTTGTTCGTCGAAGAAGATGTCGGCGGTGGCGGAGGGGGTGGTGGCAGGGGTTTTGGAAGTGGGTTTTGAGGGTTTTGTGGGCTTTGTTGGAGATTTAGAAGAATAGTTTAGAGATGAGATTGTTGGTGTGAGGTTTTTAAGGTATGAATGGTGGTTTTTTGCTGCGGTTTTTGTAATGTGCCGCAACATTTTTGTTAAAGTTTTGGCTTCTCTAATGAATCAAAGAGAAAGAGTGAGAGAGATTTTGCTATGGAAGAGAGCTACGAAACTGAGAGAAGAGGAGAAGAAGAGAAGAAGAGAACAGAGATTTTGCAGAGAAAATTGATTCTTGGGCCACGTGTTTTATTTGTTGAAAAATTGCTCATTCAAACCACGAAAAGGACTTTAATACCTCCGACGATAGTTAAATGTCGTTTGATACGTCAATTAACTGCCGTTGATGTAATAACCATTGATTGCGAGCGACACTTAACTGACGTTGGGTTTTGGTATACATAGAAACAACATTTATTATCTCTACAACATAACACAAATAGTCTTTAATTTATAAATACAATTCGTAGAAAGAGTACAACCAATTCACCTACAATACTAACACCACTACATTATCATTCATAATTCAATAACATTACATTAATTCGACATTACATTAACAATACACGGATGACTGAAATCCAACAATAGTGCAGCTTTTGTGATTCTTTAGAACATATTACACATCAATACATTAAAAAAACTTTAAAACCATGAAATGACACCAAATTTATGTTGACCATTTGGCCAGTCGCAGTTGGAACGAACACAAAGATATAACTTATTATTTTCAACAATCAATCCAAATATGGATGTTACATCACCATCATTACAAATAACCTAAGAATAATAAACATTTTTGCAGAAGTCTTCATCTTTATCTGCCTCCAGATCTACACATGGTACTTGTACAAATACTTGAGAGGTAGTTTGATTTTCACATGATAGACAAAATATTTGTTAAGTTGCGTCTTCAACTCATCTAACTTGTTAGTCGGGTGTAAAAAAACCTTAGTTGTCTTCTTGACAGCGGAGTTTCAGACATTAGCATCAACTTTTCCATCCTGAGACACAATTCACTTGACAGAAGTAGATACAAAAGCAAATATTATAATATAACGAAATGAAAGGTAAAGTAAATTAGTGATCAAACATAGACATATATTTATATAAAATGTGATGCAATAATAACTATATAAACTCCTGGTGATTTGTCCACCTTATAAAAGTCATATATTTATGTATTTTATATAATGTTTGTTCCTAGTGTTGTTTGTTTATTGTTTCCTCTTCTGTTTGTGAAGTAGGACTCAAAGGGTTTTTTTTATTGAGTTTGTATTGGTGTTGAGGGGCCATTTGTTATAAGGCCTTTGTATTCTCTTTTTCTTTCTTTCGCGGGTTAAGTGCATCTTGTGCTAGCCTTCCTTAATAATATTTGTCGATGCAAAAAAAATATGTCGATGCAATATCTAACAAAAAAATATGAAGACCAACAAAAAAGTATCATATCCTATCTAGTGAAACATCATCTTCATCCTCTTGAATAACTTCAAATTATTCATTTTCTTTTGAAGGAGTATTGCACAAAATTGGATTGAATTGATTTGATTCTTTTTTCGACGGTTTCTCTACTTTAGAAATGAGGTCTTGGGACAAACTTTGTCCAAAAACTCAAATTCTCATGACTCAGCCTCACCAGTCTTGTATAGCTTCCACTCCATACACGATGATGGTATTGGACAACCATCTTTCAAAACAAAAAAACATGAAGGAAATGATCTGGAACTAATATGAGGCTCGTGATGTGGGCATGTGGGTTAAGTGGTGTACTACCTCTAATTGAGAAAAAGTCTCACATATACCGAGTTTGGGATTTGTCAACTGAACTATAACTCTATTGTAACAAGTTGTAACAATGTGACTCGTGTCTGATTATGTCACCACTTTTCATTATATGCAGTTCCACCACTATTTTTGGGAGGAAAAAACCATTCATGAAATAGTTAAGACGCTCATCAAACCCATATATTCGTATATAGTCACTCTTTTGAGATTGCAACTATAGAGTAAGTGCTCACCGAACTATAGGATGACTCTCTTCATCCATACCTATGTGTGAGCTACAACCCGAAATCCACAATTACCATCTCATTTAACATTCACAATTTTTTCAATATATGGTCTCATGAACTTTGGCATATGAACAATATATGGTTAAAGGTGTCAAGTGAAAAAGGCGTCAATAACTTATCCAATGATTCAATGCAAAACAAAATG
>Ga0315915_1004572_pt1 | contig 17413 bp, 5 predicted proteins | sample MpolbnodulesMG_FD_207738 | JGI IMG/M metagenome (GOLD analysis project Ga0315915, IMG submission 207738) | Medicago polymorpha root nodule microbial communities from Los Angeles, California, United States - branched nodules | ecosystem: Host-associated > Plants > Roots > Nodule | place: USA...
CTCTAACAACCTTAACTAACTAAACGAGCAAATAGTCAAATTCCAGCTAAAATTTGTTTGTGAAAAAATCAAAATACATTGGTATAGTTTTTTTGTTTTTTGGTTTATAGCAAATACTTTTTTTTTAAAAAAAATTGAGAAATTTCTCAATTTTTTCATTTCTCCCCTTTCCTTCAAAACCCTCCCAACCCAATCACTCTCTTTTTCTCTTAATTCCCAAACAAACTTTTAGTTTGCTAAACATGGTTGAAGAACGGTATCACTAAATTTGAAAGGATTGTACTACAAATACAAATTATTCCCTATTAAGAAACGAACAAAAAGTAAGAATCCAAAAACTGAAATGACTTAAGGTGATTAAGGTTGGCATGACCATGAAAGAACATCATTGAACGTGGTACACCCGACATAAGATTTACCTATCTAATTGTCATCTCTTGGAAGCTGTCCATTTGGGAGGATTCCTTCTTATTGTTGGATACAAGTATCCCGCACGAATCATCAAATGTCACTGTTAGTCCTTAGTTATCGCTGTTTGTGTCTCCCAAAATTTCTTTATTCTAGTACTTCAAAATTTGTAAGCATTAGAGGATATACAAGACAAATCCAAATAGCTGATTTAAGAGCTACTCAACAGACAACAATGGAGTCAAATGTGCATTTGTGTGTTGACTTTGCATTTGTGTTCTTCTTATTAAATGGTGTCATTGACGTTTGATGTTTTAGTGTAATTCATTTAAGGGAGGAAAACTGTATTTATTAGAGGATCAAAATCGTAACGTTTTCAAACATAAGGGAGGAAAATTGTATTTAAGGCTCTGTTTGGTAAAAATAGCGAATGACTGATAAGTTAGCTGATAGCCTATAGCTGATAGCGGATGACTGATAGCTTATAGCACTGATGACTATAAGTTAATTGAAGTGTTTAGTAAAATTAGTGGTTATCTAGATTATAAATGTAAAATGACATAAATGACATTTTATATCACTCTATTTTTTATGAAGACAAGAACATACATTTTTTTATATTGTTATAAAAATAATTCTTGGAACATTTTTAACCGACTTCTCTACTCATGTGCGTGGATTTTCAATTACTATTGTCATTTGTCTATATAAAAAAAAAGTTATGGACAACTCAATATTAGTTTATTTTTAAATAAGAAAATTTCGTCAAACTTAAATGTTATGATATCTATAACCACACAAAAAAAATATTAACCACATTGAATACCTGGAGAAAGAAAGTAGAAAGAAAATAAATTTAAGAAAATATGCAATACTCTAAATTGTAATTTTCTGGAACATTTTTCTTCAAAAAACACTCATACTCCAAAAAGATAATTTTTTATTAAAAAAAAAAAACAAAATCGTAAGAATTTAAAAAGAAAGAAGTTAAAGTGTGATTTTAATTATACCCTGCTCCTGTAGGTTGATATCCTTAGTATACCTTCATGTATTTAATAGTTATTATTTTATTTTAAATTGTAATAAAATATTAGAGGTAAAAGTGGTATTTAAATACATTAATAAGCGTAAAAATGGAAGAAAAAACAATAAATTATAAGCTCAAACGCTACTTGAAATGACATCTGGAAAATAAGCTATAAACTCCTGAAATAGGTTATAAACTCGTTGTAAAAAGCCTGTTATCAAACGAAACTTTTTTTTTATCATACAAGCTTATAAGCTATCCGCTATAAGTTATAAACTAATTTCTTGCCCTTGCCAAACAGAGCCTAAGTCTAACATTTCTTTAAAATCCAAAAATGTTAAGACCCATTTTGTTGCATATTTTGCTTATGCACCTAATGGTATTTCAAGTTAATTGTTTTTTTTTTTGAAGAGAAGTTAATTGTTGTAAATTAGTTAATTGATGCGGCTAATATAAAAAAAGAAATTGTTGGTAGCCATATTTAAATTTTGTGTTGTCTTGCCAAAAATCAAACTGCCTGAATTAACTCAAACCATATCAGTTTGATTTTTGTTTTAAAACCCAACAAAATCAAATTAAACCACATATTTTTTATATAACAGTTCAAATGACTTTTAACTTTAAAATCAAACCAACTCGCATCGTCATGAATACCTATACAAGTACAGTAGAAATGGTTGTTGGGTTTCATTAGAATTAGAGTATTATTTTTCCCACCCTATGCCTAACTAGCGCGCCCTGTAATTTTTCCAAAAATGCTCATTTGCAGTCCGGATTTCATAATTCGGACTATACTTATGTATAATCAGCAATCATAATCTCCCCCATTTCAGCAATTTTGAATTTTGCTTTTAAAAACAACCAAAAAAAGGGTCAATTCATGTCAAATAAAATCATAAAAACACAAGGATGAGAGTTAGGAAGATTAATATTGTCCTTAAAATGACTATCCATGCTACAAACATGTTTATAATTGGTGTTAGTGCTGTCCGGATTACGTAATCCGAACTGCATCAGCACCATGAAAAAAAGGTCTAAACGATGAAATTTTGGATTTTGAGGGCAGAGTCCCGTAAGAAGTCCCTTCTAAGGGAGTCTTAATCATAAAAATATAAGGATGAAAGCTAAGAAGATTAATTTTGTCCTTAAAGTGACTATCAATGCTATAAACATGTTCATAATTGGTGCTGGTGTTGTCCGGATTACGTAATCCGGACAACACCACCACCATGAAAAAAATGGTGTTTAGAGAGTGTTTAGATTATATAATCCGAAAAAATCAAATAGCGCGTCCTATTTTTTTGAGTTTTTTGGATTTTTTTCGGATTAAAAAATCCGAATTGATGGAAAACTCATTTTTTTTCACCCTATTACAAAGGAAAACACCAATCTGGATTTTAAAATCCGGATTGCTCAAAGACATTTTCAAAAAAATTACAGGGTGCGCTAGTAAGGAATAGGATGGAAAAAAATAATACTCTTAGAATTATCCATTCTCTCAACCTCCTCAATGATAAAATTTGCAAATACTTGCTCCTTAGACCCCGTCATGTTGCTACGAAGTCTCTCAGATTTACATAAGATATCTCTCAATAGTGTATATTTTACACTTTTTGCCTATCGAAAAATATCTTCTAATGTTGTTTTCTGTCTGTTTTGATCAACACATAGGGCCTAAAGAGCAACCATCAAATTTGCATCATCACAAGTTCTTGCAATCTTGCTTATTCCTCATTTTTCTTTTGTTCAAGTCAAAATTTCTGATTTGTTTATTGATTGTTTTTTTAATAGACGAAATAATAATAACAATTTGGAGATCGGATCACGACTTCTAACCAAACAAGTTCAATATTTATCATCAGAATTAACACTTACAAACTATTCCTTCTTTTTTTTTTGACAAAAACTTACAAACTATTCCTTATTTCTTATTTAAGGTAGTTTAAATTATTCAACTCAAATTCATTTATCTATATAAAATAATTATCTCACCTTAAATTTGCCTATTATGGTATAGATATATGATTAATATTTTGTTGTGTTTTAGATAATTCATGTACTCAACTTTAATGGTTATTTGTAGAAAATTTTGGTGTTTTTATAAATTAAAAAATATTTTTCCAAATCACTTTTAGTTTGAAAATAACTTTTAATATAAGCTATAAAATAACAATTCCAGTAAAAAAAAGATAGGCTTATTGCAACGACTATTATTATACTCTAGGATTTTTTTTTTGAGGAATACTCTAGGATTAAATAAACGTACACTGAAAATCACTAAACAATATATATAATCATATAATAATCATCATCATGGATCTTATTTCTATGATCAAAATAATAAATTTACATGTACAAATCCAAATGAAAAAGAAAAAACAGAGAGAACCGAAATAAGATAAATATGTCCCCCTAACAAGTATTCCAATGGTGTGTATTGGAACAATATTATTCAAAAGGCTCAAGAGACTCCATCAACAAATTAATCACTATAAAACAAAATTGAATTCCAAACCTACTAAACCATGAATTCAATAAATAAAAAATAAACTTCTGTATACACCCATCTAAGCTAAAACCATGGACATGAAGATTCCAGCAAAAGCAGTAACAACAACAAAAGTGTTGGTGATAGAGAATGCAGCAGAGGGTGCATCAGCTCCCGGCTGTCCCGGTGTGGCCCCACCTGGGCCAGACGCCGGGACATTTGAGCCTGGTGCTGGTGGTGAAAAAGTGTTTGGGCTTGGGCTTGAGCCTGGTGAAGAAGAAGTTGAAGGAGGACTTGCAGGAGAGGGTGTTGGTGATTTTGTGGAGGGTGATGGAGCTGGTGCAGAATTTGGTGATAATGATTGTGTGGGTGCTGGTGCAGGAGCTTGTGCTATGCATGAGGTAGCCAAAAGACCTAATATCACAAACATTTTGATTGAAGCAAAACCCATGTTGAATATATTTTTTGAGAGAGATGAATGTTAAATTAGAACTAAGAAGTGAGTAAAAGATGAATATTTTTTATGAGAAGGTTGAGAGAGAATATATAAGAAGAGGTAAATTTAAACTAGACTAAGATTCCTCCAAATATATGGTTTGTAAATTGTAGGATGATTAATGTGTGTAATATTCAAGTGCATAAGTGGTGTATATATAGTGTACAATGTATATGAATGGCTTGTGTTTTTAATTAGCCAGGCTGGTATGTGATGTGACTAATAAATAATGGGTCAAATACAAAATAATTTTCTTTTCCCTTATTTGTAAAAAAAATATCATTTTTTTCCCTACTTGATAGATATAATATTAATTTTTTTCTTTGTTTGTGTTTACAAGTTAAGTATACGAAAGAATTTTGGTGGTGAATGAGGTATTGTTTGTCTGTACGTAATGAAGAATTTTCTTGTTTGGTATAACCGCGTTTAACCTTTCTAACTTTGATTTTTCTACGGCTGTTTCTAGATTACCTACCATGTGTCCATAATCAATGTGAAGTAGAACCTTCAAAGATTGGACTTGTTCACTACGTAAAGGTTGTGTTATAGGTTGGCTGAAAAGGTGAAAACGCGGTTTCTTGCATCACAACAATAACAACAATACACATAAAACACCCTATCAAATTGGGATTTGGATTATCGTGCACGACAAATTTTGTTATTAAAGATAAATGTCAGTACTTACCTCTTATATTAATATAGAAACGTTAATAAGTGCCCTTAAGGCATTGTTAAGTAACTTTAAATAGTAAGTTTTTGTCAAAGTTTATGAAATTAATGCATTGAAAATTTGAGTTTTCGACTTTTTTAACGAATAATTTCTTTATTAAGAATCCTTAAAGAGTGCTCTTATGGTACTCGTTAACAAGACCCTATTAATATTTGCTCATGTATTCATGTTTGATACATGTAACTCTTTAGCCTTATCTCAAACGACTAAGCTATCTATACGAAAATAGCTGAATGTTTTTCATTGATAATCTAAGTGCATTATATACATCAATTTGCTATCATTTTCTTAATGACTAATGAATACAAAATGAATGACTAATTAATACAAATGAATACCTATTAATATTCTTTTAATAATAGAAATTACATGACTAAGTAACACATATTCTATCACTATCTAACCTGACAAATTTGACTGTCTGATTAAGACCGACCAATCTAAATTTAAACTAGACTAATTTTTAAAAAACTTGTTTTAAATATGTTTTATTCAACTTTAGTTTGATGATTAGATCTATCTTGATGGCAAGTGCGCACGTAGTTTCGACTGCATGCAATCCCGTCAAATTATGATATGTTTAGTTTGGTTTGGTTTAATTGAGTTCATTTACTAGCATAAGATTTTGTGATACTGAATGAGAGAACTAATGAAAATTACTTATAACATTTTTAATGAAGTGTTTTTAGTTTATTCTCTTAAATTATCCATGATAGTAGTTCAAAAAAGATTTATTTTTGTCGTCGAAAAAATTATTGGAATGAGTCGTGGGTTAGGGCGCTCTTTTTAAAACGTTTCGTGGTATTTTCCAAAATTGTGCTAGCAAACTATCAACCACGGCGTCTCTAGAATAAAACAGTCTAGCCACAATTGTATAAGAATCTTACTGTAGTGTAGGACCATGTTTTAGAAATACACCCTCAAGTATGGTACACTAGCCACTCTAATATGGTACCAAGACCGCTATATTATGGTATTGAGATCACTCAAGTATGGTGCAAAGACCACTATAACTTTCATAGGAACAAATCGAAGGGAATGTGGTTCGATGATCGATCTTTAATTTCGAAGGGAAACAAAAAGGAGAAGTGGCTCAGAACTACATCAAGCAAAAGAGGGAGAAGATAGAAAACTCATTGATTGATGGGTTTTTCTATAAGGAGAAGTGATAGTGAAACACTATTTATATAGTGCAAGAACTAAAGAAGCAACCAAAATCGATTGTGGAGATCGTTTGAGCGTTGTGGAATCAAAGTCTTGAACTCACATCCTTAATGAGACATTAAGGATTAAGCGTGAAAATAAGTTTGCATGTGCCAATCATTGGAAGGCACACATTGGTGTGTGCCAGAAACGTGTTGGTGAGTGCCAAGCGTATTCTGACACATGAAAAAAGCTTATATGGTGATGACGTGCACCGATGACATTATATTATATGGTGATTTTAGAATTTTATCAAATCTTTTATTACTTATTTTATGACTTTCAAGAGGATTTAGAGTGAGTTACTTATGGTTTGAAAAATATTTTGTAATATTTTGTATTGAGTCGTTGTATGTGTTTTTATTCCCTAACCATACAACTCTATATGTGTTTTTAGTCTTTTTTAGAAAAGACCACGGGGTTCATCTGATCAAAGACATCTCATAGAAATTATGGTACAAAGAAGACCAAGTACACTGATGATTTTGAAGGAAACAACTTGGAAATATTTTGCCCTATGTACTAAGCACATGTCAAAGAAAACAAAAGGAAATGGCCTTTGTGTCACACACCCTGTGCAAGGAGTACATTCACGGTGCGCATTTCGAGCATTGATTAACCAGATCTTCTTGGCCACGTGCACGTTGTGCACAAAAGGTTTGTGCAGAGCGCGTGTAAAGGTCTATACAGTGCATACACTACCTATTTTTGCCAGTAAATATGCTTTTATCATTCAAAAATGGGGTTTCAAGTTTTTGCAACCCGTATCCATAGAGGTGTGACGATAGCAATTAGAATGGGGTGTTTTACATCCACTTTCACTTATGTATTATGATAATAATTAAAATATCACACTATATACTTTATGACAACGGAATCCTCAACATTCACTATATCATATGAGAACTGCAATACCCCTCTAATTATATCCTTTTATATAATATTCTCTCTTTAATATAATATTATATGTTAGGTGAGTGGTTAGGGTACCTGTATTTTATATGGTACATCATGACATCTGACAACTACTCTTAATCATTGATAAATTCTCATTTGACGCCATTCAAGATTAGACTTTTTCCTTCAATTGCTCCCCTATATTTACGTTCCCCTTTTTAATTTTTTTTCATTGAAAATGAGTTTAAAAAGAACAAAGAGTACAGGAGATACTTCAACCCATTACAAACAACAACTAAAAAATGACAAGAAAAATAGAACAATAACAATTAATCAAATAAAACTACATAAACACGTGAAGAAAAACACAACAAGTCTAAATACTGGCCCACAAAGAAGAAGAAAACTAAAATAAAAATGATAATAATAAAAACCATGATATTTGAAACATCCACTTTTTTATACATCCATTCAACATCTTATTTTATAATGCATTAACATGTTTGGATATGCGGGCAGTGGCATCAAATGGACGAAAAGAAGTTTCAATTTGGAGAGTTTGACTTTTATGTTGAAAAAATGCATTTAACTTTTATGTTGAAAAACTGCATTGGAAATTGTGCAAACATGACTTTTTTTAGGAACGACAAACCAAACACATATTATATCTCTTCATATCATATCATTAATTTATTACATATATCATATTACTTTCTTTTTATCTTCATTTCAATATGTATACACTCATATGAGTTGTACATTCAACATTTTCAAAAATATGTTAGACCATCCCCAATGGAGGATTACCTTTAAGAATCGGTACCTATTAGATACCTCCGTTGGGAAAAAAATTATTTTGAGTATCTAATAGGAACAAGGTCTCAATGTAGAACTCCATGTTGGTCTATATGACAAGATGGAATACGCACTAGAGGGGAGGTGAATAGCATTTTACAAAATTTATCAAGTTTTTAGCGAAAGCCTGTTTGAAAACAATTTGACTTATTGGATCTATGCTTGAAACGATAACTATGACAAAGAGATTAAGAGAATAAAAAACACAATAAGATTTACTATTGATTTGAGAGATTCAAATGCTAAATCATAATACAATCAACTATCAATAATTCTCAGCACAATATACAAAACAAAACAATTCTTAAACTAAACATAAGAGTAATGAATCGAGCTATAACTAATGAACACCAAGGTATATGAATTTGATGAATTGAAACTTGATTGAATTCAAATGTGATCAATATGTGTTTGAGAGAAAACTCAATTCAATTAATCAAGTAAAGGTTAACAAATTAAAATTTAGATCACATTCAAATCAATGAGAAACAATTATCAAAAATTCATATACTCAATATTAACACAAAGTAAAAGAGGAAGTGAAGAGAAACGACACCGCGATTTATAATGGTTCTCTCTTTCGTACTCTCATCGGGCTACCCCCACTATTCTTGATAGAAAATGTCTCTATCAAGGATTTCCACTAAAATAGAAATTTGATTACAATGTTGTGATTACAAGAACTCCTTCAATTACCCTAATTTTCAATTCCTATACAACCACAACCCCCAACCTTTAAATACCATTTGAAATTGGCGTTTCTTCAAGTCTTCAAATCTTTAATCACCCATGCAATCCTTGAAGCTCTTCCCTCGAACTCCTCTTTGTTATGTGTGGTGGTTGGATCCCCTTAAATTTGAGAAGATTATAAAGAACCCCAAATACCCATGGAGGTGGAATGAAATTACTCACTTCACTTTAGATCTTTGATTCCCAATCAATATCCTTGAAAGCAATCAACTTACAATCCATATAACATTCTAGCAATCTATGACTGAAAGACCATAATGATTCTTAGGAAAAGTGTTTGATCTGAAGATCAAATGGAAAATGAGGTTTGGAGACTCTAGAGAGAATAGATGCAAATGATCTGGTAGTTTGGGTTATATGAGGATATGAGTATATATAGAAAAGAGTGGCAAGTGCAAATATATATTTTGCCAAAAACAACACAATGAATCAAATCATCAAATGTGTGAATCAATTCGGACAACTATAAACAAGCAAGGTGAGCTAAGAAGGTTGATACGATTCAGACTATATTTAAATCGAATCATATTACTCCAGCTGAAGGGTGATACGATTCAAAAGACTTATGAATCGATTCAACAAGGTAAAAAGCAAGACCGAAAGAAACCAGTGATACAAATCAAACTAATTTGATTCGATTCATTAACGATGTGATTCTTCAATTCATGAATCGATTCAAAATGCACTAGACATGTGGAGAAATGGGATAAACATTTAACGATACAATTCAAAACCTTTTGAATCGAATCAATCTACTAGAAAAACAGTTTTATCCTATAAAATGAAGTTTTCTACATACAAACAACACCCTAGACAACAACGGATAATACAAAACAATGAGGCAAGAATTGTTAGGTGTGCTTTAACATGATATTAGGCTATAACAACCAATATTTAAACATCATCAAATAAACTATCTAATTAACATCATCAAAACACAAACAATAGCTACACATAACGTCACTCCAATCTTAAGTGGGACCCACATTTTTTTAATATTAGAATATTGAGATGTTATGATATAGATTTATTGATACTTGATAGATGGTTAATGGGTCTCATTTAAGACGTTTGTGTGAGGTGATGGGTTGGAGGAATTGAATGTTTATTAGATATTATTATAAAAAAATAGAGTGATGTGTACATGTATGAACCATTTAAGTAAAAAAAATGTAACAAGACACTATAATTATTAAGGTCAAGACAAAATCAGACACTTATCTATCCGAGGTCAAGACATAACTCATAAACAATACAGGAACCCAAGGTCTACTCCAAATATCAGATTTTTAAGAGGGGAACATAATAAGATCCACTAGTTGTGGCATAATTTTGTTACTTGTCTACCAAACCATTAAATGCTAAACCATATTTCGTAAAATAGTACCATAAGCTGAGATAATTGAATACTCATCATGCATGATATAAAATATCAAACACCAATAAGAACTCCAACTTTCTTTCTGATTCAATATATATTCACAATACAACAAAGGTGATACCACATGTATTATCTGATTAACATGTTTGTAAAGTAAAACGAAAAACTGAAAGGTCGAAGAAATATACATTAAATTGTGAGATAAATTATCATAGAAATCGTGGTTGAATTTAACACAACCCCGCAAAATCGGCTTATGGTAAGGATTTCTCATATTTATAAACACATTTTCAGGTCATCTCATATCTGATGTGAGACTCTTTAATACACTCCCTTACGACCAGCAATATTGGGTTTGGTTTATGGACATAAATGGTAGGTGGCTCGATAGCAGAAATCTGATAGCAGGTGGTTCAACGGAACTTGAAGAGACTCTAATACCGTCTTAGAAATCGTGGTTGGGCCTAACACAATCTCATAAATTTGGCTTATGAAGTGAGGATTGTCCCCACTTATAAACATATTGTCAAGTCATCTCCTATCAATGCGAGACTTGTGTAAAATTACAAGAGTGCTATTATTATGATAGTAAAATAATATTATAGGCACTAGCGGTTGACGGCACGTAGCCCGTCTATTTGTTCTTTTTATTGCGGAAACGCATGTAAACTATAAATAATGTTTTTATGCAATTTAAATTTTGATTAAAATTATATGTATAGATGTTTGTGGCTTATTGTAACAAATCATGCTTATCTTTTAGAGTTACTCAACAATATTGCAAATATAATATAAACTCTTATCGTTTTCAATGGTACCAACAATATAACATTATTATAGAAGAATTTTTTTAAGGGTATAATTGGAATAATGAAAAAAATCTAACTGAAATATCGTCTATTTTCGTTATATGTTTTTAAGATAATATTGTTTCTATTGTAGTATAATGAGATTTATCGATTTTCTAATTAATAATTTAAATATTGGTATAAAAATGATAAAATAGTAAATAAAATGTTTTAGACAAAGGATCAAATTGAAAAAGGAAAAAGGCAGTTCAAACTCATCTATATATATATATATATATATATATATATATAGACACACACACGTAATACATACTTATTTTTCAACTTCGCTCTTTAACGCAATTACAATGTCCAAAAATGCACTTTGGAATTCGACCAGGACGACACATGTTCTGTGGACAATCCTTGTCATATAAACACCATCTTGCTGTGATGCAAAACCAGATGGAGAAGAAGAATAAAAAAACAAAGTTAATAAAAGAGAATGAAAGATTGTCTATAAGGTAACATAAAGTTAGAAGGGTTATGAAAGGCTTACGATAAATTTGGGCTACCACAAGAAACGGAGAAAAAAGTAGGATCATAATATAGACAAATTTGATAATTATAGTCATGGTTTTTCTTCAATGTATGTAACAAATAAAAATTGTTTGATAACTTTATAATGTAAAAAATATGTCTACGTCAACAGTAGAAAAATACTATGTGCTATATTTGCTTTTATTTTTTAAATATATAGATTTTAGTTAGAAACTCTTCCTAAAAGTCGAATCATTATTAAATATCATTATAGCACATTCAAAAGTATCCTATCATACAAGTTTATGTATAAATAAACTTGGTCGTTGTCCTTCGAAAAAATAATAATAAACTTGACAGTTTTAGTCCTACTTTTTCTACATATTATTAAACAGATAAAAAATGCTTGATTATTTTATTGTGTGAAAATAAAATGATATTTTGTTCATTTAATTCACTCAATTGATATCTCGACTATAGGAAGAATTTCACATAACTGCAGTTTTGATCCTCCTATTTTAGTTAAATCGTAATTTTGGTCTCCTTATTTCTAATTTCACAATTTTCCTTCATTTCAGAACTATTTGACAATCCATGATTTTTACCATCTCTATTGTACGGTGGTTGAATGGTGGTGGAATGCGTCAGTTGAGAGCTGAAACGACAGGGATGGGGTGTACCTGCAGACACTTCAATGCTCAAGTCAGTATGCGATCAAAATGAGGATTAAGGGATATAGTAGATTCTAACCTTGGGGACCGCAAAGAGTCCCCTTTAAATAGAGGTGGGTGTTTGCAGATCCGTTGTAAGGCACACATGTGCTTGTCAGATACAAATTCGTAGGAAGTGTAACCGTCGAGGAGAGATTTGCGGGAGCCATGATGATGATTGTTACCGTTCGTTTGAATATGACTCCTTTGCTCCAAGCACCCCCTCCCTCGCGGGGAGGGGGTGTGTTGCAAGTAATGTTGCCAAATGCGGAGTTTGGGCTTTGTTTGTATTGGGCCTAAGTAATTGAGCGTAAATGATTTGGCTGGTTCAGAACAGTAGCCCATCAAGTCGTTGCTCTTCATAAAGAGTGATGACTAGAGGACTTCTCGTGGGAGCCTTCTTGAGATGATAGCCTCTGTTCGTTTGAATTTGTTGGATGTGCGAGGAACATGTTCGTTCCAATGGTAAGTGCTTGTGATAGAGTTGACATGCTCACAATGGAACAGTATAGTTCGTAAGGGAATGCCTCACAAGTTTTCCCTGAACATCACGTCTACGGTGATAAATCCGTCATCCATAAACCTCTCCCAATATTCCTTTCAAATGAACTCATGCCTCAGACCCTTGCGCCACAACACCATTGGACATGACAACATAGACACGATGTTGATGACGACAATAGTGAAGATTAGAACAATGAAGACAACGATCACAAGGAGGTTGTGGATTCGAACAATGATGAAGATGAAGACGATTGAGCGTGGCTACGTAGGACTATGATTGGAATGGGATATACAATAATAGTTCATATGGGGCTTTTAAGGTACACAAATTGTTAAATTTGTGTACCCATACATAAGTCATTTGTAACCATTGATATTTAGATTTAAAATTTAATGGATAGAATTTTGTAAGGACAATATGGGATATGATACATCTTGTTGGTTATGAAATATCAATTTACACTATGTGCAATTAAAAATAACTAAACTATAAAAAAAATATTTTTAAAATGTAATACTATGTTTAACTATTTTTTCGTACAAATAAAATTATTTATTTAATTATAAAGATTGGTTACTTTTTTACGGTAATAATTGAAGTTTTTGTTATGAAATGCTGTAAATAACTTTCATATGTACTCTTTTATTTATATAAAAGATGTCTTTTTAAGGCTTTTTTTTTTTTTTGTATCAATAGCTATACTCTTTGAGTTAAAATAAAAATCAGCCGTGTGTACTTTTTAAAAAGAAATAAAACACATTTTTTTTAAAGAAAAATAAATTATATCCTTAACTTTTTTGAAGGAAAATTATATCCTTAACTATATTTTCTTATTTATTATTATACATATTTGTTTAAAAAAAATTTATTAGTACTTTGACATTTTACATATAGTAATTTTATAAACTAATCTGCATTATAATACCAAAATATTTTTATTTTTTTTATAAGCAAGGAGAAAGGATAGGCATCAAGAGGCAACATCGATATCCCAATTAGGTTGGCACCCCGAGAAACCTCCATCCTATGCCGCCAAACTCAAAAGATTTTATTAAAAAAAGGGGAAAAATAATTACAAAGGAGGGGGGACTAGGCCAAAACCCTCAAAGAAAGAAAAATAAAACAGAAAGCAAAAAAACAAATAACAAAAACTCCCCAAAAACAAACTATGGAAGTCTGTAATTGGGTAACTCACGTCTATCTCGAAAGAAATCGACAGACAACTCATAAGGAAGAGAATTTGGAAACACCGTTGCAGAAGTGAGATCAGCCCAAAGATATCGACGACGCTTGACTCTAACAGTTCAAAAATTCATTGGGCAGTTGTAGAAGGATATATAAAAAAAGTCAAAAGATATAAGTTATTAACGTCCTCTTTGGTATAGAATTTTTTTTCTATGTTAAAGAAATGACAAATTATTCACTTTTAACAAAATAATTCACACAGTTTTCAGTATTAAATACTACAACATTTTATTCTTGGTTAAAAAAAACGTTTTATTCTAATTTATTTATAATTCTAAGTACATAGTGTAATATATATTTTTTTTAGGAAAAGGTACATAGTGTAAATTGATACTCCCTTCATAACCAGCAAATCTATGCTATATCCTATGTTGTTCTAGTAAAATCATATCCATTGAACTTTTGAACTCATAAATCTATGGTTGATAATGAACTTGTGTATGGATACACAAAATTAACAATTTGTGTACCCTAAAAGCCACCGTAGTTCATATATCTCTTGGTGTTGGGTCTTGAACCGAGTACTTTGAGATTGTTGGACAAACCTTACAACCAAGTGACTTCTCAAGAGACAGGCATAATAATAGTTCATATAGTTGACCTTTATTAGCTTTTTAATTTATGTAAATAGTCAAGAATCAAATTTATGAATGTAATTATATAAATAAGTTATACTTGAATTATGTTTGTTTGCATTGGTTTGCTTTCGTTTAATTCATATATTATTTAGAGTAAATTATACTCTTTTCCCCTACAACCCCTCCATTAATAATTAGGCTTAATTGCAGTTTTAACCCCCTAACTTTTCTAAAGTTGCGATTTTGGCCTCCTAAGAAAAAAAAACTACAAAACAGCCCCCTAAGTTTTGCAATTGTAGCAGTTTTGGCCCCCTAAGGCCAAAAAAAAATAACACGTGGCACCTCACTTAGGGTGCCACGTCAGCGTAGACCGAGTCAATATCAACCTTGGGGGCCAAAACTGCCACATGTGCAAAACTTAGGGGGCTGTTTTGTAGTTTTTTTTCTTAGGGGGTCAAAATCGCAACTTTGAGAAAGTTAGGGGGCTAAAACTGCAATTAAGCCTAATAATTAAATATGCGCTACATTTGAATATTATTTTTTGTGGTGTCCAGGATTCGAACCACAAACCTTACATATATTATGCATTATTCCTACCAATTGAGCTAAACTCAAGGGGACACTTTAATCTATTTTAACATAAATAAATATTTTAATAATATATATTAATTTTGAATCACCATTTAAAAAAATAAAATTGTTTCTTTATAATTTAAATGTCAATAATAATTAAATTTAAATATTTTGTTATTAATTTTATAATTTTATAATTAAATTTAAATAATGTAAGGAAGAGGCATTCAGATGAACAACACAACAACATCATCTTCATGATTCATCAGCCCAGAAACCTATCATACCTTTATTTTCTCCCAACCCTACATTCCGTTCTCTCAACCCTTCTTTCGCATCTTCATACCCCAATCTTACGGTAGAGAAAAAAACCCAGAAAATCAAACATTGAACCTTATTGAATCAGAAACTCAATCGCTTTGTTGTGGCGGTCCGTTGGTGTTTGCTCTACGGCGCACAGTTTTTGTAACAGGGGTAACGTGGGTGCCTGTTGTGCTTCTGGCTTCCTGTTACTTGTTGTTCGCTGCTGCTGCTAGCTGTTTTTGGGTGGTATTAGCGGTCTCCTCTGCCTTATTTCTTTTGGTGCCCAGCCTTTTTGTTAATAGACATGTATCAAACAAAATGTGTAGGATTAGCCATGAATGTCGTTTGGAAAAGCTAGACAAATATAAAAGGGATTTGTTTTTGTTAATTTTTTTTGTTTAGATTTTGTTATTGATGGTGCAAGATAATGTTGCTGCAAAAGAATTAATAATCAATAGAATCTCTAACTTTAGGATTGTTTGATTTTCTGGGTTGAGTTTTGTATTTTTTGGATAAAGATGATGAAGTTGCGATGAAGATGAAGAAGAGTATGAATTTTATGGGGTTTTTCAATTTTTTTAATTTCTTTTTTAACTATTTAATTTATAAAATGAATATGTGGCTTTTTTTTTAATTCAGTATTTACACATGAGCGTTGATTGGGTCAAAATTGACCAAAAATGTCACTTTTGAAAAGGGGCTAAAATATACGGATGCAAAATATTAATTTTTTTTATTAGGGGGTCAAAATCGCAACATTGGTAAACTTAAGGGGTCAAAATTGTAGTTTAGCCAAATATTTTCTAATATATTTTGAATAAAAGGAGAGGGAAGTGTAGATTTTATCCTAAGAGGAGAGAGGAGTGTAATTCAAGCATCTTTGAGGGGAGGGGAATGTAATTCACTCTATTATTTAATATAATTCATATATTCATTGATTCAAATATTATATTATTTAATTTATACTAATGTGTATTAAATTATTATAATATATTTTCATAATAGATCTAATTAATTTTTGGCTAAAATATGGTTTTAGTCCCTGTGAAATTTTTTTGTAGTTTTTGGTCCCTGCAAAATATTTTGTTTTTGAAAATAGTCCCTCCAAGGACTATTTTTCAAAGGGACTATTTTCAAAAACAAAATATTTTGCAGGGACCTTTTTAAAAATCAAAATATTTTGTAGGGACTATTTTGCTACAAAATGGATTCAGTCATCATGTGCAAATCATCACAAAAGTCGGGTCAGGGACCAAAACCAAAACGAGACATAATTATAGGACCAAAAATTACAAAAAAAATTACAGATAGGTCTATTTGTAGGGACCAAAATGAGGCATATTTGTAGGGACGAAAACCATATTTTAGCGTTAATTTTTTTTTTATATAAAGAAATAGCGCTTTTAACTCTAAAGGTTTGATATAGTGGTAAACAGATAGGTCTTGGATCTAAACATTTCTGATTTGAGTCTTGTTAGTGTCATTTGAGAGAGTCATTATAAAAATATTTGTCGGTGCTCATTGAGCTCAAAAATCTTTTCTACTTTTAATTGAGGCATCATTCCCTGACCCTAAATTTCTCTTGTGAAAAAGAAGAAATAGCGCTTTGATTGAACTACCAATTTGTGTATACTAAAGGAATAGCCCTGAACACTATCGGAATGGATCACAACCCAGAGCCCCATATTTAACGGTGTCAAATTATTTAGTAGGTTATATGTATAGTATGATATATAAATGTAATGGAGGTTAGATTTTAAAATCATTTTGTATTTCTAGCATATATATATATATATATATATATGTATATATATATATATGGGAACTTCTACGGTACACTCACAAAGTGAGGCTTCTACGGTACACTCACAAAGTGAGGTGTACCGGTACTCTTCCTTCCTAATTTTATAAATAATGATCATTTTTTATGTAATAA
>Ga0315915_1004574_pt1 | contig 17412 bp, 10 predicted proteins | sample MpolbnodulesMG_FD_207738 | JGI IMG/M metagenome (GOLD analysis project Ga0315915, IMG submission 207738) | Medicago polymorpha root nodule microbial communities from Los Angeles, California, United States - branched nodules | ecosystem: Host-associated > Plants > Roots > Nodule | place: USA...
TACTGTGAGGTGTATTAAATGCTTTATTATTAAATGATTCCTTAATATCAACTACTTTTTCATGCTTGGAGTAAATTTTCAAAAGGAAATTTACTACCTTTTATGTTTCTATTTTTGATTATTTACTTCAATTATCTTTATGTGAGTTTGGTGATTATGGAAGTTGTATTAAATTGTTGACAATTTACCACCGGGGGTTGATTTGAGTGGAAGGGGCCGATCTTTTAAGCAAGAGGTTAAGGGTTCGATCCACGGTGCTTGTGAATAGAGTAAATTATGTTTGAAGAGGTGCTCACTGTGTGTTCGACAATACCTCGAGTGACTAGTCTCTACAGTTGTGTCGTAGAGAATGAATAATTTGGTTTACCAGTTTAATTATGATTAAACTGCAGTATCTCTAGTGAAATGTGGTTATCAATATGATTATTAATGAATTTACATTGCTTCTTTGTGGATTTGTTTTGATGTTTTGAAGGATATTATTCATTTGGTGTTTAAATTCTTGTTTTTTGCTAACTATGTTTTTCACTTGATGATGATAGGTTCATCTATGCTTTCATGTGTGTGGGAATATTGGTGTGCTGCATTGCTTTCTTTGGTTGCGTTGCAGCTGAGATTATTAATGGTTGCTGCTTGTGTTTTGTATCCTACTTAAAGCAGAGTTATATTTATTTTCGTATCTTAATTTGGACAACTCTTGTTCAGAGATTTAATTTGTGTTGAAGACTTTGGAAGAAAATTCTACTTTAGTTTTGATTTTCTTATTTTTGTTCTAATTTTTCTTTAGTTTCCTTGACCTTTTTGAAAATGCCAGTACACAGTACTAATCACTGTACTTGTTCTACTTGAGGCTGCTTTGGTGGTATTCATTGCAATTGATCGTCAATGGCAAGAGGTTCGTACATTCCTCACCCCATACTCTCTTTAAAAACATGGTTGCATTAGTTAACTTCTATGCCCTTTTCTAATGACTGTAGTATGTTGATTATTGCCTTTATAGGATCTTCCGGCTGATCCAACCGGTCAACTTGCGAGTATTCGATCTTTCATCGAAGATAATCAAGATATATGTAGATGGGTTGGCATTGCTGTTCTTGTAGTTCAGGTATATTCATTTCTGCTGCCTTTTGCTATTGGCATTTGGCCTACTTTTTTGTGACCACTCATTGGTAAACGAGTAAGTTATAGACTATTATTTATATAAAGGACAATAGGGGTTGGACTCGTTGGAGTGATAATGAAGGTTACAAGTTCATCTCTTCCTACTAACAAAGTAACAGCTGACAACAAATATTTGTCATTAAAAAAACGATTATTGCTTGCACACATTACAATCATACTTGTTTTTTTTTTTTTTGGTTGTGGTCTTTATATTATAAGTAATAGCCATTGGAAATAAAAGAGGGTAAAACATCGGTTCAGAGTATACCCAATGACTATTTTAGTGATCCTTCTTACATATTAAAGGCATCGTTGATCAATGAGCCATGAGTGTACGTTGAATCTTCTCCCTAAGAAATTCATCCATTTAAAACTTTTCTTGCTCCCCCTCCCCTTCATTTGGATTGATTCAGTGTACAGACAAATTAGTTTGAATTGAGGAGCTGATAGGTTCTGCTTTTGATTTCAAACTTTACTGGTTTGGTGCAACATATTTGTAAGTATGAACTATGGAGAACAGAGCGAGAAATAGAATATGGCAATATGCTACTCTGTTTATTTTGTTAAGGTTGAAATAGGAAAACAGGACATAAATCTACCTAGATTAAATGCTTTGCCTGGCACATTTAATTGTGTATGTTGTTACATTTTACAAGTTACCGTATCATCATGACAATAGTATTAATTAACAAACTAAAGAATCATTTCGCAATTGCACTGCATGAATGAAAAACATTTTCTGGGTTTCCTTTTTCATACCTTGCTGTAATTGCTATTTTTTTTTTCAACCTCAGGCATTATCTCTATTGGTAGCACTAATATTGCGAGCCACAGTTTCTACTCGAAGAGCAGATTTTGATGATGAGGAGGAATATGCCGTTAGGGGTAGAAGTCGGGAGCCCCTATTAAATCATCAGTCTGGCCAAACATCTGGGCCAAGCAAAGGTGATATCAGAGGAAACCACTCTGACGTTTGGAGTTCACGGATGAGAGAGAAGGTATGCTACTCTGAGGTCTAAAGTGTACTCATGTGCATAATCATTAATGAAATTATGTCTTTTAATGATTCGAAAATAATTTTTGTCAAGAATTTGTCAAAATAGAGGCTGGCCGGTGTAGTCATATTGTAAGATTATGTGCCATGGCTGTTGAAGCGTGCTGCGATCTGAGAAGGATTGCTTTTCGTTCAGTTCATATCAAGATCGAGTTTTCTAGGCAAGATCGTAAACAAAACTGTGCTTGGCTCACTGTTTTGGGTCGGGTTTGGTGAAAAAATCGGTTTTCTTCAATTGAATAAAACCCTAAAGTCGTTCTCGCACCATTCAAACTTCGATTTGCAAAAAAGAAACCCCTAACCTGTGACGCTGTCCTCCCAATTGCTTCGTCCCTGCTGCACAAAATCTCCTCTTTCGTTCCTTACTGCTGGTTTGTGCGAGGCGGCGGTCAACTATCCCTTTAGATTAGGTCTAGGTCAAGGTTGGAGACAAAATCTGGGATCCTTAAGGCCCAATGTACCGAAAAACAGCTTACAAGTTAGAAGGCATATTTTTTTTTTTTTTGGGTTGAATAAACAGCTTATTAGGCATTGGGCCTTTGAGTACTTATTTTTTATTTTATAAAAAAAAACCTAGTAAAGAATAGTATTAATAATGATACTCAAACAATATAGTAACAATAAAAGATATAATTAGAGGTTTTGTTTTCATGTATGATAATTTTTATGTTTATGTTGTGTATTTAATTACAATTTTATCCTTTAGTAGGATCTTACCAATCGTGTTATGATCTTTCACCGGCCTTCCGGTCCTACTTAAAATCTGGTGTTTGACTACATTGTGCTGAGCTTTTAATATCAACTATAAACTATCAAAACTTTCAAGCTGTTTTGGTATCTTTGAATATCGTATCTTTGTTAATTAATTTCATTGTTGGCCTTTAGTTAGATTTATTGTTCATATGAACTCCTAATTGCCATTTTTACTCTGGGATGTAAAACCAATATGAGTGCGTTCTCTGGTGTGTCATGGTTAAGGATGCAGTCAAGCAAACATGCACACACCTGTTCAGTGTTGTCTATTGCCGTTTGTTTAAACTCTTAATCTAGATTCGCTAACGCTCGGCTAAGTCTTGAACCTTCGCGCATTCGCTTTCTCAGTAGCAAAAGTTACAATTTACATTATGATTCATAACAGAATGGTCATTTCATTTTTGCAGTACGGATTGAACAATGGTGACAAGCACAGTTACGAAGCATGAGTTACAGGCAATGAGTGCTACTAGCTGTCAAGCAATTCTGTGTGGTGTTGATATCTGAGTACATATGTGATATGTATATCTTGCTTAAATGTTTTACTTTGTTTCATTTACTCAAAAAACACACTTCTCCTTCCTTCGGTTTGCGGTTTGAGCTTTTGTGTGTAACTGTATATAATAAAGCTGAAGATATTAAATGTTAATTGCCAGCCTCGAATTGTGGTTGTTCTTTGGAGAAAATCTCAGTTCTGCATAGATTTTGGAAAGCTTGATTCGTGTGTTGAATGTTGTAGTGTGAACAGTAAAATTTCTAGAGAATTCAGATACTTGGTTAAATGTTTCTGAATTGTAAGAATATGCGCTGTTGTCAGCACTTGCCATGTGTTTGGTACCCGTATATGTTCTGAGAAATTTAACTTGGCAGAATTAAGGAATCTTGTTTTTGTATTCTGGGGTGGGGTGTAATAGGTATACTATTACTTTTCTCAATTGAATATGCACAAGATATTGACTGTTGTTCATTGAGATGCCTTGAATTCTGTTAATAGGTTATTCTATATTGTAATGCACCAGATTTTTTGAGCTAAGTTTAATGAAAAATGTGAAGTGGTCGGTGTTGTTGCTTTGGGCTCAACGCCGGAATCCATTTATATCTATTTCCTTGTAATTTGAACTGGTTTATTGGATTGTAGTAGGGGGTGTATAGTGTATCATTGATTTTGAAACTCAACCTGTTCTGAGAGAAATAGAAACCCCTATACTATCTGTGCATTAGGTTCCATTGGTTGAATTAATCACGTTAATCAATGCTATTTTCTTTTATTCTGGCCCTTTTTGCAACAGATCTCATCTTGTGTTTTACAAGCCGTCGTTCGACATGCCTCCTTTTATTCAAAGGGTGCTTCTCAAAAAAAAACTCAGAGGTGAATCCTTCAGGTTAACGTAGTACTATAATAGGTTAAATAAACAGTATGTGAGTCTGTGATGCAAACCAATAATTAGATCAGGATCAGTCTCTTTAATTTAAAAAAGGAAAAATAAACAGTTGAACACATGCAAAAGCTTCTCCTCACCCCATTTTTTTTTGTTTAATAGAGAAAGAGAAATAATAATTTATGTTTCTCACTGCAATAGTACAGTATGATGCTAACTATGCGAGACACTGAGATCCACCTGCAATTTAGGATCTCAAGGATTGAACTGAACTGAAAGTCACAAATCTTTACTTAAGTCTTAGATATTCATATACTATAATTTTGGCTTCTAGTGCAGTTAGAAATTTCCTACCAAATTGTCGTTTGGGGAATGTTCACTTGGAAAAACACTTGTCCATTTTTTACTTCATGGTCTTCAGGCTGCAAAGAGTTGTGTGTGTAAGATTGATTCTCTTTTCCTATTTTTCTCTCTCCCATGTTCCACGAGTTATGTAGTTGTAAGGAAATAGTACTGTTCACCACCTTATGTTAATCTCTTATAAGCTTTGGCCTTTGTAACTGTTTTTCTATAGGCAAATATTAATTGTTAGTAATTTAATAGTTATGTTAGAACTCCTTCAAGTTTAACTTACTTCATTATTTCTAATAGTCTCTCTGTTGTTCCTAAATTACACTTTCTATTTATATGACAAGAGATCAAAGAACTTTACTGCATATCAGTATCATTTATCAATGTGTTTCATTTCTTGGACCACAAATTAACTTCTTAGTTGACAGACATCCCATGTGTGGTTGGTTTGGTTGGAGAATCTCATGCTGATGAATTCTAGTTGGAAAAAAAGGCTATACATTTAATATTGTGTAAACTAGTTAAACTTGTTATCTTCCATCCCAAAAAAGAAGAGAATTTCATAATAGACAGAGAGTAGGGAAACTGAATCTTCTCTATAAAAATGATATATTTTGTGGTTTGGTATGAATGTGAACCTGTCACGGTTTAACGGTTAGGCTACCTAGCAGCTACCATAATCAATATGGATTTTCCCTGTATTGTTTCTGCCTTGTCATTCCAATCATAATGACATGAATCATGGTTTAATGCTAGCCAACAAGATTTTGCTAAAGGACAACGATTCTGTTGAATTAATCGTGCATGTTGAATATTAATTGTACTGATGGATGTTATCGTTAAATAAGTATAGTACTAACACAGACTGTGACCTGTGACAATGTCATAGTACATTATGGAAGAAATAATTTGCTGTGTTGCTGTACCAATTTACATTGATTTTGCATAGCTAATTATTTATATGTAAATCATGTACTCATTAATATCAAATATGTACAAGTTATTTTGGTAGCACTTAATAAATTAGGTGAGCAGGGCCATGTGGATATATATAATCAAATGCAACAATGATAGAGCTACATCACAACAAAATATTTATTAAATTAAACAGAAAACCGAGTGTTGTGAAATAGTGGCTATAGTGGTGCTATAACATCATAGTGTAGCAGAATTTGAACAAACAACTATAATATTCTGCGATCCGCGATTGACAACACTGAGAAAACCCTCGTCTCATCTGCCTGTAAAATCGAGCACAAGATTCTCGACGAGTTCTTCTATAATCTTTCCTTCTATTTCCCTCCCCAAAGCATCAATCTCCATTCTCATAACCTCAACCAACCCACTCTCCACAACCTCTTTCCTAACAACATTTTCTACAACCAAGCTGTGACTGTCCCCACCCCAAACAAACTTCATCCCATTTGCTATTAATTCATTCATTTGGGCCACAATGTGGTCCATTAAACATGAACCCTCTTGAACAAAGAAGGGCCTTCTGTGGGTCCCACTGCACATCTTGAAGTAATTCTCTGATCCATCATAGCTAACAACTTCCAATAGTGCAGCATTAACACAATCAAATACAAGTTTCTGATTTGACCTCATTTTCCTTCTCTTGGCCTCATTAGGAGGCTGAGTACTGTCCTTGTTGTCATTTATGTTGGCATATGTGTCCCTCAATGATGGGTCCAATGGGCTTTCAAGGGAATACCATCTTGTGTGAAATGAGTCATACTGTTGTTGATCATCATCAAGTCCAGATGCTGATAGTAGTTTTTGGACTAAGATAAGCCATTCATGATCCTCTAACTTGGTGTCTAAGGAACAAGCCCTTAGAGGTTTTAATGGATAATAAGGACTTGCTAACTCTCCACAAGAATCTTCATCCCATGATAGTGTCCTAGCCACTGATTCTATATGTGGTGATTTGTCAATTAAATTGGATTTCATCGGCGCCAGTGATCCTATACATACAGAATAAGTGTCACTCGGATAATAATAGAAGAGCTTAATTTTGATGCATTGTCAATAAATCACAACCAATCATACATGCGACTTTGGAAATAGTTCTGATAGAAGTCAGTCATTTTTAATGATTTGATGATTGATCGACAGTGTAAATATTTTTACACGTATGAATTAAATTCATGATATAGAAAGTAGCAAATAGTTAAGGATCTTTGTGAAATAAGAGCTTCTTGGAATGGAAAGACACTGATAAAGAAAGAGGTAAGGCCTAAGTATTACCCATGTGACCATCTTTCGTGCATTCCAAGGATTCATGAGCTGTATTGTAATCTTCAAATGGAGATTCCAACACTGAGATTGGACTAGGCCGGTCTTGTTTTTCATTTGGAATCTCTGGCACCAAGGGCTTTGACTCATTCAATCCAGGCTGTGAAAATAAACAAATCAAAGATTTCATTTGTATATGGTTCTTTGATAAGCTACTAAAAAACCTTGATGTTCGTGGAAGTGTGTATTCGGACCACACAAATTGTTTGGAGTTTGATGGTCCAAAATATAAGCAAAACTCAATTTATTCTAGTCTATTTAACAATGTAATTTCTAAATTACTCTTCAATTAATTTGGATTTCGTTATGAAGGACAGTTTGGAAAAAATAATTATCTTTCTTATTACACCAAAAAAACTAGAGGAGATTGTCTACTAGGCCAATGTGCTGACTAAGAAAAGTTAGTTATATTAATTATCAACAAGTACACAAGAATGTTTATTAAAACATGTTTCATTTGTTTCACCATTCCAACACACAGAAGGATATAATAATTCCATTAGCTATGAAGAGAAGAGACAGATAGGAAAACTCAAGATTTCACAATTATGGAATGTATGTTGATGCCATCCAAATAAAGGTTAAACACCAATTAGCTAAAAGATCCCAAATAAAGGTTAAGTTTGAAATAGGTCCTAAATAAATATCACTAAAAGAAACAAAACTTGCATAATGAACAAAATCAATAATATGTTGAAATATGCAGAACAATTGTAGCTAGCTATTACCTCTAGTGTAATCATGTCTTCTTGTTGTTCACTAGAGACTGATTCACATAAAGCTGCAGGAGACTCTTCAAATCCACCAACATTGAAGCTTTGAGACACATTATCTCCAAGGACTCCAGATGAATTTACTGATGGAACTGATGTTTCGGTGGCAATAGTTTCGGATTCATCGTTCAATTGAGATGCACTAGATTTTTTCTTGGTTGACTTTTTACTCATTGAAAATAAGAAACTTGCAACTTTCCCTTTAAATGATGATTTCTTACTCTTTGAATTTGCCACCACCTTGGAGCCGTGTTCTTTGTCAGCCGCATCAATGCCGAGGCTAGGTTCATAGACCGTTGAAGATGCAGGGTCAGGATTCGACCCACAATCGTTTTGAGGAGAATCATCAATGCTCATTTTTTCATTGAAAGATTCAGTGCAAGCAACAGATTTTCTTTGTTCTTTTTGGTGTTTATTAGTACTCTCAACCACAGATGTTGCAGATTTCTTTACAAGGGAAAGAGAAAGCATTTCACCCAAAGTAGAGTTTCTCGACACATGCCTTTGTTCTTGATGACCTTTTCCGTTAGATGCCATGACGTTCCATCTTTCAGAAAGCCGTTTCTTTGCCTCTATGCACACCGAGGACTCGGGAGAACACGTTGTACGTCCTAAAGATTGTGTAGAATAAGGACTGCCACATACATGGATGCAATCCCAAGAATGCCTTGGCATTGGTGACATAGCTTCCAAATCATGATATGATTTGTCAAATGAGTTCTCATCACTGGAATAGCCACTGGAAAATACCGAAGAATGTAAAATTTTATTCTTTTGATAGCTTCTTAGGCCTTCATGCATTTGGAGTGTAATCTCTTTAGCTACTTCTATGGATTCAAGTACATTATCATCTCCATTTCCCTGATAGAAATTTTGAGGCGATGGATTTGTTGGAGAAACCAAAGCCTTAAGTTCATTTGTTCTCCCAGGACTAGGCTTCAATACCACTATTCGAGTAGATTCCGGAGAGTATCCATAATTCCTGTTCTCCCATACAGCTGCTTGATCATAATTTTCTGGTTTCTTAATCAACCTATCCTTCTTCTTACCCTTTCCAGAAGATTTGTCATTGCCAAACATCTTCAAAGGTTTGATAAGAGTAATGTGATTTGCATCATCCTGTGGAGTAGAGGGAATTTGATAAAGATTTTGTGAATCTAGAAACCTGACCAAGAGTTCATTGTTTGAGCTTAAAATATCCAATGCATCTTCAAATTGCTTCGATTGGCGCAGCGTCTCATCTGTTGACAGATATTTTGCTTCAATGAATTTCTGACGAACGAGAGCCATCTTCCCCTCATCAACATCTTCCCTCCACCTTCCTCTCTGAGATTGCATCCATGTTTCATATCCATCTTTGTAACCAACCTGTTCCGTGCTTGGATGATGAACTTCATGAAGCATTCCCTTATCCATCATAAACCTATCTTCCACTTTCCAATGTTTCAATGGCCACCCTAAATGACCATACATGTCTTCATAATAATCTTTTGTTTGGCTTCTAATCACTGATAAATTAGGCTCTCCTTTTGAAAGGGTTTCAAGCCCCATTAATTTAGCAACTACATTAGATGGACTGTGCTTGGAGTTTTTTTCTTTGGACATTTCTTGGTCTATTCTATATGCATCTTGATGATAAGTGCTCCATTATTTTTCTATCTTGATGATTGAGTTTTCGAAAGTGAAGAAGCTGCATGGCAATTAGGTGCTACAATTTAGTAATTTATGATTATAGGAATAATATAATAGCATAACAATATTTTTAAACTATAAAAATCACAAGTACAACTATTACAGACAACTTGGAAATAAACAAAATGTTAAAGACAATTCAGAAACCTCCAACTGGTAGCATAATGCTACTTATGACACACAAAGATACAGATCAGCTAGAGAGAGAGAGATATGGGGGGCTTGCTGTAATGCTGTCCTTCTTCCTCCTCTGTCTCTGTCTCTCTGCTTTTGCTTAACCCTCTTAGTTTTCAACAAACTACCATTGATTTATCTCTTTCTCTACTAACTTTGATGGAATTTTAGTTAGATGTTCAATTGTGATGTTTGATAGCAGAATTAGGCATTGAAACAAAAACAAGAAGTTGTTACAATTTTATATGCAAAAAAAATATAATAAAAAATTCAGTCACCTAACCTTGGCCAAATAATATTGGTAAGAAAAGATAACATAAATATTGAGTAAGTCATGGTATATAGAATAAAGAAAATTAATGAAATAATATCTTATTTTTGGAATACATTGACAAAGTGAGTTACTTGACTTAATAGCAGGGGAACTTGTGACATTTTGTCTAGCTCTTTTCAAATATGAACGATTTACCAATTAGATAGTGTCATAAGAAAAGAGATACTTTTAAAGCAGATCCCTTAAAAGGAGTAATGATAACAAGAAAGGTTTATAAACAAGTAAGCAGAAGAAAGAAGTAAAATCGGTTGAGGCCCCAACAAATTTTCCTCATTTTGTTAGCTTGACTTTGCAATAATTATTTGTTTGGGCTACCTTTAATGTGACAAGATATACAAAACATTGGGATTTATTGGTGAGTAAATACAAAAGATTTGTATCATAGGGTAGCCTTTAATCCGGGGAAATAAATAAATATTGAATGGGTCATGCATCGTTTTCTAATTTATGAGTGACGTACAAGTTGCACATGCAATTGAAAGTGACCCTTTAAATAGAACATAACAGCAAATCCAAATCTCACTTATGATGCTTGGTTTGTTTAACCATTGTAAGAAAACAATTATATTAATCAACTTTAATTAATTGTTCATGTGCAACATACCCCACGTCGTGCATCTTGCCTTCCAACACCAACATAGAGTAGTTAAGAAGAGCGTAACAAAATTCATCAAATCTTGAGTAGCATGAAGATCACTCCAAAGGATCCCACAGAAAAAGTTGAAGATAATTTAGAGGTTAAGTTTGTGGTTTACTTAACGCAATGATCTTTCACGTTATAGCATTATTCATTCACGAGATAATGCCAAAAACTTATTGTTTTTTCTAGTAAATCACGGGAAAGTTTAGTAGATCTGTGACAATTATACATAATCAATTAAAAAATTAGATACTTGTGCAACCATTTTTTTCAATTTGACTTGTAGATAGAGTACTGTTAATGACCCAAATTATCAAACTATATCATATTCTAATTACAATATTCCCAGAAAGACACACTAATGGCATAGCAATCCAAAATTAACTAAAAATATGTGATTAAACTCCCCAGACAATGTTAGAGTCTAGAGGAGCATCTCATGTCTTTGCTCTTGCTCATTGATATTGTCGCTGTCATCCAGAGAAAATGGGCATCCATTGTCTCTTTGCATGGACATATGAAGACATGAGGAGTTATATATTTGAACAAAGGCTTCACTTAAATGATAAAGAACTTCCCCTTGATCTCCACCATTGATCTTGGGCTCGTAACTATCATCAATACGAAAAAGAGAAGGCATACTTTCGCTTTGGGGTAGCTGTAAATTTCTAGAAATTGAACTTTGGTAATTTGAATGGGAACTGGTTAAGGATAAGCACCTAGGTGAAGATGAATGCCAGGCTTCCGTATCACGACGATGATGGTAGTCACTGGAAACTGCTTTTCTAACCCAATGATGGTAAGGTGGAAGGTATACGCTGTCTTGAACAGATGAAGCTTCATTCTGGAAATTTTCTGACAATTTAAAATAGTGCTTATTGTGCGAGAAGGACAATGCTGTGTGGTTAAAATTCATGTCCATTTCTTCATCATCCTTGTAAACATGATTTCCTAACTGGGGCTTCTGATATTTCAATAAACCAGAATCCAAAACTGAATTGAAGTCATGTGGTTTGTCGAGTAATAAGGGTGAGGGCCTAAAGTGGAAGTCACTTAATGAATCATTTGATGTCGGCTCTTCACCATGGTCTAAAATTGATAATGCAGGGGCAATATATGGTTTTGCATAATTACAAGTGATAGGTAACTTTATCTCATCCTTTGCGCAATCAAAAGCATTTTCCAGAAGAAGAGGGACTGGTTCTCTCTCAAGTTTCCCCAGCTCTTTGAAATGATCCAGTGTAAAAGTTTCATGCTTTTGCTCATTACACAGAAATCCATGAGTTACATCATTCTTGTCAAGGTAACTTGGAAGCTCACCAAATTTGCTATCAGCTTCTGTTCGGAACACAGGTTGAAACTTGTGAGGATAGATTGGAATGTCGGTGTGAGGAGTAATTAACTCAACTGATTGGAGGAACATAGGAGGCAACAAATGATCACTGAAGGATGAGCTTGGTTCAAGTTCAAGGAGTTCCCTCTTAGGTATCTGTTGGAGTTCAGTACATTGAAAATCTACTTCGTTAAACAGAGATCCATGAGTTATGTCACCATTCACGGAGGCCCTGAAACTTGGAGTTCCACTCAGTTTGCACTTGGGTGCTGTTATACTGTACTGAGGTTGAAAGTTCTGAGAATGATAGGTCGGAAACTCGGCATGTGGAGTAAGTCTCTCTCCCGATTCGAGAAACATAGGAGACACCATCTGATCATTGAAGTATGAGTCGGATTCAAGTTCAAGAAGTTTCCTCTTAGGTATCTGATGGAGTTCTGTACATTGAAAATCTAGCTCTTGAGAATCCAGTAGACTATATCTGGTATCATTTTCTACTTCGTTAAACAGAGAACCAGAAGTAATGTCACTGTCACCCTTGACATAGGTGCTGAAACTTGGAGTTCCACTCAGTTTGCACTTAGGTGCTGTTATACTGTATTGAGGTTGAAAGTTCTGAGAACGATAGGTTGGAAACTCAGCCTGTGGAGTAAATTTCTCACCCGATTCGAGAAACATAGGATACAACATCTGATCATTGAAGTATGAGCTTGATTCAAGTTCAAGAAGTTTCCTTTTAGGTATCAGACAGTGCTCCTTAAATTGAACGTCCGACTCTCGAGAATCAAGTAAATCGTATCTCGTAGCACTCTCTATTTTTCCTGGATTTGGTTCCTCGTATTTCTGAACAGAAGATCGCGTTTGTTAAGGAAGGAAAGTCATTTGAAGGATTTATAGCTTTACGAAGGACATCTAAATAAACATACATTTTTTTCAGTGCAGTCAGCGCTCATCGGAAACAGGCGACTAAGAAGCATGGAAACAATATCAAGCCTGAAAAAATCACTATTTTATTCAAAATGGTAAGGACAAAAATATTCAATATCAATGAAAAAACTTGTCTAACCCTTTTGAACACGGTTTCTCTGTATCAGGGAATAAGGTATCGGCAACACACTGTCGTAGTTTCTGTCTCTTTCTAGAGAAGATGTCTACATCCTCATACTGGTTTCCTGAAGCACCATGAAGTAAATTGTCTCACACAAACTATATCAATACATTCTCAAATATAATCAGAAAATGGGACGTCTTCAGCTACATAAAACACATTTTCCTTAAAATTATGAATTTAACATGTGAATATTAATTAACAAATGAGTGGTACCCAGTCAAAGATTGGCACTGAACTACTGAAGACCGAGTAACATAAACTATATATGTTCTAACCGTTGTACAAATTTTTCCCCTATAACCCTCTAGTACCGAAGCAGTCAAAAAGAAGAAAATCTAACCTTCATGTGAAAATCCCTGGGGTTTGATGGTGTCACCACAACCTTGAGAGTTTTTCAGCATGCTGCTCATAGAGTACATGTCTGCATACACCAAGAAAAAGATTTTTTGATACTGGATTGTTGTTTGGTAGGAAACTGAAAATTGAAATTATGTAGGGAGGCGGGAACAGTTTCCAATATTTTTACATCTTCTAGTTCACACAATTAAAGTCTGCCTAATACATGACACAAGCATGTGCTGATTATAAAAATAGAAAAGTGCTACACAATACAAACTATATATCTTTTTTAAATAACTAGTAAAATAGGAGAAGACATTGATAATAAAAAATGACAGCAACAAACACACCAAGGAACGATTCATGAGTATCATATTTTCTATTTATTGGTTTTGTCAATTGTGAAACTTAATGACCATAAGTATCAGTTTACCTCTGTAGCTAATTTAGTACAGAATTTTCTCTTCTAACACACACCTGACTTATTCATAGCTCCAACAGAAGGTGAACGGAATGAATCCATCTTAAAAGTTGATACATCTTGATTGATCCTTGAAGAGCTGCCGCCCTTCTTAGTCTCAACCATAACATCATCAGTTCTCTCTGCACAACATAAAATATATCTCTTTTAAGTGATGGTTTCATTACATCTACAATTAGTGCTCCTTGCCATCATCATAAATCCTTCAAGTGCAAGCATGTATCAAACAAACTCCCAACTTATTATTAAGCTAACACATTAACATTTAACAAATGTTATGATAAAGGAAATAGCTCATGACATTGTTAGAACAAAAGTTTCAGGGCAAATTTGGATCAACTTTTCTGAGCTTATCTACTGACATAAGCACTTGTGAGACTATTGTCTTATTTGGATAACAACTTAATTTTCAACTTAAAGCATAAGTGCTTATGATGATAAGCGCTCATGTACAAACTATTTCTACAACAAAAGATAACATAAAGTTAAGTTGTTTTCGTATAAGCCGCCATAAGTTGTTTTCATAAGCTATCTTGAAGAGCTTATGAAAATAAGTTGAAAACATTTCAAAAGACTCTCAAACAGTCCCAAAAGTACTTATGCAAGTAAATAAGTTCAAATAAGCCAATTCAAACGGGCCCTATCTGGGAAAACTTATGGCAACAACTTATTACATGCCCATAAGTTGTTTTTAGCTTACTTCCATAAGCTCTTCAAAACAGCTTATGTGAAAACAATTTGACTTATTTTATCTTTTGTTACATAAATAGCACACTTATTAAGAAAAACGCATATCCTATAAGCTCTTAAATTACAGTGTTTACCCAAACAGATACAAAATTCAAGTTAAACCAACCTTTGGAACAGTCATCAAATTCAGGCTTCTTGTATGATAAGGAATCATCATCCCTTTTTCCTGGACCAGAAGAAAATCTGAGACTTGCATCCTTCTTCAATTTCTTAAAGAAAGCATACTCAGAAGTTTTCGGATCACCTGAATAATTCAAAATCACACCTCAAATTCTCAGCATAAATAAACAATATACAAAATTCAAGTCATTCAATTCTAATTCTAACAATTGTTACGAAAAAATGTGCAATGAATGCATGCATTACGTTAAATTAAAAAGCTTACATGTTGTAACATTTTCTCTCTGTAATGGAATGTGAGAAGAATGATCTGGTTCTTCAAATCTAGGGTTTTGTTTTTCATGAGGAGCCATGAACTTAGCTTTCTTCTGACGAAGATGATGAGATGGATCGTTGGGGTTAATTCGGGAAATTCCCATTTTCTTCATTGCAATGAATGAACGATGCATGGTGGAGTAGTAGCCATGGCTGTTTTAGACACACAAGATTTCGCGCCAAATTCTTCACTTCTGTTCTATGGTTCTATGTGATCCTTAAACAAATGAATAAACAACAATTAATAACTAATAACCAATGCTACAAGGACACTTCTCATCAATGACGTGTTCTAATGTCCGACACATATCGTATCAAACACTGATACGATCGACACCGACAATTGTGATTACATTAAATTATATTATTTTTCCAAAAATTTTATCAAGTGTTAACGTGTTCGTGTTAGTGTATGTCTGTGTCTGTGCTTCATAGATAAATAATAAATTAATCTTATTGTTTATCCCGCTGATAGTAGCTCTCATGCTCTACAGTTTGGTCTCGCGCATGTCTTCACAAAGGATATTAGGTTTAGTTTTCAGGTGATTCGGTTGACCTGTATCTAAGTCATTTAGAAAGAACGGGACTCAATCATTTTTTTTGCATTATGCAAGTCTATCCTGATCAACTATTTAAACGCAACAAGCTCTATTCTTAATGATGGTTAAAAGCTTACAAATCTAGTTATTTTTATAATTTTCATTCTTGGTGGTCTAATCTATCGGTCTTGGTTTCGGATTTTGGAAGGTTTTATTCTTTGTATATTGACACTTTATTTTGATCCCTTTTAGGCAAATTTTGTGCTTAAATAGGGTTTAACTTTTAATATATGTAGCTTTTACTTTTTTTTTATAAAAAAAACCTCATTAGCGTTTTAAAAATAATTAAACCTCATTAGAAGAAATTCTAGAGCACAATCTAAACAATACCGAGTCTTTTAACCTTCGTTGTTGTTCATGCCCATGTTTTCAATTTTTACCAACTTTTTTTTCTTTTACAATTTTTGTGAGAGTGCAATGAAGAATTTATCTGCTTGTCCAGTTGCATTTGCATATAGTATTTTCTTGCACACACATCCTCAACTATTACTTTGCTTTGAGCCACTTAAGTATGTTTTGGATTTAATCTTTTCATCACTCATTAAAACAAACAAATAAATCACACAATATATAATTTTACGTTAGTGCAATAAAAAAAACGAACATACGAATACAATTTTCGTTTGCATGCTAATATATATGTATATAAGGAAAGAAAAGTGAAAATAAACGACTCATTGATTATTTTTTTCCCACGTATCCATATGGCAATTGGCATGGACATCTAGTTATAGTAATACGTACATTGATACTCATGCATCAATTGTCTAGCAATAAGGACTCTCTAGCTCATTCTCAAATAATTGTACATCAAAATTATTTTGGGAAGAAAGTACTAATTAAGGATGGATTTAAAGCGGCTGAACGATTAGAGGAAGTCCATAAGCTGGCCTTAGTGAGAGCATAATACAAGGTGAATGAATATAATTTGGGGAAATTTTAAAACTAAATCTAGAAAGAAGAAGGGTCAACACTATCTTATACTCCATAAAGCTCAAGTTTCTACCAACACACATTCTTCCTCCAAATCCAAAAGGTAAGTATCCCATTTTTTGGTTGCATCCACCATTTACATCATCCATAAATCTTTCTGGTCGAAACTCATTTACATTTTCTCCCCACAATGATGAGTCATGGTGCATTGCAACAACGTCGATCCACATATTGGTCCCATTAGGAATTGTTATATTATCAACTTTAATCTCTTCTCTAGCCTGCCTTTGAACATTTGGTGCTGTTGGGTAGAGCCTTAAAGCTTCATTCATCACCCACTTCATCTGAATATTTGGACAACAAACACATTGAAGATATATATTAGTTAATGCAGGAATTCACCACATCATTTCCAAAATATATCAAATCTATTATTGAAACTATCATTGAGATGAGCACTAACGTGTACGCCTTTTCGTTTTATTGGCAAGAAACTATAAAATGCTGAAAAAGAATTAATTAAAGGGAAATAATGGAAGGAAAAATATTATGCCAAAGCACAATATTTTTTTTTATATAAGGTCAAAATAGTATAAATTTTTTTATAGTGTTCGATATTGTTTTTATTGTTGTGATTGTTCCTCCATTATTGTTGATTGTTCCTAGTGAAATTTAACTAATTTTTTATTTGATAATATAAATAATAGGAGAAAACTTATGTACAGTTACATAGACACGGTTTGTACTGTTCACGAATAAAAATATGACACCTGGATATTTAATTATATTAAATTAGGTGATTTAACGTTCGTTAACCTTTTC
>Ga0315915_1004580_pt1 | contig 17389 bp, 12 predicted proteins | sample MpolbnodulesMG_FD_207738 | JGI IMG/M metagenome (GOLD analysis project Ga0315915, IMG submission 207738) | Medicago polymorpha root nodule microbial communities from Los Angeles, California, United States - branched nodules | ecosystem: Host-associated > Plants > Roots > Nodule | place: USA...
CTGTGAAACCATAGTCACCAAATAAAACATCAGCCACACCTTGTCCTTCACTACCTGGTAGCCAACCAGCAACAACTGCATCCATCAAACCAACATACGGTTCGATAACTAAAGGCCGGCCCGAAATAATTATAACCACACACTTCGTAGCTCCACAAACATTTGTTATGGTGTCAGGACCAGGGATTGGGATTGTCAAGTTCATATTGTCACCATGCATTTCAGCATAAGGATGCTCTCCTACTACAACTATAGCATAGGAAAATTCATTGGATTCAAGAAATTCTTTATCAGGATTCTCCTTGTAGATCACTGCGGTCTCTGGATCAACAGCGTTCTTCACAGCATTGAGAACTGTAGTCCCTGATCATATGAAGGTATACAATATTAACAAGGGTAGCAACTGTTTGAATAAACAACTTAATTAAGCGCTTAATAGCATATGCGCTTATCATATAAGAATTATGTACAAGCTATTTCTTTATAATAAAAAAAATGGGATAAAATAAAGTCAAGCTGCATGCATATCAGGTATAAGTTGATCTCGTAAGCTATCTTGGAGAACTTATAGAAATAAGCCGAAAAACAGCTTATGGACAACTCTTAAGTTTTCTCCATAATCTCTACCATATAGGAACAAGTGTTTTTGCTAGTAAGGTCAAATAAGCCAGTAGGCACATAGTTGATATCATAAGCCAGCAAGTGTTTTTGCTATTTCTAAAATTTAAAATCAATAATACCTTTGATATCATCGTTGCCATTGACTCCTTGCCATTCAATTGTCCAGCCACCACATTGATATCCTAGATTATTTGCATGGCTTCCGGCCACAAGTATTTTTGGAACCTTTTTACGAAGAGGTAACAAAGGCTTCTCGGCAGATTTACCATTTTTTAGAAGGACCATGGATTTCCTTACAGCTTCCCTAGCTAGTTCTCTGTGCTCCTGTTCAGAATTTAAACAAGCATAGAAGAGATATTTATAGGGTGGTCCATGTAAGTTATATATCTAATTCGAACTTAAGGAAGTAAAAGGAAAATAGCTAACCTTCATCCCAAGATATTTGACCAAACTGTAATCAGCAAATGGGTTCTCAAAAATACCCATCATGAATTTAACCCGCAAAATTCTTCTCACCGCATCATCAATTCGACTCATAGGAATGAATTTATTATTCACCAATGTTGTTAGATCATCAATGAATTCGGTGTAGAACTTTGGAACCATGAACTGCAAACACAAGCAAAGTGTGTACAAATATTAAATGTTTCTTCACTGAACATTATTAATTTAAGCATACGTATTAGGCCTAAACTACCATGTCAATTCCAGCAGACACTCCTGCTTGAACTGAATAAGTGCAGTTAGCACGAAATGGAGAGGTAATCCTATCAATACCCTCAAAATCTGAAATAACAAATCCCTGTCATAATCCAAGAAAAGCTTAGGGGGTTAGTTATTTAAAATTTTGCATATATGATGATTTAGATTTTCAATGGTACATTTGATGAACAAATTATTTACCTGGAAATTGAGTGTGTTTTTGAGGAAGCTAGTAATAAGGTCATGATGAGCATGCATTTTATCTCCATTCCAACTCGAGTAAGATACCATAATGGTTGCCACACCCTTGCTAATGGAGTTCAAGTAGCCTGGCATGTGAATTTTCATCAATCCATCTCTATCTATAACAGTGTCACTCTCATCTATCCCATTGGTTGTTCCACCGTCACCGACGTAGTGCTTAGCACAAGCTATAACCTTTTCACTGTCCAGTAGTACAAAAGTATTTCAAAAAACTTAGCACTCTAACTAAGCCAAAATCAATAATATGTTTTAACATAGAATAAGCATTTTATAGTAGGACAAAACTTAGGTGCATTTCCTTATGTACTTTTTGTAAGGTTCTTCGCATAAAATTCACTTTTTGTGCTTATAACAAACTTTGAGAAATTTGTGGATTTGAGAAACCATTGGTAGTTATGAGTATTTGATGTGAAGAACCACATGAGAAGGTTTTGTCCTTTATAGTATGGTGCAACATGAGGAATTCTTCCATCCTTGCTTTTTGGGACAAACTATCTCGTTGTTTTCAACCACAGCCGATCAAGTAAGAATAAGGAATGAGAAAAAAGATGAAGAATAGAAAGGGAAAGGAAAGACAACTAGATGTACATTTTTTCTGGTCTGAATTGTAGTAGCTTTGTTTCTAAAGACTGAGCTGCCTCATATTATAACAGGTACATGGAAACCTATGGCTAAAAAAAGGCTAAGACCAATGATATCAACTACACAGTTCAATTGAATTAAGAGCAATATTATCAACTACAAGGTTCAATTTAATTGATACTATCATATTAAAACTATCTATTTTGTTTTCTAAGGGACTCGTTTACGTCTGGTGTTTCTTGTTTCCATTTTTGCTGATAAAATTACACCAGAGAACATATTACAGATGTTTTTGAAAATGCATTCTAAAAATATATGAAGCACGGCTACGGACACCGGACACGGACACACCGACACCAGTAATAATTTAATAAAATCACATAATTCAATTGAATCATAAGTGTCGTTTCGGTGTCGGACACCGATGCGTGTCCGACACCGGGACACTCCTAATCTATGAAGTGTCCGTGCTTAAATAGATTGAATATTCTGAAAAAAAAATTCAATATATTGTTTTCAGTGTTTCCAGAAATGCATTCTCTCTAATTAACTTTCATCTTCTCTCTATCACAACTAAAAAGGACAATCCACAACCAAATGTCATTTCATGCCACCCACATACAATGTAAAAATTAAAATTAAAAATGTTAGAAAGTAAACTGACCCTAAATTCTTACTTTCCAGCGATAAAAGGAACACCCATTGGCATATTATCAGGAATGTCCCCTTGCATTCCTAATATGATTTCAGTCATAGCTTGAACTACTTTAGGATCTTCACTGTAGCTTTCGTAACACCGACCCCATCTTGGATCTCTACAAACCTACCAAGAGCATATGCCAGTCCTAAAATCTCAGTATAAGATGATAAAATCAAAAGTTGGTGGTATATACTTACTGCTATGCAAGGTGCATAAACATATTGCATTCCTGTTGCTCTAACTTCAAGTGCAGTTGCTGCTCCAATTCTCTTCACTAGTTCAGGGTCCCTAGCAGAAAATAGAAATACCCATTAGTATCATTTATAAGAAGAGCATTAATGACTTGAAAGCAATAGAATGATTTTTATTAACTGCTAAGGAAAATTCCCTGATGATTTACATCAACATTTACACACCCTACCCAAAAGCCTACTAATGACAACTAGGCAGCTTGGTAAGTTCCAAGTAGACAGCTCTATTGGTGAGCTGAGGGATGTCGAAAGAGTTCTAATCAAAAGGCCGAGGTTCAATCCCTAGAGACTAACAATTATCAAAACCAATAATTTACTAGCATTTACCTATAAAAAAATTACCTGGTAGCTCCCAGCCCAATATTGTGAGGAAAAATAGTTGCTTTATAAACAGGGCTGTTGCCATGAACAGCATCAATCCCATAAAAAATTGGAATTCCAAGCCTTGTTGATAAAGCATCCTTCTGAAATTCATTCAACATATCAATCCAGTTTTCAGCAGAAGCCTGTGGAACTGGAGTACTTCCTCCCTCACTCATAACACTCCCTAATCAATAATCAAAAAACAAGTATTCTTCATTAGAATCTAATTGAATGAATATACCTTAGAAAAAGAGGGAAACAAAAAATCATTATCTTTACCTATAAAATACTTGTTGAGCACATTATCAGATGCATATTTGCGCTCAATCTGTAACATTTGACCAATTTTCTCCTCAAGAGTCATTCTACTAATAAGATCATCAACCCTAATATCAATTGACTCATTAGGGTTCTTATACTTCATCATGTCTTCTGTCTCCAATAAACCAGCCCAATTACTTAATAGCCAAAACCCTACCAAAAAGATTGGAATTTTAGCCATTTTAGCCACTCATAAGCACTGAATCTAGTTCAACAGGCTTTGTAAGACACTGTCCATAGAAATGAGGTCCATTATCATCATTGATTGTACATTATTAATAACCTCAAATAATGAAGAAATCTAAGAACCCTTTAAAAAAGAACACAAAATCTTCATCACAACACATAAATGGCAGAATGCTTGGTTTTTCAATAAAAAAACAACTTTTCTCCAAACGTGATTTGAAGAGCTTTTAAGAGAAAAGCCAAAAGCTGATACATTGAGATTCATATGTTTAAGCTTATAGAACAAGAAATTACCTTGAGTTTATGTGGAACTGAAAGCAAGAATTCAATGCCACTGTGCATTGAATGAAGTATTATTATAAACCATTATCACCAAATACTGAAATATATTATGGGAAATCAATCATTGACATTTGAGAGATGAATAAGATTGAATAAAAAAATGAATAATATTTTTCTTGAAAAAATATTGTAACAAATACACGTGTCAGTGACACATTACTGCAGACATCATCTACCTTGTAGGCAACATCAATGTCCAAAAATAAGATTAAAATAGAAGCAGATAACAAAATAAGATCTCAAAGATGTGATGTAATGCATGTTGAAAAAGAGATAATGTATAAAAACAAAATAAAAGTTATTTTATGAAGTGTGTAAGTGTTTTTATGACGTGTTATATATATTTTAGAGTTGTTGGATTGTAGAAATAAAATAGTTATAATGTGCTAACTTTTCAACCAATTCTCTTAAAAAGAAAATTTTCAACCACTTATCTAAACAAAACATAAGGGTAATAAAACCAAATATGTAATCATCTTCAGCACTTTAACTAGAGATATCAAACACAATTTTAGAGTCCAATAAAAAAAATGACATTAGATAGTTTTTTTTTTTTAGCAAATTATTCTCCCCTGAGAGAAACTTGAATTACACTTCTCGTCCCTCTTATGATAAAATATACACTTCTCTCCTTTGAAAAATAAAATTTATGCTCACATTTTCTATGAGATGCTTGAATTACAACCTCCCTCATTTAATAATTAAATATGCACTGCACTTTAATTTATTTTAACATAAATAAATATTTTTATGATACATACTAATTTTGAACCACCATTTAAAAAAAAATTAATTTGGTTTCTTTATTATTTAAATGACAATAATAATTAAATTTAAATATTTTATTATTAATTTTATAAATTAGAGTATAAAATTCACTTTTAAATAATCATACTTTATCAACTTTAATAATTTTTCATGTATTTTAGTTTTATTTTATGTTGTTTCATATTTTATAATCATACTTTATCAACTTTAATAATTTTTCATGTATTTTAGTTTTATTTTATGTTGTTTCATATTTTATAATAGGGTTTAACTATATGTTAATGTAGTGAAATTGTGAATAAAAAAATAGCAAAAAATATGCATTCAAACTTTGATTGTATTAAAATGTACCCAAAATACTACTTTTCTTTGAAGTGTGCTAGATTAATTTTTTTTTTATATTATTAAAAATACAAAAAATTAAGGGAGTAATGTGTAGATTTTAACATAAGATGGGAGGATAATGTAATTCAAGCTTTTTTCAGGGGAGATGGGTGAAATCTTTTCTAATATGTTTTGAACAAGAGGAGGGGGCGTGAATATTTTAACATAAAAGGGGAAGAAAGTGTAATTTACTCTTTTTTGAATAACAAATGTTTTGTTGATTGCTCCTTAAAAAAATATTATGTTAATTGTTAGGTTAATATTTTCTCTTTAGTAAGATTCAAATTTTGAATTTTAACTCTTTAACTTTTTTAATCATTTATATCAAACAAATGAGTTATCCATCCCAGACATATTAAATTGTTAAATCCAAAAAATTGCATGTCAACTGAACACCTTGCCATCTTGAATTCTTTGATTGAAATTGATAGCATTGTCCAAACTTCTTTGGTGATTGGTCAACAAACCTCATGTTGCTCAACTTATTGGAACTTAAATTTCAGTAGACTTTTTTTTCTTCTTAAAAGTGTAACCGGAATTTTAAGCAATTGATGGAAGTTTTTCAACAATCTCCAACTTCTTTAGCTAACGTTAGCTGGCCTTTATAATTTATCCAAAGCCCAAAGATTAGAATTCTGCGCTTTACCCAAATAGTTTCCCTCATTTCCAAAATAAATGTCCAAAATGCCCTTACGCATGTTAACTTACGTAGCGTGAGTTAACTCACGCCAGTTATAAGAGTAGCGTGACTTAAGTCACGCAGCATGAGTTTAGTCACGTACCGTGAGTAAACTCACGCTACGTGCTGTTATTAGCCCAGGCAGAGGCTCATTCTGCCTCATTTTCAAACAACACACACTTAAATCTCAATTCTCTCTCAAATTACCTAACTCCAAAATTCCTTCAACTTCAAATCAAACAACACTCCAACAACAAGAACAAGTAAGCTTTCACTTAAATTATGTTGGTATGATAGATTTTTTCACTTAATCTAGAATTTTTTAGGTTTAGTGTTTTGTTAAAATTTTAATTTTTTTTGCAAGAAATGATAGAATGTTACATGCAAATGACTTATAGTGCTTAATTGTTATGATGTTTAGATGTTTGTATGATTATGTTAGATTTTTTACACTTAGATTAGATTTTTTTAGATTTAGGGTTAGTTTAAATTTTTTTTTTGTGCAAGATATGATACAATGGTACATGCAAATGAGTAATATTCCTTAATTATTTAGATGTTTGCATGTTTATGTTGTAGTTATCATTTTTAGGGTTTATGTATAATTTGCATTCCAAGTGTTTGATGAAATGTTTGAATGAGTTTTTCATTGATTGTGTTTAATTTCTTATTGTGTAGATTTGAAGCAATGGCCGGGTGGATCGACGTTCATGCAAAATTCAACGGCGGAGAACCTCAGAGGTTGAAGGTTCGATGCCTTGAATGAGGTAGTTCAAACTTGCCAAACGACAGTTAACAAGCATTCACCCGGAAGATTAAATTATTGTTAGGCTGGTTTAAATGAAGGTATTGAAGTGTCAAGGAATGGACCTTATTCTTTTGACACTTGAATATCATCATTTAAACCAAGCCTAACAAAAATTTAATCTTTTGAATGAAACAATAAAACTTCCGGGTGAACACTCGATAACTGTTGTTTGGCCAGTTTGAATTTACCTCATTGCAGAAAAAGACATCAAGATCCCTTGAGGTAAATTTAAATTTGGTTCTTTTATACCCCATGATGATTATTTTTACCCACGGTAAAAAGATTTTGGTAGTAAAAGGAAGCAAACCTAATTTTACCTCAAGGGATGATGCCCTTTTCCCCAACCCGGCAAACCACTACTTCCCCCAAAAGCCACTGGTATATACCTAAAGGGGTATAAAGAGCCTAGAGACTATAGAAACAAAAAAGAAGAAGAGAAAAAGGGGGAGAGAGTGAGATGAGATAATGTGAAGAAAAGAGGAAGTTTGTGAGGGTATTTATAGGTGGTTTAAGGTAGCATAACACTTAATGAGGTCAAAAAACGTGAAAAAGCTTTTTTAAAAAAAAGTGTAAAAAACATTAAAATGCATTAACCACCATCCAAAAAACGTGTGTTCTTAAGCTGTAACCACCGGCCAACTAGCGCGAGTTAACATACGCTGAGCTATAACGTGCGTGAGTTAAGTCACGCTGCGTGACTTAACTCACATAAAAAATACACTAGCGTGACTTAAGTCACGTAAAGGCATTTTGGACATTTACTTTAGGAATGAGCAAATCTGATTGGGTAAAGAGCAGAATTCTTATATGGACGATGCCACAAGGATCCAATCTTCCATTATACACACGTTTCTGTCAATCAGATAAAGCACTATTTAAGACATGATTTCCATTAAATCGTGCTTAGAAATTAAAATAAAGGCTAAACTATTTAAAGAATGTAGTGTAAGTGTTTAAATTTTTTAAAGAATGTAGCATAAGTGTTTAATTTTTTTAAAGAATGTCGCGTAAGTGTTTAAATTTTTTAAAGAATGTTGCGTAACTGTTTAAATTATTTAAATGATGCTTGCGTAAGTGTTTAAATTCTTAAAGAAATGTAGGTAAGTGTTTAAATTTTTTAAAGAATGTTTCGTAAGTGTTTAAATTTTTTAAAGAATGTAGCGTAAGTGTTTAAATTTTTTAAAGAATGTAGCGTAAGTGTTTAAATTTTTTAAAGAATGTTGCGTAACTGTTTAAATTATTTAAATGATGTTTGCGTAAGTGTTTAAATTCTTAAAAGAATGTAGCATAAGTGTTTAAATTTTTTAGAAAATGTAGTGTAAGTGTTTAAATTTTTTAAAGAATGTAGCGTAAGTGTTTAAATTATTTAAATGATGCTTGCGTAAGTGTTTAAATTCTTAAAAGAATGTAGCGTAAGTGTTTAAATTTTTTAAAGAATGTAGCATAAGTGTTTAAATTTTTTAAAGAATGTAGCATAAGTGTTTAAAATTTTTTAAAGAATATAGCGTAAGTGTTTAAATTTTTTAAAGAATGTTGCGTAACTGTTTAAATTATTTAAATGATGCTTGCATAAGTGTTTAAATTCTTAAAAGAATGTAGCGTAAGTGTTTAAATTTTTTAAAGAATGTTGCCTACGTGTTTAAATTTTTTAAAGAATGTAGCGTAAGTGTTTAAATTTTTAAAGAATATAGCGTAAGTGTTTAATTTTTTTAAAGAATGTTGCTTAACTGTTTAAATTATTTAAATGATGCTTGCGTAAGTGTTTAAATTCTTAAAAGAATGTAGCGTAAGTGTTTAAATTTTTTAAAGAATGTTGCGTAAGTGTTTAAATTTTTTAAAGAATGTAGCGTAAGTGTTTAAATTTTTTAAAGAATTTTGCGTAACTGTTTAAATGATTTAAATGATTCTTTAAAATTTGTAGTGACAAAGTCTTAATTCTTTTGATTTTCAGATGTTGTATGATGGGGAGTACAAGTGTATAAACGCAAGGAGAAAGGTGAGAGATCTTTCTAAGTCGGAGAAGGGTTTGAAGTGGTTTTGGGATCCTGTGGAGGCGTATGGCTTACATGATTTGTTATACAACGGGTTTTCGACTGTGACCCATGCCATGGTACGTGCTTTGTGCGGGAGGTGGCACACGGAGAACAACAATTTTCATCTACCTGTGGGGGAGATGACGATCACTTTGGATGATGTCTATAATCTCCTCCACCTTCCTATTCAGGGCCGCATGCTGGACCATGACGCGATAGTGGATCGGGATCGTGGGATGGATTTGATGGCTAGGTTGTTAGGCATGTCAGATGCTGTTGCTCGTGCTGAGGCAAAGACTGAGTATGGTGCTCATATTAGTTATCCCACACTGAAGCGGCTTTATGAAGCACCTGACAGAGGCTAGACGGCTGGAGGACCCACAATTGAGGGAGGAGATGCTGGAGAGAGATAGGAGGAGGATTTGGTGTGTGAGGAGTTTTCTTCTATATCTTGTCGGTAGTGCGTTGTTCACTAACAAAATGAACAGACACATCGACTAGATATATCTTGATTGTATGGCGGACTTGCAGGCGATTGGGAAGTTGTCATGGGGAGGGATGACCTTAGCTTACCTGTACGATTATCTGGATGATTCTGTTCTTCTGAATAACAGAACGATGGTTGGTTGTACGACCCTTCTTATGGTAATATTTTAATATTTATCTTCATTTATTTATGAATTTATTTTATAATTTTTATCATCATGTTAGATTTTTTTTTTCCTATGTTCGACTACATTTATTTAGGATGTTATTTAAATATTTTTGTGAAGTTTTTATAATGTATTATATTTATTTAATATTTAACTCCAATACTTATTTTTGTGTATTATTTATTTGTTGTAGGGATGGATTTTGGAGCATTTGCTAGGTCCGTATTCAAGGAAGCCTAACACGAAGTGGAAAAATGAGAGACAATGTGCGGGGAGATGGCTTACTAGCAGAGGGCATACAGTTGTGCAACATTACCGCTTACGGCTGGATCACTTAGAGGTGGATGACGTGAGGTTTTCTACTTATGGTGATCACAGAGCAGTGCGCCCTTTTCAGCTTATGTGCACTTACTCGGGATGACTGATGTGCGGGAAAGAGAGGGTGTACCGTCATTTGCCTGAGCGGGTAAAGAGGCAGTTTGTCTTTGTACAGGACATCCCCAGACATCTGTTAACTGTCGCTCAGATGCCTACAGAGATGATGGCTACTGTGTTGCTAGACCTCGGTGCGTGGTTCTACCCTTATTGGGTACATAGGTGTCAGAGAGCATGACATCATGACCCTGGCTACATGGCTTGGTATGCTAAAGTCTCTCACCCTCGTATTCTCCCACTTGATGAAGGATCTCCACTCAGGCCGGCGAATGTGGAGCAGATCATAGAGAAGGAGCATGCCAGAGAGCTGCCTGACACACTGACGATCATCAGGGATGTGGTGTAGATAGCTGATAATGTTGTGGCCAGGAGCGACGAGATGACTAGAGAGGAGTTGCTGCAGGAGATGGTCTGGATTGGCAGTATTGGTCGCCCTGCCCTTACGTATCAGATTGTCAGGCAGCATAGGGGCAGAGGCATCGTAGGCAGCATGGTTGATTATCATTAGACTTTTTTTGATGTACTTTTTGACTGTGATTATGGTGATGTATTATTATGACATTATCCATACCTTGTGATATTTCTATGACATTTACGTACGTACGTTTTATATTATTTCTTGCGTTTTAATTTTATCTTGTTAAATATTATTTCGTACATTTTATATTCATGAATTTGCAATTGGATGAAAAACTTTGTTTATCATGTTAAGGATGATAAAATTGGATGAATAAGTATGAAAGAATTTGGTTATGAAAAAATTTGCAAATGAAAAATGGAAGGAGAGCTGCTGAAAATTGAGCCGAACACGCAGCGATAGTTAACTACCGTTGTACTCAACGGCATTTAACTGTCGTTGGCACCAACGGCAATTAACTGCCGATTGGTAGAACGGTAGTCAACTACCGTTGAAGACTTTTTAGAACTTTACTTGTCTTATTATGAACTTTTCTACATAAAAGCAATTTTCACATTGCTTTAGGGACAAGTTCAGTAAAAACTTCGAAATTTTACAATAAAAAAACCTGAAGTAAAAATGGGTTACAGTTTTGTAAGTCCAATTGGAATTGAATCAATAATTATAGTTTCTTTTTATTCCCCAAATGAAAGTGATCCGCAATTGTCTCACAACTTGCAACTTTTTTTTATTGCTAATTGGATTTGTTATTCTAATTAAGAACAACAATTGGGCTTGTGTTGACTTATTCCCATTTATAAAAAATAAATACACTTTCATGAATCATCATGTAATTCAAATAATTCTTAATTTTCTCTGGATATAGATAAAATTATACTACTAGTAAAACGACGGAAGGATTAAAGAGGAGTCGACAATAAACCGTGTGGATTCTCTACTAACAAGATATATGTTTCTGACAATATTGTCCATTGTTAATGTTTGAGTTTTGGCATAGCTGAAAAGTGTAGTATTCAAACACAACATGTGTAGAATCTCAAAAATACTATACACTATGTTTGTGTTCATTAGAGCCTTTCAGTAATTGAAAAACTAAAGAGAAGCTATAACCTATTCCTTTGATCATGGCCATGATGAATGAAGAGGTTGATGGCAGCTACAAGTACGATGTTTTTTTGAGTTTTAGAGGGGAGGACACTTACTGTACCTTCACAGGTAATCTCTATCATGCTTTGCGGAACAAGAAAATCAAGACCTTCTTTTTCCCACATCAAATTCAAAATGATGATGAGGAACTTGAACTTTCACCTTCTATTCTCAAGGCAATTCAGGAATCAAGGATTTCAATTGTCGTTCTCTCAAAAAACTATGCAACCTCCACACGTTGCCTCAACGAACTTGTGATCATCCTTCAGTGTATGAAGATGAAAAACCAGCTTGTTTGGCCAATCTTTTACGAAGTGCATTCCTCGGATGTAAAGCTTCAGAGATGTAAGTATGGTAGTAGTAGCAAAGCCATATTGAAGTTCCGAGAAAGGTTTAAAGACTACCCTCGCCGGATGTGGGAATGGGAGCGAGCTTTGTCTCAAGTCACCTCTATTGCTGGATGGAATTACGGAACTAAGTATGTATTATTCTATTCTATTCTATAGTAGGCTAGCTGAGTTGGTGTTTATTTTTGGTAAATTTTATGTGGATCACTTTGATAGGTGGTCAATGGTAAACTAATACTTCTAAAAGATACTTTACAAAGATAAAAGACTCCCTTCTAAAAGTAGAAGCTCACGGTTTTCCCCGTCTTCTTGGTTGAGACTATGATTTGATCGATGATGATGTACGAATAAATTAAACAAATATTGACATCTTAAAATTCTACTCACACACACACACACACACACACACATATATATATATGGGTTTTTTGTCAAACATACATAGGGTCTCAACCGAAAGGACAAAAAGGACCATGTGGTTGTATTTCTGAGGAGTGACATTTTTGAGTGATTTTTAAGTATGTCTCCACCGTATCAATAGAACTCGTATTGTTTGTTAGGCTTTAGAACTCTTGCATAAGACTTTGTTTATGTTTGTCAATGCGCTCTTAATTAAAAGGATTTTTGCATTCATAGATTCGAATATGAACTCATCCAAAAGATTGTGGAGTTAACAGTACAATCGCTACCCCGCTACGATGTTTTTCTAAGTTTTTGCGGGGAAGATACTCGCTACTCCTTTACAGGATTCCTCTATCATGCTTTGCGTCTAGAGGGATTCAAGATCTTCATGGATGATGAGGGATTGGAGGGTGGAAACCAAATTTCACAAACTCTTTTAAAAGCAATTGAAAAATCAAGGCTCTCTATTGTTGTTTTGTCCGAAAATTATGGATATTCCACATGGTGTCTTGATGAACTTGTCAAGATAATGGAGTGCAAGAAGACCAATAATCAATTGGTTTGGCCAATATTTTACAAAATAGAACAGTCAGATTTAAGCAATCAAAAAAGTAGTTATGGTAAAGCCATGAAAGCACATGAAGATAGATTTGGAAAGGAATGTGAGAATGTGCAAAAATGGAGATCAGCTATGTCAGAAGTTGCCTTATTGAAAGCAGACCATATCAAAGAAAATGAGTACGTACTAGTAAATACTATAAATTACTTTTAGATTGTATTAGTATTTGCTAATCCTTTATTTGAGAAAATATTCTTGTGCAGTTTTTAGTTCTGATTTTAAAGGTATTGTGTGTTGTTAAAGTTCTGATTTTAGTTTTAGTGCAGTTTTTTTGAATTGTCTGAGAATCTGATTTTAGTAAAGATTAATGTATGAAATAAAATTTGATTAATAGAATGAAGTAAAGATGGTGTTGTGCTTTTTTAGGTACGAATATGAATTCATAAAGAAGATAGTGGAAAGGGCCATTGAAGCTGAAAATCACAAATGAAGGAGTTATCAACAAATTGGTACTAGTCCCCAAAGGTGTAGTCTCGTATTATAAGTTGAAATGTTGAAACATAATTATAAAGAATGTTCAAACATTAATCCCCGCTAACCACTATTATTTTCTTATGGGAAAAGAAAAATGATCAATAAACACTCATACATCTCATTTACACAATGAGTAGAGAGAGTGATGTGATAGGAAGAGAGAAATTAAAAAAAATAAGTGTTGAATGAACATTGAAAAGTTAAGAGTGTATGAATACAAGAGCTCATAAAAAATATGAAATTTGAAAATGCAGTATAAGCCACTGTTACATCACATATCTACTTTTTTCTAACAATTTTGTGGCAACATATCAAGACTGTTACTGAATCTCATCAATAACGCTCTTTGTAACTTCCATGAAATCAAATGTTACTAAAATACACAATCTTCTTCCCCGATCTCCACGACCATTTCGCTCCATTCTCAATGGCTTCCACTCTTACAGTGAAGCGGCTCCTCCCGTCCTTCAACACCAATGGCAGGTGCCAGCACAATACATATGTCGATGCCCTTTTGTTCTAGGGTTTTCTCATATGAAGCTCTTTATCATTTTTTTCTCAAAATATATGTTGCTCTGCATCATCTTAGCTACTACCCATTTGACTCCGATTCCTTGAATTATTGGCTGTTGTTTAGGGTTCTCATCACTTTTTCGTCAAATCCCCTTCTTTCTTAGATCGAGGTAATGTTCTAATTTTATCTATTATCAATATTTGTTTGTTTATTTTGTAAATGTCTGTTTGATGTGGATTCATGCTTAACTGTTCAGCATATCTCGCATTTCCTGTTTAACATTTGGTTTGTTGTTATTCACTATTTTTATTTTTATTTTCATTTCCAATCTAGTTTTCAAATGGTTATTGGTGCATGATCATTCAACAACATTATTCTTGAGATTGCAATTGAAGAGATAAAGTCTGTTTGGTTCAATGGGAAAGTGTATGAAAAAAATTATCTCCTCTCCATATTCTCCCACTTTTGGAGGGTAGCTAAAAATGGCTTACGAGAAATTCTGCTCCCTCCCCTCCAAATAAGTGAAACAAATAACGCAAATTTCAAAATAATATATCTTCCCTTTCCCCAATACTCGTCCAACAAAACACACTAGCAAGCAAATTCAATTCAAATGCACCAAATATTATTTATATAGTTTTATTTAGAGTTTAAGTTTTCCAATGTTATTCCCTAAAAGAAAAACAGTTTTCCAATGTTATTTTTGTGGTTGATTTGCCCTGATGCCATCAAGGTTTACATTTGTTGCTTCAAGTAAAGAATTTCTTCACTTTGACAAGTGTCGAGTCACAACTTAACTACTTAAATGATGTCTTTTAAGGAGAAGGAAGTAAAAACCATAAATAATTAGATCAAATCTGCTGGCATGACAAAGTAAACATCTAAATTCAACCACTTACATACCACATCTACCATAAATCTAAAAATGAAACATCTATTTGAACTTCTTATATCAAAATGATTTTGAGTCAAAAAATTGGGTAATTTAGTAAATTCGGCAACACAAAATTTGGCTCTTAAAACCAATCTTTCAAGTTCAAATTTAACTTCCATTTTCCCTCCCTTGATTTTATTAAACACTTTCTCACTTCCATTAATACTTCAATCATAGTCGGTCTGAAGATTTTTGGTGCCCAAGGCGAATCAACAAAGTTTTGTCATCTGAGATGTCAAAGCCTGATTGAATGAGCACTGAACCAACACCATGAAATTATCTGTCTCTGAAAATGCACCGTAACCGTTTTTTCTGGCGACCTAACTACACTCCGGTGAAGCTCCGGTGTTGCTCCGGCTACCGTCTTTCTTGCTTTTTATTGGCTTTTCTCTCCGCTCCACGGTGGTTACTTCGATCCTCCACCACTACATCTCTTTTTCCTCCACTATTCCCTACTTCCTTGAGAGTTTCTTCTTCGCAACAACTTTCTGGTGGATTTATCCTTCCGCTAATCTTTACCTAGTTTTTCAGTTTATTTCTGATCCATGGTGTGTCCTTGGCCATTTATGGCTTCTCTGGACTCGACGGTGGGCACGGCGGCGAAGCCACCGGAATCTAGGAAATCCTTTGCACAAGCTCTTTCTGGTTCGGTTTCCAGTGATTTTTTCCTTTCTAAGCTCCCTCCTAAGGTGGTGATGGGTGATTCAGTGCGTGTGAAGATTTCTCAAGCTGCGCATATGAGTCCGGTTTAGCAGCTTGCAGGAGCAATCTCCATGGCCGTTTAACTATGCACAAAGGAGATCCGCCATTAACAACACAAGCTTTGAAGGTTAAACTCGGCAATTTATGGCCTAATTTGAACAATTGGAACTTGATTCCACTTGGTAAAGGCTTCTTTGAGTTCAATTTCAGCACAATTGAGGAAATGCGACAAATCTGGGCTCTTGGTGTTGTTAATCTAAAACCTGGATTCATGCGTTTTTCTTGTTGGACAAAGGACTTTACCCCTAAGGCTCAAGCACAAACACATGCTCAAGTGTGGGTTAGGCTTATGCAACTCCCACAAGAATACTGGGAAAAACAAACTATTTTTGAGATTGCCTCAGGTTTGGGATCACCTCTCACAATTGATGAAGCTACTCATAATAGGAGATTTGACCTTTTTGCTAGAGTATTAGTTGATGTTGACTTGTCTGAAAAGCTGTTTGAATCTGTTATTGTTGAAAGGGAAGGGCATGCTCTGCCTATAGTAGTTCAGTATGAGAAAAACCCTTTGTACTGTGCACATTGGAGGAATTTGGGTCATAGCATTCACACATGCTCAGAAATGAATGGTGATGCACCTTCTAAAGTTCCTAAAAAAGTTCACAATGTGAACACGAAAGCTCAGTCTAAAGCTGATGTGACCACCAAGAAGGCTGAGAAAGCTTTTGTTCACAACATTGCTTAATCTGGCAATGAAGCAGTTGGTAAAAAGCCTGCTGAAAATCATGCTTAATCTGATATCATAGAACCCTTGAATAACTCTATCACTGCTATTGAAGCTGGAGAGGTTCTACATGACAAAGATACCAATGAAATTGATAATACTATTGTTGAAAGTTCTGATATTGTGATAAATCAGAAGGCTGGGGATTCAACAAAAGTATCTCTGTACAACTCTTTTGAGTTGCTTCAAAATGATTGTGAGCATATCATAGGGGAGGCTAAGCAAGCTGACATGGAAACTACTCACATTACAATTGATAAGGTTCTACCTGTCAATATGAATGTGGAGGAAATTTCCCTAGAGAGGGAAAACATTACAATTTTAGATCCAAAATCTCCTGCACAGTGTAGCAAAGTTGGGAGGCTGTTATTCCCCAGTGATATGTCTGTTTCAGCTAGTCATGTTTTGGATCCTACATTTGATAAGGCTTCTATTTCTGCGCATTTAAACACTGAGACACCTACTATCATCACTCCTATTACTAATACTGATGAGATTCTAGGTCCTGACAAAGGCAGGCTCAATCGACCTGCTATCACTAAAAACAACACTGAGGCTTGCAGAAAAAGTGAGAAGATTCTAAGTAAATTATGGGCAGATGATTTAGACATTGATCATGCCACTGATAATGCTATGCATCCTGTTGAAAGGAGTTTAGATCCAAGTAGTTCTAATGGTTCATCTGTAGTTATGAAGAGTGTATCCAAAGGGGCAAATAATCATGGTACTGCTGCATTGAAGAGTGTAAGCATATTAAGAACTCAATACGGAGACTTAGTTGATGAAGAGACAGATATGAGTGATGATCAAGAGTAGAACCTTGAAGGAGATATTGAGGAGGGGAGTTTATTTATTCCTTTTATGTCTAGAAGGCAGAAGAAGTCTAATTAGAAGAAACATGCCAATAAGCTAAATGATACAATGGTCCAAAGCACAAGTAGTGAGCACATACAA
>Ga0315915_1004581_pt1 | contig 17387 bp, 14 predicted proteins | sample MpolbnodulesMG_FD_207738 | JGI IMG/M metagenome (GOLD analysis project Ga0315915, IMG submission 207738) | Medicago polymorpha root nodule microbial communities from Los Angeles, California, United States - branched nodules | ecosystem: Host-associated > Plants > Roots > Nodule | place: USA...
AACCCGAGACAAACTCTATACAAACCCTAGTTTTGTTGTTGCCTTTCTAAACCCTTGTTTCAGCCCCCTCTATCTCCAGGTTTACTCTGATACAAAGTCTATATTTATAGTAAAAGTATCCCTCATAAATTGGAACAAAATCTCAGCCCAAAAATACGTTTTTGTTATATTTTCTGCTGGAAAATTCGGGCCCCAAATTCCTCCATTCGGCCACCAATTTTTGCCGAACCAACGGGCAAAAAACAACACTCAAATTCAGGCCCGGACAGCACCATTCGGGCCCCGATTTTGACAGATTCAGCAAACTTCAACTTCTCCAATTTTGAGTCACTTTCACAACATATATGCTACCATAGATAAATTTCACTCCTCACTGAATAGTAGTCTTTTCCTCGGACCGGCCTTCAAATACTGAATAATTCTACTTTACTCTTTGTAAGTGTCTCTCCCATAGATCAGGCATAAATTGACTAACTATGTTTGGCCTGGTGTGAGATAGGTAGCAGAGTTTTCTCACAAGTCTCTGATATGAAGCCTTATCCACCTTTGGGTTCTCCTCACCACTTTACAATCCTGTGATACAATATGTTTTTTAGCTTAGATAGCATTTTGCTCATCGTTTAGTCCGTTAATTATTTCTTCACATTCACTGCACAAAGGAAAAAGCTTCTACTTGACCTCTCAAGCAACTTACAGTCATGAACTACAATGTGTATCATTGTCCATGGTGCTATTTATCTTGAACTTTTTATTTTTATGATAAATAATTGTCAACATTTTGTAAGAAATCATGGGATATTTTTATGTCGAATTCTTGACAATCTAAATACATATTTTATGTAACTTATTGCATGAGAAACAAACTTTACAGTTATAAGGTTTTTGTAATCCTTGTATTATTGAGTTTATAATGTCCATCTAGTTCACCTAATTGGACAGCAAGTGATATTAAAAATAACTATAACTATTAAATGTGAAAATGTTCCCCCTTCGAATCCAGAAAAACTGGTGACTTGATAATATTGACATATATATATTATATATATATATATATATTAATTTAAAAAGCTTAAGCTGAAAAGAAAAATATAAAGGTTGTATTTCTTCAGGGCCTAAGTTACCTCTTATTTTGGGTTCAGGATCAAGTTCCTCCATTTCCCTCTGAGAGTGCTTTAGCTATTGTTGAAGAAGAGCTTGGAGCTTCTGTAGGTGATATCTTTGATCAGTTTGACTATGAACCAATAGCTGCTGCAAGTCTTGGTAATCAATGTTATACTTCGCATATCTTTTTAATAATATGTATTATATTAAGATAATTGCAGTTTTTAGCCGAAATAAATATTGCATAATTGAAAGGTATTGCACTAATTTTCATACTGTCTTGTTTGTGTTGTGCATCAACCACCAAATAATATTTAGGAGCATTTGGAAGACCCTATTTGGGATTATCTTATGATATATGCACCCGCATAAGTTTTTCGAAGAACATATGTTTTCAGTTTATCCAAAGTATATCCTCGTTTACAATTCGATTGTAGAAACAACTTGTATACGATAAAACTGGTCAAATAAGCAGTTAATTAAGCCATGTATCCAAACGCCCCCAAAAGTTGTGTTGTGTCTCAATGTGCATCAAGCATACCTTAAGAATTTTTATCATGTAGTTTGATGGAGATGTGGTGCCAAATGGTGATAGGAGGAACAGATGAACGGGTGCGGTTTTTGTTTATGAGGGAAGGATGGGGAAGTCTGGATCGAGAAAATGCTGATGATACCATATTAGAATTTTGTTGCGGATAAGGTGTGAGGAAATGACAGAAAATGAAAGAAAGCCGAAGAGAAATTTCTTAAGAATCTGATTTTGGTATTTCTGAATTCGGAATGAACAGTATGGATCTGATTATATGACATGTTTGTTTATAGAGTAAGTGAAAGTTTGATCTGTAGCTGCTAGTCTCTTACAACTGTCGTATTATGTTGAAACAGAACCTCAACCTACAACTGAAAACTAAAACATAAACACACTGCTGCTGGTGTGAGCCCAATCCACAATCTTTAATAACAGATAAAACTAACATACAAACTACTACTAGTTTAAAAAAAAATAATACAAACTAATACTTATATTTGATGAGAAGGCTGGATTATCAAACTTTTTCCCCCTATTGCAGGTCAGGTTCATCGCGCAAGATTGAAGGGACAGGAGGTTGTTGTTAAAGTGCAAAGGCCTGGTCTCAAGGATCTTTTTGATATTGATCTAAAAAACCTAAGGGTTAGTGTTATACCTTATAAGGTTTTCCATATAAATCTTATGCTCATGGCGGTGTGTGCAAATGCGATACTACTGTCTGATAATTCTTTTAATTTTTCTTTTTTCCTTGCATACAAAAGTTTTTTGCCTGCATGACTAGGAACAAAAATTTCATTGTATTCTTTATGAAAGAAGTTTGATAACAGGATCTTCGGTCCATCCCTTTAAGATTCTATACCAGTGCATATAATGCTGATACTTGATGCTTTCTTTAATTCCAGGTTATTGCTGAATATCTTCAAAAAATTGATCCAAAGTCAGATGGTGCAAAGAGGGATTGGGTTGCTATTTATGATGAATGTGCCTCTGTCTTATATCAGGTGATGATATCATGTTAAGTTGCTTGAGTTTTAGGTTAATTGGCATTACTGAAAGAAATCATTTGTCTAAATCTCCATCATATTAGTTTAATTCTGCTGAATAGAAGTCCGATAATACTACCGCTGTCCCTAAATGTAAGACCCTCTTCTAATTTTTTTTTGTCTCTTCTTTTAAGACCCTTTTAAAATTACAAGATGTATTCATTTCTTTTTCACAAATGTACCCCTAATTAAATGGAGAGAATTAAAAGACTAACCATTTATCTCTCTTGGTAATTGGAGAATAATTATGGAAGGAGAATGCAAGTACATTATTGACAAATTTAATGTAAAAACTACTTCTCTTAATTCTTGTGTTTTGGTCCATTAGGTCTTACATATAGGGGCGAAGATAGTATGATGGTACAGAAACACTACTTGTTTAAAGTTTGGGTGCATACTGCATGGGGTGGGCAAAGAGGCTAGCTATGATTTTCTCGAATTGCATGCGAGATTGCGAGTCGCGAGAGACTTCTCTAACAAGTAACAATGATCGTAATAAAGATTTCAACAGGTTGATTGAGCTTTGGGAGGATCTTTTATTCAAACACATGAGAGAAATATAGTTGAGTTTTTGAAGGGAAAGGAGAGGTGGTCTGCGATGTTATTTCTTTGTGGTATTAGACAATGGAGTAAATCGGCAAAAGAAGATTATTCTGCACAAGTGCAACGCTTCAAAAAGAGGCATGGTTGTTGACTGTTCCATATTCCATAGTTATGAACTGTCAGATTGCTTACCTCACTATGCTAGAAATGGCGTTATAAGAAAACTAGCTGTAAGAAACCCATCAATATAATGGAGATAGTAGACTTACGTTGTACACGCGAATCTTTGCTGAAATTTTGGTTCCTACTTCCTACCATGTTTTGAATCTCATTCTTGGTCTGATGTGATGTATGCGCGTGTTCTCTGCACATCCTCAAATTATGTCTCGTTCTATTAGTGAAACATAAATTAATGATTTTCAGGAGATCGATTACACTAAGGAGGCTGCTAATGCAGAATTGTTTGCTAGTAACTTTAAGAACATGAGTTATGTGAAAGTTCCTTCAATCTACTGGGATTATACCACGCCACAGGTTTAACCTTCATTCTTCAGATATATAGAAAATGTATTAAAGTACATATTTCCCAGTTTATATCTGATAACTTATTCATCCATAAATTAACTATGTTTCCAATGCAGATTCTGACAATGGAATATGTTCCAGGAATTAAAATAAACAAAATACAAGCTTTAGATCAACTTGGTGTTGATCGCGCAAGGTTATTATAATACTTATTTTAGTTGGCCAAACCACTGCAAACTTGTTACCATTTACTTTTGTGTATCTCTGCTAACTTAATTCAAAGATTATTCTGATGTTTGTGTTATGTCCTACAGGTTAGGGAGATATGCAGTTGAGTCGTTCTTGGAACAAATTTTATCGCATGGTTTCTTCCATGCTGACCCTGTGAGTTTGCCTTTTTAGAATTGAAGTCAAAGTTCACTTTATATATTATATTACATCTGGATTGGCTATCTGGTAAAGTTTTTAGTAAAGTCAAAATATCAACTGCTTTTCATTGCTCTTATGATGCAACCCTAGCATCTATTGCTGGAGCTACAAGCAGTATGCTTCTTGTGTTTTATGATTATTCTTTTGGAAGTCTGTTTGATGTTGGACTTGTATTGTGACATTCTCAGTTTATCTTGTTGCCCTAGAGTAACTTTTGTATGTTAAGCAATGTGTAAATTACTAACGCTAATTGCTAACTCTTTCCTTCCATTGATGGGTGGGTCTTAGCTATCAAGCTCTCTATGTCTTTGCATCATAAGGCAAAACAATATCAACTTGGTGTTTGGAAACCTTTTTGTGCTACCTATTTTGGGAGATCTTCGCCTCATATAAACTACCTGGATGTCCTGTGATTGTAGGTAATCTAGAGACAAGTTTAATAACTGTAAAGTTGTACTGACCAGGGTTGGGGACCTTGGGTTTGGGGTACCCATCAGCATTTAAATATCATGCTGAAGGTTTTGGATGAGAAAGTTACCCACTAGTTCAAGCGTTTTTCTGCCGGGCGTGACTGCTTTACTGGAATATCAGCTAGTTGGTTATATACAATAAATGGGAATGTAACTCCGTTCTCATGATTTTTCAACACCCAAAGAAATCTATAAATATTAAAAAATGATAATATCATTTTGTTCCTAGAAGCAACACGTCGTATCTGTCATAAGCTCAAACTTGATACTTGTAAAGGAAACATAAGAACTAATTTGCCCACATCACTAATGGATGTGGTATCTCAACTCACCCCTCTTTCACGACCGGACACCTGGATCTTTACAACACACCTCCTCATGCCAGGATTGAACACCTAAAGTGTGAAGTTTGCAACACTAGACATATATGGGTTGCCCTATAATATATCTTTGAAAGGCTTGGGCGGGCTCCTTTGAATGCTACATCTAGGATAGGCTTCGATGGGCTGCAATAAAAGCAACCTAGGGTTGACTGGAGTAAAGAATGCTAGGGTTTTGATGTGATGCAAAAGTAGAATCTCCTAGATTGGGAGCTTTGTTCCCATCATAGAATTTGAGTTTCTACCTCAAAAGGTAGCTCAAGAGAGATGATTGTCCATGCCTCATCAGAACCTACTTTGGATATGTGGCCATATTGAAGTGGGATCTCAACACAGATGAAACTTTGTGTTAAATAAGGAATAAATAAGTTTTAATGTCTAATGATTATTGTTGGCGAGTTTGACGCTTGATGTTTTGTGTGCAACTAATATATGTTTACATTATTCTTGCAGCATCCTGGAAATATTGCAGTTGATGATGTCAATGGTGGAAGATTGATCTTCTACGATTTCGGAATGATGGGGAGGTATGTTCTGGTCTTTTATGACAGTTCAAAGTTCAAACTCAATCAAATATAAATTCACCAGTAGCACATATTTAAGCTTTATGATACAATTTGCCTTTACAAATATGATTGGTTTTGCATCTTGCAGCATCAGTCCAAACATCCGAGAAGGCTTGCTTGAGACATTTTATGGAGTCTATGAGAAGGATCCAGATAGGGTAGATGCTTTTAATAGATTCTATGTCAAAATCTTATGAATACTCTACTATAATTTCCCATTCTTAAACTCACAAATACCTTGAACTGGCAAATGCTTACAATTTGGAGCCTGTGTACTGGTGTTAGGTTCTTCAATCAATGATTCAAATGGGTGTTCTTGTTCCTACCGGAGATATGACTGCTGTTAGGCGAACAGCACAATTCTTTCTTAACAGGTAATTATAGTATACACGTTGTAAAATGCTGTATTGGAACGTTGTGTCCTATGACTACACAATGAGTTACTTACAATCACAAGAATAGATCTCTTAAGAATTAGGAGGATCAATCAAATCCCTAATTAATTGCAAGTGCTATTCATAGTACCATAATTCACTGTTGTGCCTAGGAACCTACCAATTAGCACGTACCGATTCATGGTACGTTCACGAATTGGTTCGTAGAAATTCACCTAAAATTCATAGAAGAGAGAATGGCCTTTCCATTTGAGTGGGGAAAGAACCTATCAGACTGAAAAGCGATCAAGAACCGCTGTGCAATAATTATTGACTGTTGGGAAAAGATTTATCAACTTTCTTGAAGCCAAATATCCTCAATCTCAAGTCTGCTATGTACCGTGTGTCATACACTACATATTTATAGTGAATCCTCCTCTTTATTTTCTAAACACTTTCGATGTGAGACTTCATGCATTTTCCTTTGAAATCAAAGCTTTCACTAATAGATACTACCAATGTGGGACTACTCTAACACCATCATTGTAAGATGCTGGATTTGTTTATTTACTATTTTATTTTATAGTTGTTAGTTAAATTAGTATTGCTTATACAGATTAATCAATTTAGTACTTAATATTCCCTACATAAACAATGTAAATGAATAGTAACATGCAAATATTTCCATCTTTTAATATTTTTAGTTAATTTTTATTGATATTTATATCTTATTAGCATGTACTTTATTATTTTTAACTAGTTTAGATAAAAATTATTTGCAGCGTACCAATAAAAATATTAGAACGTAAACATACCGGCTATGTATACCCCCCACCCCCAACGTACCGAATACTTCACGAGTAGTACCGTGTACCCGAACCCACATGCCAAAACGAATTGCAAACTAGTTGACTATGGTACCACTTACACAATAAACACGTTAAGTGTGTTTTTTAACACAAAAACACCTCTAGTGCTCAGGACAATGATATTTCTACAAGTCAATATTATTATATATGGGAAGTATAAAGGGTGTAACTGCTAGGTAAATTGTTGATCGGTGTACTCATTAGAATGCAGAAGCCTCTTAATAGGATAATCTGGAATCAAAACGTTTCATCTTGAAGACAAGTTTTGCTAATTCAATATATTGCACCGGTAGTAGATAATGGCTTTTCTTCAGTTTGTGTCATTATATCTGTCAAGCCAAAGGTTTAAATGCATTGCTTTTTTACTAGGGTGTGTGCAAAAGTACTTGTCTGTCCTGATTTGTTATGTTAGAAATATACCGATGTCTATTTGAAAGTGTACTGCACATTGGTTTCATTAGATTACTTTTTATTGTCGCTACTATTTTTCAGTAGATTAATAGCTTGGGGTATTGATGATTTATGTTAGAAACTATGCGACATCTGACCTTTAATTCTTCAATATCTGTCTTCTACAGTTTTGAGGAGCGCTTGGCTGCACAAAGGAAAGAGAAAGAGGAAGCAACAGGCGAACTTGGATTCAAAAAACCATTAAGCAAGGAGGAAAAAATAATGAAAAAGAAACAACGTCTAGCTGCTATTGGTAATGCATATGGTGTAATTGGAGGAATACTTTATATGCTTTATAGCTATAAATGAGCGCTTACGACGATCTTTTGTTGACTAATCTGTCCAAATGTTAAAATAACTAATAAGTGAGTCCTAAGGAAGCATGTAGATCATCTCCCAGACAGCACAAAATCACAGGAGCATTGGCTCAGTAATGATAGTGGACTATTAAAAAAGTTATGTGGTATCCTACAAGCAGACAGAAATTGAACGGAAAAATTTGCTTATACTATGATTTTTTATGTTTTTCTTTTTAACTTTTGGTTGCTTTTTTTGATTGGTCTAAATGATTTTTTTCCATGAAGTTTGATATCACCTGCTTCCGAACATCAATCATCAAAACTAATTGAATATTATTTTTCATTAGTTAATTACAATATATGACATATGTATTGCTTGTTTACTTTGAAAAAGGAATGTTTAGTACTCAGTCATAGCTGTCTTGCTTTAATCAGGTGAAGATTTATTATCCATTTCATCAGACCAACCCTTCCGGTTTCCTGCTACATTTACATTTGTTGTTAGAGCTTTCTCAGGTAAATGTAACCAAGTTAAATACTTAATTTATAATTTCCTGCTATGTATGTGATTGTGAGGAAACAAGTTAATGTTTACTCTACAGTGTTGGATGGCATTGGAAAGGGCCTTGACCCACGTTTTGACATTACTGAGATTGCCAAACCGTGAGTATTGTGTTTATAGTTTTTACTTTTGTAACTATTTTTAATTATTCATCTTTTAAGTTGTATATTTTGCATATATAACACAACTAGCCTTTTTGGTCTTGTAGTTATGCTCTGGAGTTACTTAGGTTTCGTGAGGCAGGGGTTGAAGTTGTCTTAAAGGTGGTCACAAACACTTTCTACTGTGCTTGAATTCAGTCTAATATTACGACTGTCTTTCTCTTATCTATCTTTTGATATACAGGACTTCACTAAGAGATGGGATAGACAATCTCAAGCTTTTTACAACTTATTTAGGCAGGCTGACAGGGTGGACAAGCTTGCTTCAATTATCCAAAGACTGGTATTGTTGGATATTTATAGATACAATATAAGTTATTTATTTGATCTGTACCTTTTGTTTGTTATGGACCTCTGGTACTCTAGATAACTGCTTATTGCACTTATTTTTCTCAGGAGCAAGGAGATCTAAAGCTCCGGGTTCGAACTTTAGAATCTGAAAGGGCATTCCAGCGTGTTGCCACAGTCCAGAAGACTATAGGAAATGTGAGTTAAGCTGAGATGTGGTTCATTTGAATTATAAAAGTTTATTTGTTTCGTTATATTTGATTAGGGTCTACTGCCTATAACATATATATTTATCATTCTTTGGGACATGTTTGTCCTTCAAACTTATTCTCTACTGTATGTAGCTGTGGACTGTTGTATGCTCCAATCAATCAATGTCAACAATTTATTTGATTATAGAAATGAGAATGAATATATTGACTATTACATAATAAACTGTATGTTTTCATGTAGCTCTGGACTGTTACATTATTTTTTCACTCTAGATTTGTGAGTGCTCATGCATCCACGCACATATTCATATATTGTAGTGATTGACTGCGTGTGGTCCACCTTTTTAGATATGTAATCAAAACTTCAATTTTTCAGTATCTCCCTAAAGCTTTTGAATGAGTGATGGATGTGTATATATATTTGACTCTCAGACACAAGAACAGTCCATGCTTGTATCTATTGTCTGCCAATATGTCTTTAATTTTCTTTTCATTTTTTGATGGAAAGAAAATGTCTTTCAATTTCAATCCTTGTTCAAATTGATGGGTGATATTATTAGAACAAAGAGTGAGAAAATCTTTGGGATGATTATTTTCTTGTCGTGTTTTTGTCAATTCACAGGCAGTAGCTGCTGGAAGCCTAATAAATCTTGCGACAATTTTGTATCTCAATTCGATTCGCGTAAGTTGTTCCCATCCTGCATCCTTGTTTTTTCCTTGTGGTGATTACATTGTCAATTAGTTTATGGTCATGCTAACATGTGCCCTTAGTTTATTATCTGGTGTGACTCCCAATGTTTGGTCACGTGTTACCTTTTTCAGGTGCCTGCAATTGCAGCATATGTCTTCTGTGCATTCTTTGGTTTTCAAGTGCTCTTGGGCATTGTAAAGGTCAAGAAGCTAGATGAAACGGAGCGATTGATAACAGGAACTGCATAAACAACTACAAGGTGAATCTTATTTCCTTATGAAAATATTATATACTCAGTAAATAGTAAGGTAGTGAAAAGATTATTTAGTATTTTCCCAGCATGAAGGTTCTTTTCCCAATAAGTTGTTTTATGGTTTTTGAGACTAAGAATGCAAGCTACAACCTTTTAGATTTGAAAAGATGTCATATGGTGACACCACTCAAGTATCATTGTATTAACTATTAACTGTCAAGTGTACTTTGTTTCTTCCAACTGGGTTTAGTTTTTTGTTTTGTGATACTTTTTTTTGTTAATATAACGTTTCATGATACTTCAAACTTTAAGGTTGTACGTTTTTGGTGTTTTGCTAGTCTGATAACTTTCTAGTGGTTATCCTTCCGAGTTCTGATATCTTTCACGCGAAGTACATCAAAGAAAAATGTTAAATTGGGACTAGTGTGACAGTGACACTCTTCTGTTCCTCTGTTTTTTATTTTTGGAAAAAAAATTAGTGTAGTACTTGTATTGTTTAAGTGAAACACTGTTTCTTTTTGTTTGCAACTTTGGAAGGAAATAAAATGACATTTGTTTAACATTATGTTTTATATAATTAAGTTAATGACTGACAAATGCAGTTTCCAATGTATATTACCGTTATAGCTTATCAATGTACATTAATGTGGTTTTGTATACTCCAGTCTCGGTATCATAGTATATTATGAGGTTTTGGGTATGTTGGCATTTTCTCTTTTGTATGTAAGATACTATTCTTCTCAGGCTATTTTTCTTTTCTTTTCATACTTTTAAAAAAAACTGATGTCCAGTATGATTAAAAATAGTCTGTCCAACAATGTGAAAGCCTTGGATTCCTAGGTTTCATATATTTTAATGTGATATGATGCTTGCATGTGCAACGCAAGCATGCAAATTAAACTTGCATGAAAACACTAATAGAATCAATTGTATAGTCAAGATGCAAGTCCGGGGTGGGTGTTAAGGATAATTTTTCTGTAGATGGTCTCGTATTTAAAAATGATTCTTCGTTGTGTCTGTAGGTCTACTTTGACATGTGCCTTATTTATTGGGTTTGCTCGGGCTTATTGCAGAATTTGGACAATATGTATCACATGTTAAGGTCATCTTCACATGTCAATCTCCGGATCATGGAAAGGATGACTTCCGGGACAGTAATGCCCGACATTTCGGAATTCATCAGCAGATGCAAAATCTTTCTAGTAGCAAATCTGATGGAGGCATTTTATGTTCATCACCTGTTCTTGATGCTTTGTAAATGTATATCGAGCTCTGCATTAGCTAGCTGCATTTTTGTCATTAAATCACCCCTACAAAATGCATAAAGTCATTATCGCATAATGTAACTTTTATAAGCATGATGTGGGTTTTGTAAATATTCCACTATATACATACTTGAATAGGAATATCATGCTTGAATATAACTTATATTTGTAAATTTTAATTATTTTTTCCGGCTATGTAGAATGACTCTTGTAAATTGTAATTACCATGGTATGATTGTAGCTTCCTGCAAATAATTGGAGGGGAAGCTTAATCTGACATTGACATTAAATTTGTTCGATGAAAATGTCAGCATGTGCCATCAATATGCATGTTGTATTTAAATTGCTGACTAAACAGCAGGTTTTTTTGGCTATGTTTCACACCGTGAACACCTTACTGACACATGCTATTATAGTGTCTTTTAGTACGTTACGTCTCTCCATCTTTAAAATTTCTGCGGTTTGCTATTCTGGACCTTTGATTCATGCTTTTCATCTACGTGCTTCTCCAAAATGTCATCGAGTTAGTGCAAGGCTTGATATAGCATATGATGTAAGTGAGGACCAAATATGCCAAGAACCACGATAGAGCATCATCATATAGAAGCAATTGATAGGGATGGATCAGAATAAGTTAATGTTATTGTTATCCAATGTGGTTGATGGGTTGCAGTCTTCTAAAAGGACGGTAATTTAACAAGGTATACCACATGGGTATGTTCTGTTAACTCCACGTGTTTCAGAAAACGAGAACCCTCGATGTCACTAGTTTGACTTTGGTCCCTGGAATCTGTGCTATAGTACTGGAGTTGTCTATTCTTCTCCTTAATTGTCATTTTTCAAATTGAGATTCTCAGAAGACAGTGCCTTTGTTTATGTAGTATGCTGAACTCAATTAAAAAGGCACATATCCTGTTACTATAAATAAATCTCAATTTCAAGAAGTATGTCGGCAATTTGATTAAGATAATTTTATGTCCAGTTGGTCATATATAAATACTAAAAATATACTCTTCAACATTTTATTTCCAATACTTCTTCATTGAATAAAATTCATATGGATCTCATCACTTTAAAACATGTTTCACCAAATAGGTAATGGTATTTTAGTGGAGTGAAGATTGACCCTCTCCATTTTTTCATCGCCAAAGTTTTGAAAATATAAATGTAGGAATGTGATATTGGGAGAGTGAAGTTCTCATCCAATTGTTTAATAATATACACTTCAAAATTATAGTAGTGGAGAGAGAATAGAGAGATAACGGAGAGGATAATAATTCATTGAGGTTCGCTGTGAATTTCATCCGATTGTAAAGATAATGTTTAACCAATAATGTTAGAAAGTGTATTACTTCTTTTTTATGCAAGTGATCACTAGCACTATACCGTTTATAAATGAAGAAATGCAAACAGAGGGACAAATTCATTTTTTTTAAGATGATCCAAATGCATGTTTGAAGAAGAGGGGAAACAAATCATAGACCGATATACCAATACTTGATAAAAAGTAATTTAAAAAAAATGATATTATTACGTGATATTGACAAATTGGTCATTTATCACGAGATAAAGAGAACATATGTTTATAAACTACTCTTAACATTCGATAAAAAGAGAATATGTGTCTATAAAACTACTCTTAACATAAGTCATAACAACATCTATCCATTCCTTTACAATTACGAATATGACTAGCTTCAAACAAAATCACAACTACAATACATCATCATTCAGTAAAGAAATAGTAAGGAATAAATTACTTCATAATACATGCAAAAGCAGTGTGTTTCATCTAAGGTAACACTGAGTTGGTGTAGATGTAGTCTTCACTCTCCAAATCGTTATCTTCATTACCACCATTTACTTGCTTGCACTCAACGCCTTGTTTTTCACATTCACCTCTTCTCTGCATAGTAAAATATCCAGTTACTCAAAAAAAAATCTTGAGTTTATGTTTTATTATTATTTTTAGCAACAATGCAGAAGCTAAATTAATTACAATTACTAAAATATAATGAATTCTTTGTAAGCTTATATGTTGGGATAAACACATGTGAGAGCTTATAGAAACGGTATATGACATGTTCGTAAATTGTTTACATATTTTTTATAAGTTTTACAACTTATATGAAAACAATTTGACTTTATTTTATTTTTTAATTTGTTATAGAAATAATCTAAACATGATTACTTATAAGATATATATTTATGCTTAATTGAGCTGTTAACCTAAATAGGGCACAAGCAAAAATTAAAACATCAAAAAAGAAATATGATAGTAGGAAGTTTCAAAGTCGAAAAAACTCACAACAACATTGACAGAACTACTTCCAGAGCCAGCATCGACAACTCGTTCGTTGATCACTGCTTCCATTTGAACAACACACGTTACAGTGAAGATGAAAAAGACAAAGAGAACCAATGTTGGCTTTGAGAGTCTCATTTGATTGTACCTGCTCAGAAATTAACTTTAAAACATGTAAGGTGTTATGTTTTCGAATGATCTTTAACAAACCAAGTATAAATAAGATATGATAAATATCAAAGTATAGCACCGACGATATGTTTGTATTTATATAATGAATGTTTATAAAATGTAGCTTATAAATTGTATTAAAATTGAGAGTTTCAGGTTCGATTTGAACCTGTCTCTGGATTCCTAAGCAGAAAGCTCGACACTCAAAGATGTGAGTTGGCTAATCTTGGTGTTTTCTTACTTTAACTAAGTGGAAGAGATGCAAATAATCCTCTCAATTATACGTTGTTAAGAGGATAAATGAACACAAATCTAATGTTCGATTTTATGGATAAACAAAATAGTTCTAAAGTAAAATTTAAAGCATACTAGTATGGTAATAAATAGTGAACAACATAATCAGTATTTATAAAACGACACCTAACTTTTGTCCTAAAAACTGAAAAAGGTGTTTATTTTTCTCTTTACACAAATAAAATAAAAAGAGGGGCTATATATTAATTTCATTGAAAAGAAAAATAATATTAATATAGAAGAGGATGTGTACTGTTCTATTCTGTCTACCTACATGGCATACTTGCTTGATAATTTCTGATTTCCTCCAAAGGTCATTTTTGCATACAGTCTGCCTTTTCAACTCATGGAATAATTAAAATTGGAATTTATAAGTTGATATAAAGTGTGAGAGTGGAGATTTTTACACTGCGTGTCAGTCATAACCGTCAAATCAATAAAAATGTTTGACTTTAATCATAATCACTTCTAAAGTCATATATATATGGTATAGTAGGAGTGTAAGAATATGAGAAATGGTAAATTATGCCCTAAAGACACAAGATAAAAAACCAAAAATTTGAAAATTGTGTATTTTTAATTTTCAAAGCTTTAAATTTTATCTTTTTAACTTATGCATTTATTGATTAATTTCTTTTATAACTTCTTAACTTATGCCCTTAGGGCACAACTTAGCATGACCCCAAGAAGATACCAAAATTAACTCCTACATGCATCAATTATATCATGAAATACGTGCAATAAAATGAAATACATGTGTGTGGATTCGTATACTCAATGTCATGATAAGATTTTGAATGAAGATATAATGTTTAAACCACTTGTGAGATTGCTCTTAAGAGAATGTGATTATCTCTAAGTGGTATCGAAGTTGATAGTTTGACCAAAGGTATCAAGTCTTTGAATCAAAAGTTTTACCGACAATGTGGTAGTTAGGCGGGTAAGTGTTGAACACCGTTCTCTCAATTTTTTGGACTCTTCTCATGACCCCGCAATATAAAAAAAAATATGCATTGAAGTTATGTATTATTTTAATTATTTATAGAAAAATACTAACTAATGCGCATGTTAAAGAATTTAATATAGTAACATTGTTTTTAAAGTTGTGGTCAATATTTTAAAAGTCAAAAAATTATTTTTCCAATGCAAAATTGTTTGTATTTTTGAAATTCTTAATGCGTGTTCTTAAGGTTGTACCTAAGTAAATACTATTATTTAATGAATAAGTAGCATATAATGATGAAGTCTTGCTTGGACCAAACCCCAAATAAAATTTATTTAAGTACACGCATAAATGAAAAAAAATTAAAAGAGAACCAATATAGTCACATTATTTAATTAGTTTCAATTGTAATTGTGTATCCAAGTAAGATTTATCCACATATAAGAGTCTCCTAACTTTCTCTGTGTGGACATGGAGTCTGTGAAAGTGCCAATAGAATTTATATCTTCCGAAAAAATAAGCTGGAAAAAATAAAAGTTTACGCTAAAAGAATTCGTCAATACTGATAATCCTCAAAACATGTTTACACTGAAGTATTTTACCTTTTTTTTTACCGTAAGTATTGCTAGTGCAACATCTGATGACTCTGATAGTTGATAATCATGTTCTGATCTGATTGAGGTGGATCGCAGCCTAAGACTTAAGAGAGTCATATACGTGGAAACCGGAAACTCTACTACCATAACACTTCCATGGTGAGATTGAAATGAAAGAATACTAAAAAGATGTTGAAATAAATGAAACAACACCTAATCTGTAACCTCATGCTTAATGAGTGGGAGCTACTTGTCATTCAGACAAGCTTTAAATGTGTTTTTTTTTTTATAAAAAAAAAAAAAAAAAAACCTTAACTATCATTCGTGATCATTTGAAATAGTAGGTGTTTATAATAAGTTAACTTTTTAAGTTTTTCTTATTATAAATTGATCTTTTACATCATAAAATATATGCAAAATTATCATATTTTCATCAAACGTAGTTAAAAAATGTCTATATGGACGACTTTTTTATTTTATTTTAAGAAATGGACAATTAATGTTAAGTAGGTTCTTGTCAAAAAGAAAAATGTTAAGTGCGTATATCTAGGAATGTAACGATTCGGTTTGGATTGGTTTTTAGTCAAAAAAATGTTCGAGCCAATGAAATCTTCATCGATTCGGATTGGTTCGGTTTTTTCTGTTTTTTAAAAAAGAAACCGAACCAAACTAGTCGGTTTGGATCGGTTTGTTTGAAAATACAATAAAAAAAATTCATATTTTCACAAATTTGTGTTTCATGTATACAACATACTCAAATATTTCATAGAACTTTGTTTTTCATATTCTCTGTTTTTCAAACTACATTTTATAACTAATATGAAAAAACTAACAAGAGATGGACGATCCCGACGGCGGTGAGGAACGATGAGTTAGGGGTGACCGACGACAAGTGTTCTTTTTTTGCATAAACGACTTAGAGTGTGAGTCATGAGATGAAATGATGATGGGAGAAAGTGAATGAATTAAGGAGTATTTTAGGTTGGACTTCAATTTTGAGCTTAATCATAAGTGTGCGCGAGGAGGGATAATATTACTAAAATGGGGAGTCATGTCATGTTAGCATCGGTTCGGTTCATCAGTTTATTGGATCTCAAAATAAAAAACTGAGAACCGAACCAAACTAGATCGGTTCAGGTTGGTTCGGTTCAGTTTTGAACCGAACCAAACAAGGTCGGATATTTTCTCGGTTTGGATTTTCGGTTTCATCGGTTTTGTCTGAACCACTTACACCCCGGTATATCCAAATTCACTATTGTCAAAACTAAAGTTCACATGAGTATTATTTAATCTTGATTTGAAACAAAATTGAAGGATTACTTGGTTTATATATAACAGTGTTGATGAAATATATATTTGAAAATTATACTTGAATTAAAAAATTTGATAGATTCTTCCTGGTTTCTTCCAAACTTGGTGCACTTTCATTTCTGATTGCCTCGCCATGTTTGACTGGCAGACAGAACTGGCTTCTCCAACCCCAATTCCACTGGTGCAATCTCAGTCTCCACCCTCTCTAGGTGTTGTGCGATCTGCACTTGCTGCCCCCGCAAATGTTCAGAATGTTCCACCTCCTCCCAAATCGTTTGTTGCAGTTTTGGGGGGTACCTCATCTTGTGTTGCAGATGATGTTCCTCTCCTGGTTCCCTGCGTGAAGGGCGATACTCTCTCAATCAAAATTGGCCAAGACGAATACTCCAAAGGTCTGCCTGATTGTTAGTATGCTCTAAGGGAGACAAACCTTACACGGCACGCGATTTGGCTTCCAAATTAGGCAAGATTTGGAAAATGGTTCATGAATGGAAGATGGACTCGCTCGGACGTGGTTTTTATGATTTTCGTTTTCAGAATCCAAATGATTTAACTCGTATTTGGGCGGCGGGTAGTGTGTCTCTTTAACCTGGTCTTCTTCGTCTCTCTCAGTGGACGAAAGACTTCCATCAAGATTCTCATAAACAAATGCATGCTTCATTATGGATTCGACTTGTTGCGCTTCCTCAGGAGTACTGGTGAGAAAGAACATTGAAGAAAATTGCCAGCGCCGTGGGTACACCTATCTCTATTGACG
>Ga0315915_1004582_pt1 | contig 17385 bp, 13 predicted proteins | sample MpolbnodulesMG_FD_207738 | JGI IMG/M metagenome (GOLD analysis project Ga0315915, IMG submission 207738) | Medicago polymorpha root nodule microbial communities from Los Angeles, California, United States - branched nodules | ecosystem: Host-associated > Plants > Roots > Nodule | place: USA...
TATTTGTAATTGCATGTAAATATATTATTATAATTGATCTTTTTTGATGATTCTATATGTATCTTGTAATTTCATTTTGTATGACTAGTCCCTTCACACACTGAAGAATTTTTCCATTTTAACCAAATAGTGATTACAAAAAATCTACTAGGGTATGTTTATGTCAAACTTGAATAACCATTAGGCATCTCAAAATATGGTTATACCTTTTAAGGAAAAAATAATTCCTAAAATATATTATTCTAAATTGAAAATATTCTAGTCCTCTTGAAACGACTTACAACCTAAAACCTTTGAGGAAAATAATCTGCCACTACTAGACTAAATATAAGTTTGACAGATGGGATTGACTCTTATAATCTCGAATCTGAAATTGCCGGTATCCAAATCATTTATTATTGCCTTATTGGTAGGGTGCTCGTTGACAGGCACTAGGGGTGTGCATGGTCGGATATTTTGACCGACCAAACCATATCCATATATAAACCACTTATATGGTTTTAGATTCCTAACCATGACCATATTTTATTGTAAACCGGTTATGTAACCGGTTATGAATATGGTTATGGATATATAACCGGTTAGTTTTACAACACCAGATTATAAATGGATATGGTTTGGTTTACAAAAATATCCAGATTATTTTAATATCCGAATTAAAAATCAGTTATTTCTCTTTCAAAATTGATTTTTAAAACCAAATTTTATAAACAAAAATCCAAATTTGAAACAACTTATTCAAAAACGTTTATCTTATACCAGAACTTCATCAAAAGAGCTTATTTATGCAAAACAGCTTATTAGGATCTCTTTTTTCAAAATAACTTATTCAAAAAAGCTTATTTATGCAAAACAGCTTATTAAGATCTCTTTTCTCAACACAACTTATTCAAAACAGCTTATTTATGCAAAACAACTTATTAGAATCTCTTTTTTCAAAATAACTTATTCAAAACAACTTATTTATGCAAAACAACTTATTAGGATCTCTTTTTTCAACATAACTTATTCAAAACAGCTTATTTATGCAAAACTGCTTATTAAGATCTCTTTTTTCAAAACAACTTATTCAAAACAGCTTATTTATGCAAAACAGCTTATTTATGCAAAACAGCTTATTAGGAATACATCTGGACTCTCTCTCTCTCTCTCTCTCTCCACAGTCACAGAAGAACAACAACTATTCGCACTCTGTCATTTAGAATTGGGAATTGGAATTTTGTTATGATTGACTTTGGAATTGGAATTTTGTTTGTCACGAACATAATAGGTTGTATTTATTTAGATTGGAATTAGAATTTTGTTATGAACAAAGTCATTGTTCTGTTTTATAGGATGAAGAAATTTTTTCATGTGCTTTCTAAAGACAAAGCTAGTTCTTCGGCTAATCACGAACCATCAAATACTCGACATCCAATTGAGCCACAACCTGAAGTTATACCCAACTCGACCAATGAGGGTATTAAAGTTGTTGATTATGAAATGTTGGATACAAATCTAGGACTTAGGCCTTCAATTTCAAGCTATCATCCTGACATCCAAGCATTTTGTTTAAAGACGTTGATTTTGTAGGAATTGGTTTAATTTGTATGATCGTATTGAGTATAGTAAATCTAAGGACCTAGCATTTTGCTTGCCATGTTTTTTGTTTGAAAATGTGTCTAAAAGTGGTTGGGATCACTTTGTGGGAGGTATTAATGAGTACGATGATCCATCGTTATCGCTTGAAGAATCTCTTATGGATACCTATAGAGTTGATTATCATTATCGTCATTTATTCTATCTTAATGAGGCAATCAAGTGAGTAAATTTTTGATATATCTAAAGATCAGTCTATTTCACTTTCTTTCATGGAATTTAGCTAAATTATTTTATTTCTTTTAATCTAAATACAGGGCTGGTGTAAATGTCAAGGGATACTTTGCATGGTCTTTGTTGGACAATTTTGAATGGCATAAGGGTTATACCGTTAGATTTGGAATGACCTTCGTAGATTACAAAAATGGTTTGAAAAGATATCAAAAGCTCTCAGGATTGTGGTTCAAGAATTTTCTTACACCAGACAACAAAAAAGTTTACATAGATTCCATTTAATAATGCTACAAAATTCTTTTATAAATACCATAGTTGTAATAACAATTATTTCATTTAATTATTTCTTTGTTTGAATATAAAAAGTATACCATTTGAAATTGTATGTAAATATATTATCTATATGTAATTGGTCCTATTTGTTGATTCTACATGTAACTTGTAATTTCATTTTACTTATCTACAGACTTGTTTGGTTAAAGTCACCATTATTTCACTTTACTCATTTATATAGAATAAGTTTTGTTTGATTTCTATTTGTCCAAAAGAAACTTGAATAGTGTTGGAAGCTTCATGTTTCGGGATATGAGAATGTTCTTTTGAATTATTTTCCAATCATTCTCACAAATAAATGACTTGATAAATAATTCAATCGGGAATTTATTTCTTCTTCAAATATAATTTTTTAAATTTGTTAAACTGGTAGAAATATTTATGAGTGAAATGAATATGTGCATCATGACAACATTTTTTCATCAGAATTGATAATGTTATCTTCAATATGAGAGGATATTCTCATTTTGGTCAATTATTCTCGAAGACTTTTGTTAATGCAATGTCTTTCAGAATTCCTCTTGGTGTTTGCACACTTTATTTCTTGTCCAATGAGTATCTTTGAGAAGCTTTTGTATAGGCATGAATGTATTCGTCATGAAGATGGTTTGTTTAAATAACGAAGTTCATTTTGCAGACATTGTGCAACTTAAAAGATGGTTTCATTTCAAGGTGAAAACACGCATATATATACACTTATTACAATACACCAATTTAACAGAGTATGTGTTTTAAAATTCGAAGGTACTACATTGACGTAAAGTGAAATTTCAACATGTGAGGCGTTAACATTAATCTCTTTACTAATCTAATTACCTTTTTAGTTTTGCTGGACATAAAATGTCCGAAGACTTCAGCTTCTCTCACCAAGACTTTTATAAACCTGCTCCTGCAAACAGAGACTTCATTATTTAGTAAACCTGATCCCATTGATGATAAATGAATCTAGCAATACAATATGAAGTTGATTCGATACCCCATAATGACCCTACCCATTTAAATCAGAAACAGGAGCATGACATCAAGGAAACATTTTCCATGCAATACAAAACTAACTACTGGTATCTTTATGTATTCCAACCAGAATGGTGAGGACAGGAAGTAATCATTAACAAGAACTTTACTTAAGATTATCACTTACTACGAGTGACTTGGTCTGATTGAGTTTTCTGTCAATCTTCTCCAAACCATCCTCCCACAATGAATTAATGTCAAGATTGCAGTGAAATAAAGGAGAGGAATGCCAACAGCGCAACCTCCAGGTGCCAAATTTACCATTGTCTGAATAAGGAAACAGCATGTCAACGAATATAATTTTGACCATTAATTGAAAGGGAAAAATCAAAAAGCACAAGGAAATCATATTTATATTCTTTTTTTTATGACATGTCATATTAAAGTTCCTACTCGATAACAATGTCTCTAAGTAGGTCTCCAGGGTGTCCCTTTCCATTTTAGTTTCACTGTTTTCCGACCAAATTCAAGCAGATAGGCACCAGAGGAAGGATACAACATTATCAATATGACAAATTGCAGTGCAAAGAAAATCAAATGATTTGCAAGCTATTCAAGCTTGACTAGCTATAGGGAATCACCTAGATAAAAGCTTTTACTATGGTAAATGCACGGCTTAGTTAAGACAGGGAATAATATATGAGTCTTGCTAACCAGTGCCCTCAGGGTATTGGTTAAGGAATCTACAAATAGAAATTTTGTCTTGGAAATATAAGATGTTATTTTTGATTACGTAATGATTACACAACTTTTTCTTAAATACTTACTTGTTTTGGATGCTTAACCATTGCCCTTGGGGCATAGGTTAGCATTCTCCATAATATATTTATTACCTATTCCTAAATCCGAGAGTAATTGTGTTAATCATGTTGCCAACTTTTCAAATCTGCAAACTAACAAAAGTTGTACTACTCTGACTTCAGTGAGCTGCGTTTTTTTTTTCTTTTTATTTTAGTTTGCTGCATGCCTATCATAATGTAAGAAAACAGCTGTACGGTGTCCCGACCCAACAAACCATAACACCATCTTACAACAAAAAGTATGTAGCAAGTTGGCTACACAAAGTTAAAGGCAATGCCAAGGAAACTGAGTGGTGGTAGCAAACAAAAACAAAGGCAACATAGTAGCGGCTTTGCAGCTTCGTTAGTAAGGCCATAAAGTATTTCTGTTTTTTTTTTTTAAATTGTAAATAGGAAATTATGATATTTTAAGTCATTCATTTCACCTTTGCTGAAGTACAAGAGAAATTTCTTCCACTAACCTTAGTCATATGACTTTCAATATTCACAAGGGATGACATAGGTTCTAAATTTTCAGGTAATCCAAATAACATGCTCCAAAATGATAATGTAAACTATGTCGTAAAACAAAGTGGACACAATTGATATTTTGAATAAATTATTTGCTTTCAAGAGTTCATTAGTTGCACAACAAAGGATGTAGTATAACTTTGCATCATTGGTTATGGTTAGGCACTGTCCCTATGTTGTAAATATATCAATTTGTAAAAAATAGCTTGGATAATAGAAGCTAATGTGATTTTGGCAACAGAGAGATAGAGTATGTATAATAGGGTGGAAATATGCATATGTGAAGTGTGAATTTTTACCAGCATTCCAGCAACAATGTGGACAACGGGAACAAAATAACGATCCACTTTGTTCCCTTCTGCATATCCATTAAATGCAATGACCATCGAAAAGGTGTGGATGGTGACAAATGCAAGAGCGATAACCGCTGCAATCATATAAAAAACAGTGAACAATTTGCATTTGAAGGAAAAACATTAAATATTAAAAACATGACTTCTTATGTATATTCAAAAATCCAAGTCGCTGTTGTTTATACACAAAAAACTGAGGCTTATCAGAAAAGTTCACTTCAAGATTCTCATATCTATATAGATTCAAATTTATGAAATAAATATACAGTTAAGCCTTTGGTGCAAAAAAATCAAAAGTTTAAAACTGCAGAATCCCGTGCATATGAGAACTAGCGATGGAGAAACTCTCACCAGAAAGAAGGAAAAACGGAACCTTTGAACACCTATCAACAAAATATGTAGCTGGACCAAAAGCAGGAGTTAATAGGCTGATACAGAAGAACACGGCATGGGCCACACCATGACCCAAACCACCAGCTGTCAAAAAAATGGAAAAGACATTTCATCAATACAGGTTATTATTTTTATGATATACAGATCATATTCCAATATATAGTATCTTTTCTCAATAGCATCTCAACAAGGGATTCGTTTTATCATGGAATTAGATTCAATCAAGGATCTGGTTAAATGCCAAAAGAAAAGGGAAGATAATATGGAAGATTGTATAGCTAATAATAAACTTATTCAAAGCCGGTCAAACAAACACTTGACAAATAACTATAAAATTTAACAAATTGCAAAAAAGGCCGGAATGTCTCCATTTTTCTTACCCAGAGCAATCAGCATCTTATCTGTCAGGAAAAGATGTGGCTTTGATACTCTATCAGCAAAAGCATCTAACATATCTTCTAACCTCCTACACAACACCAACCAAAAAATAAAACATTAATCCATAATAGAACCAGCATAAGAAACATCACAATAATATTACAAAGCTATTACCATTAAAATAGTCACAGATTTCCTTATCAAATTGTAAAAAAGTTCCCATCTGAGGCCAATAAAACAATGAGTCTACAACCTCTCCCCATCCCCAAGGCATATATTTTTCACAATTAGTCAAACCTAAAAACCTCCCTCTAAAGAGTGTGACTAATTCTAGTTACACCTGGAAAAAACTAGTTACACCCAAGATTGTTTAAAATTAATGATAATACCGATATTGTCCTTATCAATACAAATTTGCATAAAACCCCTTTTTTCCCCCACACTCCTCTAAATCTTCACCTCACTCAATCTCATGAGGGATTATGTGTTGTTTTTTCTTTTCTTTTTCTCTTCCTGTGAATCTGATTTATTCTGATGTGAATTCAATGGGTTGTTTTTAAATTAACAAGTAAACTCGTTTAATATAGCACCTGTAAGCTGTAAATTCAAAGTTTGAGATTTTATGTAAATCGAATTTACGGCCAACTAAACTGTAAATCTCTGAATTGAAGTCTAATGAATTGGAGGACTACGCAAACTAAAGTATATGGATATTCATATGCTTGATTTCAGAATATGCATTCTTTTATCTTGCCTCTCATCAGTTACTGTTCATTTTTCCTTTTTGGGTGCTTTGAAATGATGTTACACAGAATGGCAGATTGCTAAATTTAATGTTACATGAATTGTATGGAATATATTTGAATCTGTGACAATTTAAATATGCATAGGTGAATAGAATATTGCAGACAAAAACTGTACCGAAAACATTTATTGAAAATTTGAAATTAGAACCCAGCTTTATCTCACTCGATGGGGTTGGCTACATGAATCAAACGATGCCATAGTGTTCTATCAAAAACCATATCTTTCTCCAACTCATTAATCTCTAGATCCTTCTTGATAGTTTTTCTAGGTCTTCCCCTACCTCTGGTGATTTGCGTCCCCTCCATCTGATCTACTCTCCTTACAACAGCATTCACATGTCTTCTCTCTACATGCTCAAACCACCTAAGTCTAGCTTCTACCATCTTTTCTACTATAGGTGTTACCCCAACTCTCTCTCTCTCTCTAATGTTGTCATTTCTAATTCAATCCCGTCTAGTCTTACCACACAGCCAACACAACATCCTCATCTCTTCTCTGCTACGCTCAATTTCTTTCATATTGGTTATTTACCACCCAACAAGCACGATACCAATGTATGTGGTTACATTTTCTCAAATTATTACCGATGTCTACGTGTCAGTGTCGTGTTGGTGCATCATGATAGGTTAAAAGTAGAGTTGGAAATTAATAAAAGCTTACTTGAAAATATTCCAGAAGAAAAGTCTAAGAGCTTCTTGAAAAGCAACAGATGAGAGAATGAGTATTGCATAAGGCCATACAGAAGTTGAATTGAATGGAAGAAAAGCTCTCCATATACCAGACAACGCAATTAAGCTTGTAAGCCATAATAGTGTGCTGCAAATTGTTGTAATCACAATTGAACAAAGCATGAATGAATTGGAGTAATTAATTAATTATAAAACCCTAAATTAATGAATGAATAAAGGTACCTAGCGAGAAGAGTGAGAATTAAGAATGGTTTTTTGGAAATGACGGAAACGAAGATGGAGAGAGATGGTCCTAGTGCTATCAGCGCGTACCCGATTCCTGCTGCTACTGTCATTCTTCTTCAAATATCTATCTCTCTCTCTCTCTCTCTCTAAGATCAGAGTGAGAGACAAAAAAGCTTCAAGATGGAGTTTCGGATCTTCGAATCCGGGTTATTGTTTCGGATCGGATTAGTAAACCCGTTTGTACTCTCTTTCACCTTAAAGATCCGGGTTATTGTTTCAGGTGGGTCAGTTGTTTTTATAAGTATTAAGTAATATTCGATCGATTGTAACTTTTAGGGAAATGTTTAACCAGTGCCCGGGGGCACCGGTTAGCAGGACCCTTTATTCGAAACTAATTGTTTCTAACAAAAAAATGAAAATAATTGACTTACATGTTTTGCTATTATTATTATTTTTGTAAATAGCCTAATGACTAGACTCGTACTTTAAGTGAAAAAGTGGAGAATTTAGATTTGACTTACTTGTTTCTACCAATTGAGTTGTGCTTGCACAACACTTATTTTCCTATTGTTTGTATTAGTTTGCAAACATAAGTTTTACTAAATTTTATTTAAACAATGCACAGTTAATTTAAAAATGAGCTTTCTGTAACGTGGTTTTATAAAATGTAATTTGTTTAAATGGTATTAATCAAAAGTACGTATATTTACCAAAAAGATACAACTTAAGAGAGTACACTAAAGTGACAAGAAGAGGGTAAATAGAGAAGTTGAGCTAGTTTCTTAAACAGAAAAATAAAAGCGTAGGTGATGGTACTTTCAAGTTTCAACTCAATTGACATTCAAATTCAGACCAAGTTTCAACATCCAAGGTTGCAACTTGCATATGAGCATTAGTGTTCCCTTCTCCAAAATTAATACACATCTCTAGATGTTTAGCTGTGTACAATGTTAGCCTAATTAATAATAGGCTTTAATCACATACGCCATACTTGTATGTACGTGCGAAAATAGAGCAAGATGACTAACAACAACAAAACCAAACCCAAATCTAATCCAATTTGTTAAGGGTGTTACTTTCTGCGTAGTTTTGGATGGTACAAAATTAGAAGTTTTGTCAGATATGTACATCTGAACTCATGTTTGGAGCGAGGAAAGTTTTCCCCTTTGTTAGCGCTTCTTATTCCTTCCGGACTTGGTGGATTTGGAAACTGGGCTTGAACCTGCGGCCTCCTTGAACGCGGATGGACACAAGTGACTTATACTACATTCTCCACAGCGAGGTCTTAGAGGTGTACAAATTGTCTGTCCAAATCCAACCTGTTGATATTCAATAGATAATATAGATAGATAAATAGATATCTTACGATGTTGTCTGAAATAAGATGCCAAATTGAAAATTTCTGTGTTGAGTCTCGTCGGTGTAAATGAAATATTTAATAACTATCTTCATAGCAAAATATAAGAGTAAAATTGCACAGGTTGAATTTGGACAATGAGTTTACCGTACCAATAGAGGATTAATTGGATCCCATTCTTCCTTTGGAAGCCACAGTTGCAGCGACACTCTTGTCTCTTCAGGTGTTAAAGTTTTCTAGCACAAGTGAAAAAAAATTAGTAAATTTTAATTGTCATCTTTAGAACCAAGTGACTGAAAAACTACATACAAGTTATAAAGCATTAAAACAGACATGATACTTACGATGACACGTAAACATGGATAATAATTTAAGAAAATGGAAGTAATTAAATGTAACCAAATGTGTAGGTGTCGGTGTCGAACACCAACACATGTTTGACACCAAACACGCCTTTAATTTGAAGTGTCGGTGTTCAAGCCACTTACAAAGAGGGTTTGTAATAAACTTATAACTGACATTGAATAATTTCAAGCACGTAAAAGTGATATTATTCGATGATGCAGCATAGGAATATTTCAGATTCGTTGAAGTTGGGAGATTACAAAGCTTGGAAAGAATGAAGAATTTTGACGCAACAATGTATTTTGAATCCGATTTATTAAATTTGAAACATGAGTCATCTGATCAAGATTAATAGAGGAAAGAAGCTAGGCTAGCTAACTATGGTCTAGCCATAGCATAACACCACCTGTAACTGATTCTCAACCGAATCAATTACTGACATAACTGACTTACTCACACCAGTCAGTCACTGCCAATGTGCAACCGGCAGTAGCCAGTCACAGAATGCATCTATAAATAGATGGTTCCACTTCGTAAGATGTAAACTCAACTCATAATCAAAGAAATTAGTTTTAGAAATTCTACAATTCTCTCTAAGAATCTCTCTATGCATTCAGCTAAACTAGAATCTTAATATGGTATCAGAGCGTGGTTCTTTCCTATATTAAAGATGGACAACCCAGGTTGCTTTATTGCAGCAAATTCATGGTTCTCTAATCGCAAGGAATCCAAATCCACGTACTTTGTAGCATATCAACCCAAAAAAATGTCATGATGAAGTCTACCACAAACAAAATGGATACATTTCTTGATAACTGAAAATAATTTGCATGATTTTTTACCGACAGCGGCAAATATATTGAAGTTCAATCACATATCTGAACCAGCACCAAGATGCTATGGGAACAAATAAATTAGGTAACAACGATTCAAGAACAAAATGTGATGCCACCAAACTTAAAAGGAACCTGTTTCGTGCCCAATTTTGACACCCAACCTAGCCGATTGCAAATGCGGTGGACATGAGTATCTACACATATCCCTTGGACATTGTTCCATGCAACATTCATAACCTATTGTGCCACTAACAAAATCAGCTTCAGAAAAAACTGATGAACCATACAATTCGAGTCAAGTTAGAAAATCTATTATGCATACCAAATGAGCCATCTTAGGACCTATGCCTGGAAGTTGTAGTAGTTGCTCGATTTTGCTAGGTATGTCTCCACCATACTTCATGAGACAAATATTTGCAATTTTTTTCAAGTTAGTGGCTTTTCTCGTATAAAATCCAACCTGGAAAAAGAAGAAACAAAAAAAATACAAGCACAGTTCAGTTATTACAGCGAAAAACAAGCATAACCTTAAAAGAATTGACACAATAACATGCAAGCTGAGGAAAACCTTGAATCTTCATAAATCTCTTCCTTAACTTAACACTAAATCCAAATCATTTGAACCAATGTAATATTTTTAAAAGGAACAGGGAACATACTGGGTAAATCAACTTTTTGATGGTTTCTTCCTCAGCATTGTTAATTGCATCAGGAGTAAGCAGATCGTTTTGAAGAAGACGTTGGATTGCCCCTATATTCATAAAAACACATTTGTAACTATCACTGTTTCATAAGTTGAAACATGACATAAATTTTTGAGCAACTACTAAGCATCAATCACATACTTCAAAAGTAAAATGGCAGGATGTCGTTTGGTAAATAAGTTAACTAGCAATGTATTTAAATATCAAACTGACATGACTTTAAGTCATTCTATGAAAATGTGTTTGTATTTTCAATTTCCAGTATTCTTTTTCTTCTTTGACAGAACCCTTTTAAGTTTTAACTATCTGGTGTGAATCAGTATTTGATCTTAAAAACAAAATAGCAGCATGTACTCAGAGTGCACCGCTATGTACAGAAGCCAGGAAATTTAACAGGTATTTATATACTAAAAACTTTAGAAGGCATATGTCCTCACCATGATTGATATGATCCTTGGTTTGGCTTGATAAAAGAGAAGATACCAGGACAGCAAATCTTCTTTCCTGATAGCATGGGCATTTTGATAATGGTAAATTCAGTCACATAATGCTTAAATAAGTAAACTTATCCAACTGAAAATCATACGTTGAGCAAACCAATCAATTCAATGCAAGATTACACAAATAGTTGACAAGGATGGTCATCATCGTCGCCAACTCTTGAAATGAGTAATGGCTATACTGGTTGATGATTGATGAAAAACAAATTATTTATCAAATCAATAGCAATTACACATATTCTGGTCACACGTATAATTTGTGTCACTTTTTCAAAAAGTACCAAGACATAAATCAACAAATAAATGCTTATATTTTCCCCAAACTGAAATATCAAATTAACAGAGGTATAATACAGAGTCAAACCTTAGGAGGTAGTGTAGAACCAGCTTTCTCACATCCCATAGTGTCTACTGGTGCATCTCCAGAACACCTCATTTTGCGAATACCCTCAAGCGTCTCTTCCCAGTGTGCAGGTGATTTAACTATATCATATATGAACTAAACAATTTAAGCATCCCAGACTAGTAGACTTAAGGTGTGGTAATTCTATCAGTCAAACAGTAGGGAAGTAAATTAGTGTCAAATATATGAACTAAACAATTTAAGCATCCTAGACTAGTAGACTTAAGGTGTGGTAATTCTATCAGTCAAACAGTAGGGAAGTAAATTAGTGACAAGTTAATATGGTCACAAAATGATAACATGAATATCTCCATCGCTGTAGACTTATTGGTGACATATCAAATAAATATTCTTCATTATATGCATTCTTGAGAAAATGTCATGGAATTTAACCAACACACAAACATGTTGTACTATAATAGATACACAAAGGAAAGATTGAAATGAAATTAAACAAAATAAAAGTTGCAAAGTTCATATAAATCCCTTTTTAGAATTTGATTATGTTCACTGAATACACGTATTTTAATTTACCAAATGATTAAACAGACACCATTGTTAAAATGATGAGTGAAAACCTGCTTTGCTACATTAATTATTACCCAAGTTTCCTGATTAACAATTCTTAAAGCATTATATAATACCAAAAGAGGAGATAAACATTAATGAAAAACACCTAAAACAATGGTGGCTTTTAGGGTGAGGAAGTTTCTCATATGGCCTACAGTGAACGGATAATTAAAAATCATTCAACTCCAACAAAAATCGGTGTCACTCCCCGTAAATAGAAGCTGATGGTATAATTCGGTCATCATGAGATTCACGGCCTAGACAATGACCTAATCAGTTTCAGTTCAGCAAAATGACTCAAAACTCAACTTATATCTGTTTATCTTGCTTTTGCTGAACTGAAGCCGATCATATTACACTTTATCACACGTAAGATTGTCAAGGACCCTGAACTTCTACTTAGGGTAATGACAACATTGCTTTGAGTGATTTTCAAACATTTGTCCACCCTAAACCAACCACATTTCCCCGCTCTAGAAATTGCCTAAGACAATTTCCTTTTGCAACTATTTACTGTATCATTGCTTACTACTTACCCCTATGTGTTGTAGAAGCAACTTCACTTTCAGTTGGAGTCACATCTAAGCTCATTTCTGATTTTACTGCAATGGAAACATACTTTTATAAGATCGTCTAGGAAAGATTCCCTGCAGTCAGGGAAATCCTACAGTCAGCGTGTTTGGAACACCGATGGCTCCAAACACGCTGACTGCGTGAACACATTAAAATCAGCATTACAAACTTTAGCAAAGAAGTACTTACTACACTGAGTCAATTCATTTGATCCTTTATATGCAAAGTCTTCAATTTCAGGCAAACCAAACTTCTACAAAAACAGATATACAGAACAGAATCATAACTTATTCATTGTAAGTCACATTTTAAAAATAAAATTACTTAATACATTGCAAGCTAAAAACTTTACTGTAAAAAACACAAGTGGGCATGCTAAAAATTCATGATTTAAACTTCCTAAATAGAAAGATTGAGAAAAATGAAGAGAAAAAAGAAAAAAAACATTGATAGAGACACCCATGAATGACCCATTAAAAACAAAGAAGCAATGATGAAAAAGGTAGTTACTTTATGAGTCTGTGTTGAAGGTAGATGTTGATTTTGTTGAAGTTTTGTGGTAGTGGTGATTCCTTTGGCTTTTTTGTTTCTTCGGACGTAGACATGAACTGGTTGGGAAGCTGAAGCGCCGGATGTGGGGTCGGAGTCGGAGGGTTTGATGGAAGCGGATGTTGTTGTAGTATCAGACATGATCATAGCTTTGATTCTCCAACTCCCCAAAACAAAGCAATGAGAAGAAGAGGGAACGACCAACATTTTTGTTTTGGAGATGTATTTGTATGGAGGCATGGTGATTATCGTACGAACACGGATACGAACACGGATACCGAACATGACACAGACAGACATCGACGTCGTTAATAATTTAAAAAAAAACACATAATTTATTAATTATATGTGTCGATATTGTATCAGTACACATATCCGACACGAGGACACGCTTAATCCAATAAGTATGTGTTTCATAGTTGTCTAATTAAATGATTAATTGAAAGAGAAAAAAATGAATTAGTTACTTAACTTTTAAGCAAATTGATTCATTAACTACTTATAAGGCATGGCAACAAAACTCATATATGCGGATGCCCGAACTAAACTTAATTTGACAGTTTTTCTCGCTTTGATTAGGTTTGGATATGGGCTTGGGTTTTCCCCGATTTTAAAACATGTACGGGACAGGTAACGTGGATGTAGATACCCACCTCGAACTCATACTCAAACTCGTCTCAAATGTAAAAAAATCAATTTATTATCCTTTTATATAAATAGAAACCCAAATCCTAAATCATTTTACTCACACAATCGGAGTCTCAGCTTTTCAGATGGCAGTCGTTTATCATAATTCTCTCTTTTCTCCTTCCATATCTCACACTTTCGGCCTCTTTCTTCTCCTTCACCATAACTCAATAGTGATGCATCCCTGAAGGATTGCACAAATAAATTGATTAGATTTTTTTATATAGTTTTTGAAGAACTTAAAATAATTCAATAGTGATGCATCTCCAAACGATTGCACAAATAATTGATTAAATTTTTTATATAGTTCTTGAAGAACTCGAAAGAATTCAATAATGATGCATCCTTAAAGGATTGCACAAATAATACTTAATTTTTTATATAGTTCTTGAAGAACTCAAAAGAATTCAATAATTATGCATCCTTAAATGATTGCAAAAGTATTGATTATCATGTATGATGTAACACCCTTGAACCCCGCATACAATATTAAATCATAAATGCAACAGTTATACATATAACTTCAAGGTGCTACTGTTTTTTTTTTGTCAAGTAGCCTAGCGGCTAGAGAAATTCACCTTAAAGATGAATAAGTGGGGTGTTCGGGGTTTGAACTCCGGCCCCTACATAAATTTGCATTATCCCTTACCAAGTGAGCTAAGTTCATGGAGACACTTCAAGGTGATACTTTATCATTAATCCAAAACATGCATAAATCATAATATACATAAACTAGCGAAAATAACATCTCAACACATCATAAAGTCAAAGTCTCATATACATCAACCTAGAGAACTCAATGGTTCCTCAAATATAATCCGAAAGATAAAATAAAATCTCTGACATCCTAGTTAGGGCACTGCTAGCTAGAACTCCAAAATAAAAGCATAGAAAAGGCAAGTAGGCGCCAAGCCGTCCTCGGATACTCATGTCGACTAAGAGTCCTCAACCTGCACATCTACACCACGTGGACGTAGGCGACCAAAAAACCACTGGAGGGTAAGATATATGTTCAACATAAAGAAGATATGAACTCATGCATTGTATTTAGGATTCACAAATACACATATTTATTTCGTAGCAATACTATAATCACATGTAATATCATTCAATCAATTCAATAAATAAAACAACTTCTCAAATCATCATCACAAGGATATACAACAATTATTCACAACGTCACTTTATCAACAAGTCGAATATATATCATTCCCTCTTCATCAATATCATCACAATTACCACACTGATACACATAACCATGTACACATCTTCCACATATGTTCACATAATTAAATACACAACTTCCACATAGACTCGTATGCATGCAATGCTCTACTCGATTCTATATGCATGTGGTACCGTTTCAGATATCGGAGTTATGTTACCGAGTGATCCCACCGTCACTCACTTGGACTAAACATGAATGCATGAACATATGACTCGACAATACATATATTCATGTGACTCAACAATTATCATCAATAACATCAACATTTTATTTATATTCACCGTCACTATTCATCATCGTCATTTACAACGTCAATATATCATCATCGTCATTTACAACGTCAATATATCATCATCGTCATTTTCAACGTCATTATATCATCATTGTCACTTTCATCATCAATATAACATCATCATTCACATCATCAAACATTTATCACATTAAGAAAACAACATCTCTTCATTTAGTCAATTTGCTTCGACCGTTTGCCACTTACACTTAGTTAATCAATATTTCATTCGCATATCATTAATCAATTCAACCATTATTCATCACCATATCATTATCATATAACCAATTGCAAGCCAACAAGTCATAATTCATCAATTCACTAAGTCCGTCTATTTTCATCATCCACATAAGTTCGTATATTTTTACACGTTTCACATAGGCTAAGTTTACCTCCATCATAAGCTAGGTTAATTGCTCCTAGACATCCAAATAATACTCTTATTAATCAAGTTTAGGCGTTTGGGACCTATTCACATGCATTGGATACTTAAAAAGTAAAAAAAAAAATGAAGTCCCCGTACACAGGATGGGCGCACAATCGTGTGTCATAGGTGCAAGACACACACAGTTCGTGCCACAAGGGCGCATGGTCGTGCGTGTCATGCAGGACAGGGAAATCTGATACACAAACACACTTACTTTTGATACTACATCATGTATCGAAACATGTAAACAACTTCACGTTCAACTATCTTTTAACTAAAATCGATGATGCAAATCCAATTTATTTAAAAGAATTTTTTATCACTCCATAAGCAAATGCACACTTAAATATGAAATAACAACCTAGATTCTAAGCTCTCTCTTTTTAATTTTTTTTATGAAAAAAATGAGCGCAGAGAGAGAGTATGTACTTAGAAAATGAATTATATACAATCTTATTTTTATTTTTAAACAAAATTTACTTTAAAGAAATTAATTGTATATATGATTTTTTTATCGAAAAATGATATTCGGTTTTTAATTTATAATATTGTAAATTTCCATAAATCAAAACTTAACCTAATTTCGGTTTGGCTCTTATATAAGTGGCTACGCTGACACTTTTAACAAAAGTTGTGAGCACCATCGTCGTTTTTCAAAAGCATGATGGTCCCTCTATCTGGGTGCATATGGATCAAAGAGTAGATAATTGAAATTTCATTCTACTCAAACAACCACGGTACATACGACTAATCACAAGTCTTTTTTTTTTTCCGTCATTGAAGCTATCTATTTGTTTTCTCCTATTTAATGTTGTATTTTTTTTTCTCCCAACTAGATCTATGAGCGTCAAAACAAAACTCGATTTACGGGCTATCATCATGGACGACATATATCTAAGGAAGTCATCAATGGTGTCTTACTTATATTTCTACTCCTTTTTTGTTGTGCTTCGATCTATGAGAATGTCCAACGTAATCTTCAACAAGTGTGATTTCTTTGATTAAATCTAAGCAAATTTTTGCACATGAAAGATGATATGAATTTGTCTTGTTAAAAAAGGTAATAATTATGAAACTAATAGATGTTCGTCATCAGCTTTACCGATATATTTTCATTTGAATTGATTAATTTTACTATGATATAATAATATTTATTTTTCATTTGATTTTGCAGGTAATTTCATCTCTTTGACGTTGTTTAATGAGTGGTTGGTAATTGTTTTTCACATTTTCTCGTTACAACATTGAGAACCAATTTATGTGAATTATGAATATTTAGATCTCATCGGTATATCTATTAAGCTATTCATTAACTTGGAGTCATTTAAAAGTACTTTTTTCCATTGATCAACATGACGTAGATAAAAAAAAAATTGTATTTAAAATTTTTGTTCAACAATATGTATTTTTTTATGATTTATTTTTTTGTCTTGTTTCCCCATCGTATCACATTTTTTGCATCCCCTTTTCCATGTTTTTCTTTCTATTTTTTTTCTTCCACATACTTCCCATGGTTGGATGGGAGAGTATCATTGTCTTTTCTTAAATTCTTATCTGAAGGAAGGATCACATTATGTTATATATATATATATATATATATATA
>Ga0315915_1004585_pt1 | contig 17381 bp, 16 predicted proteins | sample MpolbnodulesMG_FD_207738 | JGI IMG/M metagenome (GOLD analysis project Ga0315915, IMG submission 207738) | Medicago polymorpha root nodule microbial communities from Los Angeles, California, United States - branched nodules | ecosystem: Host-associated > Plants > Roots > Nodule | place: USA...
GGAAAACGTGAAATCCCTCTCTAATTCCGTCACTAAATTTTGCGACTAAGGAATTTGTGAGGAATTTCATTTTTTCCGTCACTAATTTCCCTCGCTAATTTTGCTTTTTCTAGTAGTGAGTACTAATATATTCTATATTTATGGTCCAAGTTCATAAGTGGAACAAAACAAAAGCACCATGGTCCAAATCAAGCTAGTGACAAATTGACAACCATAGTGGAAATAATGCCCCATTGTCTCACCAAAATCTATGGATTTATGTATACAAATTATCATTATTTTTGAGAAAAAAACTAAGTTTAGATGAGTTGAATCCCGAGTTGACTATGCAGACCTTAAGATTTAAAGAACGTTGACAAAAAAGACTTACAATTTACCTACCAACGAGGTCTTCACGCGGGTGCGATAGTTTCATGTCTTGGCAGCATATGACTCAACTACTTACATTCTCATTATTTCTCTCCTTTTCTCATATCGTATCACCTCTTCAGGTGTACAGATGAGTTTTTTCCTCTTCTAATTTGCACCAAAACTAGGCTTGTCTAAAGGTACATTATCAACCACCAAAATATCTTTCATCATACTCTTGTTAGAATTTGCCAAAACAAATTCACAAACTTCTCTATTTCAAAACAAAATTGAGACATTTCCATTAAATGTTTATTGAATTAAAATGGACTATTTTTTTTTTGTTGGATTTTACAATGTACACTAGGGCCTTTTATGTTTCACTCAATGTTGTAGATGATGCCAGAGGGTAAGAGTAAGGGATGAGAAGAAATTTAGTCACTAGAACCCTTTTCGGAACCAATATGCTTTGGACCTAAATACAAATGATAGATTAGTGAGACGTATTTTAATAAGTGAATTTCACCGGTTATCCACTTATATCTATTTTTCTCATAAGTTGACGGTAAATGAACGATCGATAAATAGGGTAACCCCTCAACGAATATCCCTTCCGTTCAACTGGTCAAAGTACGGTCTCTATGCCTCTAGGAACAGATCTAGTTTCTTCAATCTCCCCACCGATTCTTACTCTGGATTTACCAAGAGCTTTCTGGTGCACATGTTCCTTATTTGAGGCAAGAGAACACAATATACTTGCAACTTAGAATTGGGTCATTAAGTAGTAATTTTGCCTAGAAAAAAGTCTTTAAAATATCGTTTTCAGTAAAAGGATGCCCTATCTATTTCCAGTGTATATGGCAAGATCTGAGCACAAAGAAAATATGCTACACAGTACAGCATTAGTTTATATGCCTTTTGAAGTTGGAGGAAGGTCCCAAACAAAGTGGACAACTTTAAATATGTCTACTGTCATTTTTTTTTTCTATGGTGGGGAAATCATATGTCTAATGTCATTGTTGTTGGATATAGTCGTCGTCTTATCAGAATTAAAAGGACCAATACTTACGTGACAAACTTTTATTCATGCAACCCACTTTAAAGAAATATTTAGGACCACCTCAAAAACCCTTTTGTTTTTTTGGTATTTTTTTCCACACAAAAAAGTCCTTTTGTTTTACCATTGATTGATGGTGAATGTACAATGCTGTCCCTTTTTATGATACAGAAGCACATAAATTCAACAAATTAGCATATATGAATTAAATTAAAAGAATCACTAAGATCCTATAATAATTATGATTTTTATACCAAAGCTGTGGTTTGAAATGATTCTCGCTTCTCAACTTTTCACATAAATTCTCCTGTCAAAAGAAACTTTTCATAAATTCTCTCATCTTTGTAATTGTGAACAAGTTTACCCTTGCATGTGGACCAAGAAATAGAAGTCAATCCTACTTGTACCTTAGTTTATTTTATTTTTTAAATAAAAAAATCTCGACCTTAGTTTTTCCATTTTATATTAAAAAAAAATTGACATATTTATTACATGGATACTAATTAGTTTTTTTCTTCTTTCTAACTCATCATAATTAGAGTTTTTGAGCGCTCAAAACTTCCCCACATCCTAGGCTATTTGGATCGACTTCAAGACTAATTTTCAAGTCGACAACGACTTAAATGAACAACTTTAAAAATCGAATTTAGATTTGTTTTCATCGGTTACGTTATCAACTCTTTGGTAGATACTAGTTTTCTTTCGGACATGAACTGCTCATAACACATATAATTAACACTGCTGATACACGGAGTCACGGGTTTAAATTTAGAAGATTACGATTTCAAATCTCATCGTGGCATGGCATGGCATAAGGTCTTATCCATACCATACCATATACCATACTATACGGATCGAGTGAGTATTAATGTGACACCCTGCCCAAATTCCATCAGACACCCTTATCCAACGCTAACTCATTCTTTTTGTATTTTATGAATTTAGTGGCGAATAACATTATCCTCGATGGATATATATACTACTCTGTAATTTCTTTTCTCCATGCGTACTTCATAGCCTTTTTTCCTTTTAAGACCATGTACTTAACAAACAATTAACGAATACTCTTATGGTGGAGGAAAAAAATAGGTACATATTGAAGAGATATGTTTTATGAAACACTCTCTTTCTACGGGACATGTGATTTTTTTTTTAATATTTGAATATTAAAATGTAATGATATAGAGTTATTTCGTTTAAGAAATTTGTATGAGATGCTAGGTTGAAGAGATTAAATGCATATTAAGTATTTTTTTTTTGAAGGACAATGCATATTAAGTATTGTTACTAAAAAATTATAAAGAAGTTATATGCATAGGTGATCTATTGAAGTATCCAAAAATATATATCTCCATTGCGAATGCTATAGCCTATAAGGATGGTAAAACATAGTAGTCTAGTTTTGGTCCTTCACAATTAATCCGTCTAAAGTGGGGTAGGGCGACTGGGCCAACTGACGTGGCTGTGTTGAAATTTTCACCCGACCTTATTACTCCTTGATGAATTGACTTGTAATTTTCTGTTTTCTTTTTAATTTCATTTACTATTTATAAAAAATAAAATAACACTGGTAACTAAAATTTGACACATGCAATTTAAAAAAATATTATACTTGATAGATAAATTTCAAAAAATAATAATATTAAAATTATATTTTATATTTATCTTCATAAAAAAAAATCGATTACAATCAAAAAAAATTAAACTTAAATAAATATATTTCAATCAAACAAAAATCAAATCATATTTGAAATTTGAAATGTAGTTATGGGAGATTTTTAATTATTTTTTTGGTTAAGAGAGATTTAATTTTTTTTATTTTGACTTGCATTGCTTTTTGTGTGTATTTGATTTTCATTTCAGTAACTATTTTTATATTATATACCTAATTTTTATTTTTAAGAAATAAGTTTATATATTATACCCCTTCAAAAAAAAAGTTTATATATTATATGTTTTGTAATGAGAGATTTATAATTTACTATTTTGATTTGTATTTTTTTATGTTGTATTTGATTTATATTTCAATAGCTATTATTATATTATATATTTATATTAAATAATTAGTTTTATGATATTATTTTATATAATGTTTTATAATGAAAGATTTTTCATATATTGTTATTGACGCATAATTTCTGTGTGTAATATATTATGTGGAAGATTTTATAATGATGTATACAATTTCAAAACAAGGTATTGTTCTAGAAAATTATAAGATATATAAATTTAATGAATAAGATTTAATTAAATTTGATTGACTTATTTTTTAAATTAAAAAATAAAAACAGTAAAAAATTAAAAAGTAGCTGAATTATTAACTTGTTGAATGCTTTAGAGTCAAACACAAGACATGTAATTAATTACATAAACCATATGTCTCAGTGAGTATGACTTATTTGGTAGTGACAACGTATTATATGTGTAGGGGTTAGGACTCGAATTCCAAACGCCCTATTTATTTATTTATCTTTAATGGATGAATATTTAACTAATAGATTATTTGATAAAAAAATAAATTACATAAACCATCTTTTATATAATAGACATCACATTAGCATCTAGCTCGTATAGTTAAGAGATCGAGTGTGATGTTGTATTAAGTTGGAAGTTTTAATATTGTCCAAAACTCTAGACAATTTGGACGCATAAGACATGCCTTTAATTCTTTTATTTCAAGCAACGTGAGACTTATTCTCTTCTGGCACACAGAGTTTAGAACTATTAATATCAAATTTCCAACAACACTATCTTCACATATTATGTGTTTTTAACAAATCCAAAAATTTAAAAGCTACAAAAAAAAAGAGAGAAACTGTCTTTTTTCTTATATTGCTTGTAAACATGCCAAGACATAACACAACGGCAAGAATTCTAGAAATGCACACGGATTCATGAATCATGATACATATTCCTTACCTTTTTAATTTTAACCACAATAATTTGCAACTGCTTTTGAGTTCACACCTTTTGTAATTTGTACTACTAGTTTTTCATGTGTTTTAGCCAGTCAAGTAGTCGACAAAATAATGTAACATCTGAAAATGATGTTGCAATTATATGAGAGAGGAATGGACACGAGTCACGCTAAAATGTACCATAGACAAAACCCATATCTTGAACATAATACACACCTTTTCTACTCTCTCTTTTATTAAAAAATGGTAAATGTTATTTAATTAAAATAAAACTAATGACTCATTTACATAGTATAGTATTTCATGGACTCCACTCTTCTTTAAATTGGTTTTATTATATAATATAGTATAACATATATATAACATTTTAACACAAAAAAGAAAACATATATATAACATTTAGTCAAAATATATAACATATATAACACAATCAATCAATTATAGCTTTAATTCTAACTACCAACTATATATTCAAAACCACATTTATCATATTCATTGGGTCACTATATACCTCATTAGTGCTACATATAGGAGCGCACAATAATATCATCATGAAATCATGCTCCTTGTGTTGAGCTTGCCCTTTCTTTCTTTTCTCCTTTAACCAATATTAATTATTCTTCATCATTATTTTAGGATCTATTCTCGAACTTCTTAGTTCTCTCCATTTCCCTCATTCACCAAGAATAATGGAGAGCAATTTCAGTTCATATAATCCTCACGACTTGGCCTCTAGCTTGAAGAGAAAGCACCATGATGCTGGACATGATCATGATGTTAAAGAAGATTATTATACATCATCTTCATCTTTCAATCTAAGGAATGTTTCAAAGCTCATTCTTCCACCACTTGGTGTTTCAAAACAGAATTCAGTTTGCTCAAAAGGTTGGATCATATCCCCAATGGATTCTAGATACAGGTAGAGCTTCAGACCAACTTAATCTTTCCAACTCCTTTGGCTCTTAATATTATACCTAATTTTATATTGATTCCTTTTAGGACTTCCCTTTGAGGTAAATACTTAAATGTAATTAGTGTATGTTTGGATTTACAGTAAATTTGACTCAATCTCAACGATAATTTAACAAAAAACTTAGGTTTCGAAGTTATTTTTTTTATTTAACTACTAGTATTAATTAATTTTATTACTATTATTTTTTATATCCCTCATAGTATATAAAGTTTACTCACTAATGTTGCTACTAGAATTAATTGAGTAAAAAACTAATCAATTATGTGAAAGCATTTAATATTTATTTTAGTATTGTTTACTATTATAAAAACTATTTAATTTAGCTTAAAAGACCCTAATGTTTTTGTAATAATTTTTAAAGAGTCATTTCAAGTTTCAAAATTGTTTTTGTCTCTAAATTTGTTAAACCCGGTCATGACAAAAAGTACATACTCTTTTAAATTTTAACAAAATTAATGTGTTATTGTGATTTCGTCAAATTCAATGTGATTGAAAATATTCAGATGATTAATTGGTTGCAACAAATAAATTTATTGAGAGTAAATTAAAGTAATTTTTTGTGCAGGTGTTGGGAGAGTTTTATGGTTATTTTGGTAGCTTATTCTGCATGGGTTTATCCCTTTGAAGTTGCATTCATGCACTCTTCTCCAAATAGGAAACTCTATATTGTGGACAATATTGTTGATCTTTTCTTCGCAGTTGATATTGTTTTGACATTCTTCGTCGCATACGTAGATGGAACAACTCATCTACTTGTCAGAGATTCCAAAAAAATTGTTGTCAGGTAATTTCTAAACCACTTATTAATTAGTTTTTCCATTCAAACTTTATACTAATTAATTTTCTACTTTTGTCTTTATATTGAGAAAATAAGAAAGAAATCAATTTATTTAGCAATCTAAAATAATGGATGCTTTCTTAATTCTTAATTAATTATTGTATAGTGGACGCAAATTAGAAGACTATGAAAAAATGATGAGAACAATATATATTTTTTTTTTAAAAACAAATAATTTCATATTTTACTTTTTTTTTTTGGGTACAATACTTTATTATTCTAAACCACTTATTTATTCTATTTAGCAATCTAGAAATATTTATGTAGCACCTAAAATAATGGGTACTTTGCAAACTATTGTATAGTATACGCCAATTAGAAAAAGTGTTGAGAACAATTTAATATTTTATTATTTAAAATAATTGAATCTAAGTGGTATGTAAAGTGTGAAAGTAGTAATATTTGTAATGAAAAAGGATCAAAAGCTCCATTCCCGAATATAATAATATCTCACATTCTCTTATCAGAAAGAACTTGATTTGTTATTATCATTCTTTCTCTAACTCATGCGTGGATTATACTTATTCATTTTTCCAAATTCCAAATTCTTATTCCGGGATAGGCTAAACATTAGGGCCTAATTTGAACCTAAGTTTGATAACTTTGATATGTGTTAGACCAACTATTCAGGTGTTGATTTTGAATAATCTAATCCAACCCGAAAAATGTCTTAGCCGTAATAATGATTAATTAATGATGGTTGGTGTAGGAGTATTAAATTTTAGCCTAATTATAATTATAAATAAGATAAAATAATGAACACCTTGTTTCAAAAAAAAAAAAAAAAGATAATGAACATCTGGTCTATGTTTAACCACGAGACTAGATATGGGCCAGGATCCAAATTTCTGAAAACAGCGTTTCTCTTTTAGACTCCTCAATATCTCTTAGGCCCCCTAAATATATATTCCATGATTATCTAATAGATGTACGTTTTTTTAAACATACATCCAATAGATGTGTATTTGTGGGGTCTTAAAGATATCGGAGGGTCTAAAGAGAAACATTGAAACAAATCAGTGGGTACTAGAAAGTGAAATCGGGCCAGCCCATTTCAATGATAGGGTCCAGCAATTTAAAGCAATCAGGATGGGAAATTGTGTCCACCAATTTTGCTTAGTCTTCTGATTTATCGGACAGTAATTTATGATCGCACAAAACATATTAAAAGATACAATTCGATCAATTTTTTTATCAAAAACTATCTTCTGATTGACTTATTTTAATGAATGGCCAATCCAAAAGATTCACATAGCAACTAACATGAGGATGATCCATAAATGTCATAGCTTCCATCCAAAAATAGTTGTTACACCCATGTGAGAAATGAAAAGGATAGACTTAAATTAAACAATTATACAAATAAAGAAAATTAAGAATGATTTTGTATATTTTAGGGGAAGAATGGTTTTGCATAACACATAAGAAGCCTTGCATAGCCTGGTCACAAATATTTGGACGCACCATTTTTTGGGTGTAAACCAGGTATCCTCTGCGCGCAACTGCAGAGACTAATCCCTCGAGCATTGTGGGACTCAAATGGGCGGCAAGTTCTCCCTAAGAGTTTTAACGCTGATGCATGCCCAAGACTGGATTCGAACACAGGACCTTGATTAAGTTAGAAGAGACCCGTTCCAACTCATCTAAGCGTTTTTGGGTATTTGGATGCACCATTTGAGTGCACACACAAAAATACATATTATTTAATGATTTTAAAAATATATATTATGTAATTTCTTTCCTATACTTTTTTCATTGTTGTACGTGTGCCTAAATAAAGTGTTCAAATACTTGTGTATTTTGCAATAACACCAATGTCATGTTAAGTCATTGAGTGACATCATTCTTGCTGTAACAACTTGAATAAATGGTTAAAAGTTCGAGTTGTAAGAGATCCCGACACTTTAACTGTGTATTAAAAACAAACATGATATAATAAGCATTAAATCACATTGTTAACAAGATGTTGTTAGTAATGTTGAGACAGGTACTTGTCAACATGGTTCATAATGGATGTGGCATCAACTATACCATATGAAGCAATAGGGTACTTTTTAACTGGTAAACACAAATTGAGTCTGCCTTACTACCTCTTAGGAATGCTCAGATTTTGGAGAATCAGACGTGTCAAGCAATTCTTCACAAGGTTCTTAATCTTTCTTTTTCTAATTAATTATCTACTTTACCATATGAATGTGTGTTAAAATTGATTTATTTTCTTTGCCAGGCTTGAGAAAGACATCAGGTTCAGCTATTTCTGGGTTAGATGTGCCAGGCTTCTTTCTGTATGTCACATTTCATTTCATTCTAATTTCAAAAATATGTATATTTGTTTCGTAAGAAAATAACGGTTATAAACTAGTTGATAGCTGATAACGAATAAGTTAGCTGGTTAAATTTAAAGTATTTGGAAAAGTTAACGATTGAATTAGTCGATAAATATATTGAAACAATTATATTATTATAATATTGAAAATTATGGTGTAGGTAACACTATTTTCAGTTCATTGTGCTGGGTGCCTCTATTACATGCTAGCTGATATGTACCCTCATGAAGGAAAGACATGGATTGGAGCTGTGATTCCAAACTTCAGAGAGACAAGCCCTCGGATTAGATATATTTCAGCTATTTATTGGTCCATCACTACCATGACAACTGTTGGTTATGGTGATCTTCATGCTGTCAACACCATGGAAATGATTTTCATTATTTTCTACATGCTCTTCAACCTTGGCCTAACTGCTTACTTGATTGGTAACATGACAAATCTTGTTGTTGAAGGAACTCGACGTACCATGGAATTTGTAAGTATTACTTTACCAATACTTCACAGTATCATTTATGCTTTTCATTTTGTTTTCTGTCGCAAGAAATTCATGACAAAATTGTCTACTAATGCATGTGATTTTGGTGCAGAGAAACAGCATTGAAGCAGCATCAAACTTTGTGTGCCGAAATCGGTTGCCTCCAAGGTTAAAAGAGCAGATCCTGGCCTACATGTGTTTGAGATTTAAGGCAGAGAGCTTGAATCAACATCAACTAATTGAACAGCTACCAAAGTCAATATGCAAAGGCATTTGTCAGCATTTGTTTTTTCCAACTGTTGTGAAAGTCTATCTCTTCAAAGGCGTCTCAAAAGAAATCCTTTTGTCCCTAGTAAGAGATTAAAATTTTAATTTTCACACTTCTATATGGACCAACAACTTAATTAAGCGCTTGCATATAAACTACTTATAGGCATGTCATAAGTTGTTAGTTTCCATATTCTCTCGCAAACAGACTCACATGTGTTTATGCCAATAGACATGATCAAATAATAAGCCAATTCAAACACTCACTAAATTGTGAATGTGTTATAGGTTGCAAAAATGAAGGCAGAGTACATACCACCTAAAGAGGATGTAATCATGCAAAATGAATCACCAGATGATGTTTACATTATAGTGTCGGGAGAAGTAGAGATCATTGATAGTGTTATAGAGAAAGAGAGAATTTTAGGCACTCTAACAACAGGAGACATGTTTGGAGAAGTTGGTGCACTTTGTTGTAGGCCTCAGAGTTTCACATACAGAACCAAGACTCTAACACAGCTTCTGAGGCTGAAAACCAATAATCTTATAGAAGCAATGCAGATTAAAAAAGAAGACAATATACTAATACTAAAAAATTTCCTTCAGGTTGGTTACTGTCTTGGCTAGTGTGTAATTATTTATTATTAGTCATAATGCTTATTATGATTTCCATTCTAAAGCTTATACATCACAATGTGTCATACAATTGCAGCATTTCAAGCAGCTTAAGGATTTGAGTATCAAAGATTTAATGGTGGAAAATGTGGAGGAAGATGATCCTAACATGGCTGTGAATTTGTTAACTGTGGCCAGCACGGGCAATGCTGCTTTTCTCGAGGAGCTTCTAAGAGCTGGTTTGGATCCCGACATTGGAGACTCAAAAGAAAAAACTCCATTGGTATGCCCATGTCTAATAATCATGATCTTGTTCATTCCTTTTATATTTCTTAAATCAAATAAATCATCTAACCTTTTAAACATGTTCCTTTGTATATATCACCGATACATCAGACCGATGGTGTGTTCAGTGCCCTACACATGTGACGGTGTGAGTGTCCTACACCGACATGACACTGATACATATGGTCGCGTTCAATTACTTTCATTCTCTTAAATTATTAGGAATGTCTACGCTTAGTGTTGTGTCTGGTGTTCGTGTCTGTGGCCGTGCTTCTTAGATTATATTTCCTTTAATATAGTTTTAACTTTTGATCATAACAATTGGTCTTTTTGCAGCACATAGCTGCATCAAATGGGCATGAAGAGTGTGTTAAAGTCTTGCTTAAGCATACATGCAACATACATATAAAAGGTATCCTTTAACTTAAGACATATTTTTCTATGATTTCCTTTTTATAAGGTTTATATTTAACTTAACAATAATTGGCAGATATGAATGGTGACACTGCACTATGGTATGCTATAGCATCAAAACATCACTCAATATTCAGAATCCTCTATCAGCTATCTGCTCTTTCTGATCCATACACAGCAGGCAATCTCCTATGTACAGCAGCAAAAAGAAATGATATAACAGTGATGAATGAGCTCTTAAAGCAAGGATTAAACATTGACTCGAAAGATCGACATGGCATGACAGCTATCCAAATTGCTATGGCAGAAAATCATGTGGACATGGTTCAGTTGCTTGTCATGAATGGCGCAGATGTTACTGATGTACATGTTCATGAATTTTCTGCATCCATCTTAAATGAAATCCTGCAGAAACGCGAAATCGGACATCTAATTAATGTGAGTGAGGTGATGCCTAGTGAGTTTGTATTGAAGGTGAAAAATCATGAAGAACAGAAGCAGATTTGGGGAAGATATAATGGACTAGAGTGTCCAAGAGTAAGCATATATAGAGGTCACCCTGTAGTGAGAAGAGAAAGAGGTTTCATTGAAGCTGGAAAGTTAATAAGGTTGCCTGATTCATTAGAGAAGCTCAAAACTATTGCAGGTAAAATTTCAAATTATCCATAAGTTAGTAATGATATTATTATTATAATTACTACTAAAAAAAAACAAAATCTATATGTTATTGTGTACATTGAGAAAGAAAAAAAATGCAGGTCTTAGTATCCTGATATATGATTTTATTTGTGTACAATAGGTGAAAAATTTGGGTTTGATGCAAAAGATACAATGGTGACAAATGAAGAAGGAGCAGAAATAGATTGTATTGATGTGATCAGAGATAATGACAAACTTTTTTTTGTTGAAGAGGCTATTGATGCATAATGTCAATTGTAAATACATAATCTTGCACAATAGAATTATGTGTCTTTTTTGTTTTTCATTGTTGGTTATTTAGTTAACTTTTTTCTTTTGTCACAAGGAAGTGGTTTGCTTGTTTTATAAAAAAAAATTATTAACTCTACTTTTAATCTCTCTGTAATGGCTAATATTCATTGTAATCCCCAAAGTTCAATTTTTTTTTAAACATTCTTCTATATTAAATTCTTCCTAATCAAAATTTGAAATCTTGCTGCAAATTCAAAAAAACGCATTTCGTCTTTCTTTAAACATCATAATATCGTACATTACAAAATGAGCAATGATATGTAGACACCTCTAATTTGCGTGCATGCAGGAAATAACCCAAAAGTCTTGAGTAGTGAGGGCAACACACGCACGCACCCACCCACACACATGCGCACGTGCACACGCACACTACTTTAATTTTGAAAACATAAATATACATCATAATTCTTTCCAAAAAAATATATACTTCATAATTGTTCTCTTGCGATTCTGCGGTCGGTTTTTATTAATATTCATTGTGGTCTTATGGAGAAATCTCTTTCAACAATTATAGTTGTCACACACACACATATGTATATATATAACTCTAAAAGCAAACAAGCGAGGGAATTGCACTCTTAACGGTGCTCCTCCCACCCAATTGTCTAACCAGAAGTAAGTACTACTCCCTCCACCCACAACCCTACGAACATTATCTTCAAACCAACTCTCCACCCCCACACCAACACCACAGGGAATGTCAGACAACATTCTCCACCAAACATAGCTATCTCTCCCTCCCTCAACCGCCCCTTCCTCCCCGTACCTCGCCTTTAAGACTCGATACCACAGTCCCTCCTTGTCAACCAACATCTGCCAACACCACTTCCCTAACAAGGCTACATTAAATTCCCTCAACCTCCTAACACCTAGCCCACCCTCCTCCTTCGGTAAACAAACAGTATCACAAGCAACCCACACAATTTTCCTAACATCCTCACCACCACCCCCAAAAAAAATTTAAAATTGATTCAATGGAAGAAATTATACATGTGGGGGCCTTGAAGAAGGAAAGAAAATAAACCAGTAAGGATGACATGACAGATTTGAGAAGAATCAGACGGCCACCAAACGACAAGAATTTGCTTTTTCAGTTCGACAATCTTGATTTAATACTGTTCAAAATCGGTCTCCAAAAGTCAAGTCTACAAGGATCCCTTCCTATAGGCAACCCCAAGTACACAAAAGGAAAAACCCCAACGCGAAAATTCATAACCAATGCGGCCTCAGACAACCAAGAATCAGGCACATTGATTCCCGTTAGCAAACTCTTATGGAAGTTCACTCTTAAACCAAATAGCTGCTCAAAAATTAACAAGACAGCCCGCATAGACCGCACATTCAGCCAACTTTTTTCACCGACTATTAATGCGTCATCGGCAAATTGAAGGTGCGATAAACACATGTCATTACCACACCCCACTTTATAACCTTGAAACAGCCCCGCTTCCACCAACGCCAACATAAACACATTAAAACCTTCTGCTGCCAATAAAAATAGAAACGGGGAAAGTGGATCACCCTGGCGTAACCCATGTTCAATACAAAATTCATTCGTAGGGCTCCCATTCACCAGCACCGAAGCTGTAGCTGTTCCAACGCATTCAGACATCTACTTTCGCCAAAGAGTCAAAAAATTCATTTTCTGCATAACCTCATCCAAGTACCGTAAATCCACTGAATCATACACTTTCTCAAAGTCTACCTTAAAAAGCAACATTTCCTTTTTAAGACGACGAGCCTCGTCCACTGCCTCATTCACCACCAAAATTCCATCCAGAATATGTTTGCCTCTGACAAACGCTGACTGAGAATCAGAGACTACACTTCCAATAACAAGCCGCAGACGATTATCAAGAATCTTGGCTAGCACCTTATACATGCAACACACCAACGATATCGGGCGAAAATCATTCAACCGTTGAGGGCTCGACACCTTTGGAATTAAAGCAATAAACATTGCATTAATCCCCTTTGTGAGTCTACCATTTCGATGGAATTCAGAAATATAACGCATAAAATCCTCTTTCATAATCGGCCAGAATTGATTAATAAAACCAAAGTTAATGTCGTCCGGCCCCGGACTCTTGTAGCTATCACAATCCCATACTGCTTGTTTTACCTCGTCTGCTGAAAAAGGCCGAATGAGATTACCCGCCTCAGGCACCGATAATTGACGAAACCACATATTCTCCACCCCGGGCCGCATTACATTAGCTTTTCGAAAATGGGATGCAAAAGAAGTATATACCATGCCTCTAATGTTGTGAACACCTTCAATCTGAATACCATCAACCTGTAACAACTGGATCACATTGTGACAACGTCTAGAAGACATGATACCATTAAAAAAAATTGTATTAGCGTCTCCTTCTTGTAACCATTTTAACCTCGCTTGCTGCCAACACACATTCGTCTGAATGCGCGACAAAGAATGCAAATTGACTGAAAGATCATGGATCTCGATTATTTCTTCTTCATCAAGAACAAATGTCTCCCCTTTAATGTCGAGAGTCGACATCCTCTCCTTTAACAACCCACATCTAGAAACCAAGTTTTGAGAATGATTATGGTGCCACTCTTTCAAGCTTCCTTTTAAAATTTTGATCTTTTCTTTCAACACGTAAGCACCCCACCCCTGAACGTTGTAAGAAGCCCATTTATCACGCACATATGACTCATAACCAGGTAAATCTGCCCAACATTTTAACATACGGAATGGTCGAGGACCCCAATAGTTTTCATCCACATACAAAACCTAAGGGACAAGATCGGAGAGGCCCCTTTGGTTAGCCAGCTGAATACTATTTGGCCACAAATCACACCATGAAGGAGAAAGCAAAAACCTATCCAGGCGACTCATGGAAAACCCATCACCGATACCAGGTAAAAAGTCTACCATAAATCGACAAATCAACGAAAGACCCATCTTCAATGAACTTATTAAAAATATCTGATTCATGTTGACAGAACATCGAGCCACACCCCATCCTCTCATCCATGGATCGAATAGAATTGAAATCTCTGCATATACAAAGATTGACATCTCCATTATTCAACGCAAAATTCAATAGTTGATCCCATAATACCTGCTTCATCGACGAATCGCAAGGAACATAAACATTTGCAATTACGAACTCTTGATTAGTTTGTAAAACACTACCTCTGATTATCAAGACATGCGGAAACCTAGTCGTCGACCACACCTGAACCACATCACAATCCCATACCGTCAATAAACCCCCTGAAGCTCCATTAGAAGGTTGAAAAGAGTAACCCATCGAGGAGTTACCCCAAATAGCCTTCGCAGACATGTCATCCACCAAGCACAATTTAGTCTCTTGTAAACATAAAACAAATGGTTTTTTTATCAAACACCAACTTATTTACTTTGTTCCTCTTCTCAAACCCTCTTAACCCCCTAACATTGTATGAAATAATCTTCATTGTAAACACACTCCACCCCAATACAAACTCTGACACACCAACACCTAGCAACTGCTCCCACTCTCCCTTGATACCCTTTTCGCCAGAATCCTCCCAATCTCCGCTCTAAGACCACGCCTTCCCTCCTTAGATAACACATTAAAATGATTACTATTGTCCCCTTTGTACTGAACACCAATCAAACCTCCTTTCACCGAAGCATCAGTTGTAGCCGCCTCAGAGCCCTCCTGAACCGACACTTAATGCTCCCAATCTTTCTTAACAGATGAAGTAGAGGTATATGACGATCCCTTTAAAGTGAACGCCACATCCAAGCTCTTTGATTTTGAGGAACGAGCTAAAATCCTCGCTTGACGATTCTTAGATTGATTTTTCAGAATTTTCAAAATCTCCCTTCTATCTTACTCGGGCATGCGCGCTATTCTTTTAATGTTACGGGATGAATGTCGACAACCTCCGTTTAATGTCCTTTTGTTTTTAATCACCACCTTTAAAATCACCTTTTGGGAATCGACCTTCTTCTATAACACATCAAATTCCGCTTGATGCCTGACATCCTCCAGCATGGCTAAATCTACCAAAGCTGGAAAAATGTTAATATCACCTTCAGATTGCTGCAAAGTCGCGTCAGCATCAGCAGCAAAGCCTGCTGCCTTCTCTGATCTGACGTTCCCTCCATTGTTGCTGTCTACATTCTTCAATATCACAGACGCTGCCTTTGCCTCATGATCCCGCCATTCCTTTTGAATATCATCAACTAACGCGTCAACATCTCCACACAATTCCTCTAACCCGTGACCAGCAGCAAATTCAGACTCAACATCAACATTGTGAACACATTGATCTGAAGCTTCCTCCGTCAGAAACACATCCTCACCTAAATGACATCCCCATTCCTCGACCATTTTAATAGAAAATGTTTGCCCGTCAACCAATAAAACGATAGTTTTATTCAGAACCTCCAAAGAAGTCGTTGATAAAGGAATACGAGCGTAGTCAATTCTTCCACGCTTCATAGTACAGTCATCTGCTCGCAAAAACCTGCAACACTCCGAGGTACATAATTTGAAAAAAAATCGACATTCCAAGCATTTAATGGTGTACCGTAAACACGAACCCAGGCACCGCGTTCATATGTAATGTCCCTTGGCTGCCACTGTTGTACTGATGAGAAAATCATACCAAAGAAATGAATAGCTTCGTTAAAAACCTTCAGAATATCGTCATTATTACGACAACGAAGAAACACCTTCTCTCCACCCATAGGAATAAATTCTACATTATTAAAACCTGCATCCTCAACACGGTGTTGCACAGACAACATTGTTTCCTCTGTTAACACCGTCGCCACTATACCGGAAGAAGCCCAATCATTGTCCTCTTAGATAGACTTGTACTCCAACATACCTTGATCCTCTAGATTTCCCCTCACAACAAACACTGACTTCCTCACCGTTGGTTCACAAACATCGTCCACCTCCACCGGTCTAGTAACTTTCCCCTCCTCATCTATGTTCAAAACCACAACTTCCTTCCTCCTCTGCTCCTTCTTCCTCCCATCCCCAAGCTTCAACACCGGTGACTCTCCCAACACCCGTGCCTCCTTCCTCACCCCACCCTCACCGCCGACCTTCACATCAATTTTCCCAACTCTCACATTTTTTCTCCCTCCCCACTTCTTCCTCTTCCATTCGTCGTCTCTCCCTCACCTTTCCTCACAATATTTTCTCCCTCCCCAATAACCCTAACCACCTTCTTCTTCTGACCTATATCCTCTGCAGTGTTCCTATCTGTCTTGAAAACGATCAATGGTTTTTTTTGTCGTTTAGAGCAAACCTGTCAAACTTCGCTTCCCTAGCCCATACCCCCAGATGACCAAACCAAATGTTATTCAATGCTTGCGATAGCTTCTCTGCATTCTTGCCATGTGAGAAGCGAACAAATCCGTAAACTTGACCTCTTGCATTGCGGTGTCTTGCAATGAAAACGTCTGTTAGAATACCTGATGAGCAAAACCGCAAGTGTACGGTTTTACCGAAGTAGTAAAAAGAAAGTATCGTTCCAACAGGGAGTTGTTCAATTTAATTAACTTTTAAGAGATGATTAGAAGAAAGTTTGATTGTAGAGATTGGGTTTTTAAAGGTTAAAAACAATAATAATAAAAAGTGTCTCGAGATTATTGGTTCATCGTAATGACAAATCCTTCACAAACAAACCCTAAACCATAACTTTATATTCGACCTAATTTCTAAAGACAAGTTTCTCTTTAGCGTATCAAAGCCTCTTTCGAGGTGCAATGAGTGTGTTCCTCTAGCAACCACGCCTATTCTCATGGTTGATTGCTATTAGAATCCTTGAAGAACGAAACTTTATATGTCTCAAGGTTTGCTAGACTATTCTCATGTTTCGCAACCCTTGTCTAAA
>Ga0315915_1004586_pt1 | contig 17380 bp, 6 predicted proteins | sample MpolbnodulesMG_FD_207738 | JGI IMG/M metagenome (GOLD analysis project Ga0315915, IMG submission 207738) | Medicago polymorpha root nodule microbial communities from Los Angeles, California, United States - branched nodules | ecosystem: Host-associated > Plants > Roots > Nodule | place: USA...
GCACTAAACATGCCTTTCGAAACCAAATAATTGTTCAATAAGACATATATATATATATATATATATATATGAAAAGGAAATATATCAATATATATTATTGTTTCACATTTGTATTGGTTTGATTTACGTCAACAACAATCTTTTAAGCATTTAGATGGTTCATGATATTTAAAGTTAGAGGTTCATACAATATACGAAATCAACACCAACGTCTAAAACAAAGTAAGGTTGTTCCAACTTCTAAAGAGAAATGATGTATTTTACGAGAGCGAAAACAAGACATGACGTTTAAACCGATTGTACATGGACAAACTTGTATTCTTCGCTTTCTTACATGTTGCTTGCTATTCGTAATGGATAGCATAACTTTCTTCTGCCTTGTGTAAACAAAAAAAAAAAAACCTTCTCTCTTCCTCTAAAAATAATCTCTCCTATTAGTTACTCCATAAGTCTCATAAAAAATAAAAAAATCAACGAAGTTTCACATGGCCCAATCAACTCATGTCACATGAAACATTCACGATAAAGTTTTTTTTTATAAGAAAATGATTTTAAGTTAAATAAGAAAATTGTTTTTGATTTGTATTATTTTAAAAAAAGTAAACTAAAACAACCCAGAACCTCGTCTCTTCCCTCCCAATGTAAACTTGCCTCCTACCTCCAATCTTATTTCCTCCCCAACATAACCAACTTTATCATCAAGGGAGTGATCTTATCATCAAGAGTAAGGTTGAGATTCAAAGTCTGAGTCTAGCATGTATATTTTTGTAAAACATTTGTCTAAAAATAAGAAGCCCTAAAAAAGCAGCAGCAAATAAAGGAATACAAATTGACATAGGACTCGCGAAACATTAGAAAGGTGCTCCATCGACGAATATTGTTGAGTGAAGAAGATACAATTTGATTCATAGAAAAAGTCTCTTCTGCTAGCAAGATTCAACACGAGCATAAAACCATATAAATACTAAAACTGAGAAAAATGCACGATCAACCACTTTATTTATTAGTTCACCATATTACGCATCTGAAAGATGGAACCTTCAAATGTGACTATATATAAAATAACAATAATTTAACAACAATAGCAATGACATGATTCGTCATCGAAACATTTTCCCTTTGCATGTATATTTTTGCATTTAAACTTGCAAAATGTGCTGCAAATCAAAACCAACCATTTACGACAGAAGTGAGGTGCATAGATTTCACACGGTTTTGCCTCGGGCATCGTCATTTGATTTCCTACAACAAATAGTACAATTCAATCAAACATATTTTTTTTGAAAAGGAATCAAACATAAACATGGTTAGTCGTAGAACCACTAACTCATAAAAAAAGTCATACAAAACAAATTCTAGTGTCTTAACTCATACCAAAGTTCATAGAAAAAACAAGCAAAAGAATGGAAAAACAAATGAGGATTTTCATGTTTTTTATTTTGGGAAGATGGTTAAGGGTTCAAAGGTGAGATTGCACTTATAAGTATATAGTGTGTGATAAAGAGATAAAATGCAGGTCAACATAATTTTCCATTATGACAACCATTAATAAGGGTATTAATGCTATTAATAATTAATCAAATTCGTCCACTTTTTCGTGCATATCTAGTGCCGAATTTTAGGCATTTTTTAATATATCCTACATTTTGCCGCTTCAAAAAATATAAATAATTGACCATTTTATTATAAGATAATGTTTCAATAAGCTGAAGGTATTATTATTATTATTATTATTTGTTTGCAGGTAACATAAGCAAAAAGAATATACCCAAAAAAAATATCAGCTAGGAAAAATATTTTTGGTATAATTATACTAAATATTGATCGATCAGGATGTAGCTTAGGTTGGTGGAGAGCTCGCATTTAAGGTTGCACCACTGATCTCTAACCCCATCGGCCATCTGATAGAGTTTAGTCTCCAACGGTACCACAAATTGTTCAAAACGCCGATCTATCGCGCTCACCTTGGTGGGTTGGTGGTTTGTCGTCATTCCTTTCAGTCAGGATGTTTACCTTGTGGGTTATGGTTGTTTGATCGTAAAACATTTTTCCGTGTGTTACACATTTTGTTCCAAACTTGTGAGAATATGGGTTTCTCTTCCCCAAATTTGTGGCTTTGTATAGTTTCCAACGACCTTCAATCCTTTGTTCTTCAATATGGGTTGGCTCCATCAATCGTGTTTCTGTTTGCTCGATGGTTGTTTTGTTTGCTCCGCAGTTGGCTTTCTTTGTAGCTTGGTTGTTGGTTTGTTATTTATGTGTCGTCCAAAGGGGTATAAAACCAAAACAACGAACAAAGAGCTATCCGACATAGAAATTAAAATATAATAAGGTAAAAGAACACCCACCAATGCAACACAAAGCGCTTTAAAGGATAAACTGAAAACCCAACAACTCCATCGTAAATGGACGACACATAAATAACAAACCAACACCCAACGAACGGATAAAGCCAACTTCGGAGTAAAAAAAAACAACCATCAAGCAAAAAGCAACACATTGATGGAGTTAACCCATCATGACAACCTAAATCAACAACAACGAAAGAGGTGGTAGGGACAAAAGACTGAAGGTCGTTGGAAACTATGTAAAGCCACAAATTCGGGAAGAGAAAATATAATTTTTTAAACTTTTAAGATCATCAATGCACAAATTCTACATTTAATTTCTTATCGCGTGTCCTCCAGACACAAGTTAGCAAGATCCATAAAAAAATGCCTCAAATTCAGCACAAGATATGCACAAAAAAGTGGACGAATTTGGTCAATAGTTAATAGCATTAAATACCCTTATTAATTATTGTCGTAATGGGAAAATATGTTGACTCTCATTTTATCTCTTTATCGCACACTACATACATATACCCATAAGTTCAATCCCACCTTTGAACCCTTAGCATCTTCCCAAAATAAAAAACATGAAATTCCTCATTTGTTTGTCCTTTCTTTTGCTTGTTTTTTCAATGAATTTTGGTATGAGTCAAGACACTAGAGTTTGTTTTGTACAGTTTTTTATGATCGAGTAACGGTTATTTGACTAACCATGTTTATGTTTGATTGAATTGTACTATTTGTTGTAGGAAATCAAATCACGATGCCTGAGGCAAAACCATGTGAAATCTACGCACGTCATTTTTGTCGTAAATGGGAGGTTTTGATTTGCAAAGCATTTTGCAAGATTGAATGCAAAAATATACATGCAACTGGAAAATGTTTCGATGACAAATCTTGTCATTGTTATTGTTGTTAAGTTATTGTTATTTTATAGTATAAAATAGCATTGGAAGGTTCCACCTTTCAAATGTGCAATATGTTGAAATAATAAATAAAGTGGTTGGTTGTACTTTTTTCGTAGTTTTGGTATTTATATGGTTTTATGCTTGTGTTGAATCTTGCTAGCGGAAAAGACTTTTTCTCCTAATCGAATTGTATCATCTTCTTCATTCAATAATATCCGTCGATGGAGCACCTTTCTAAAGTTTCGTGAGTCCTATGTCAATTCGTATTCCTTTATTTGCTGCTGATTTTTTAGGGCTTCTTATTTTTAGACAAATGTTTTACAAAATAAGGTTGGAGGTAGGAAGCAAATTTACATTGGGAGGGGAGAGATGACATTCTAGGTTGTTCAAGTTTATTTTTTATTTTTAAAATAATACAAATCAAAAACAAATTTGTTATTTGACTTTTATTTAACTATTTAATTTTTTATAAAAAAATACTTCATCGTTTCACATGGCATGAATTGATTGGATCATGTGGTACTTCGTTATTTTTTTTACGTTTGAGACCTTTAATGAATTAAGTTTATGTTATCATAAAAAATTAGTGCAATAATCCTCATAAAAAATGTGCATAACCTTAAACGACATTTGATATGAGACTTATGGAGTACTCCCTCCAGTCACATTTATAAGCAAAAATCAACTTTTTAGATACATTGAATAATTAATGTATTTGGTCATATTTAAGGTCAGATACATTAATTATTTAATGTATCTAAGAAACTATTTTTTACCCATACATGTAATAATAATTAATGTTAAGTAAACAGAGTTCTCCTGTAATAATAAATGTAGCACACCTGATACATTATCATCCAAATAAAACCACTCATGAGAGTTTAAGTCAAAATAAAGCAAAAGCATAATTATAATCCAAGTTAATTGAACATTTTTAATAGAGAAATCAGATGCTTCATTAAGTGCGATAACTCAAAGAAAAGCATAACAAAAATTAATGAATCGGGGATTTGAATCTAAAAAAACAAAAATCATACTTTAAGACTAATCCAATTAGTAACTTGTTGTAGTTACAATTAATCTCTAAAATAAACATCAACACTATCTCAAACTAGTAGTCAAATTATAAAAAATTAGTAGCATTTCAATTAAAAAATTGTTGTGCACGTATGCATCACAGACACATAAATGAATATTTAAATGTATACGATAAAGTATACACATAAGTCGTTGTAGTATAGTGGTAAGTATTCCCGCCTGTCACGCGGGTGACCCGGGTTCGATCCCCGGCAACGGCGTTTTTTTGTTTTTCATTCATTTTGACAATAATTAACATTAATTATGCAGTTTTGTCTTTCGTTCTTTTTATTTTTTCGTGAAAACCTTTAGTTCTTTCCTACAAAATCTTGAAAAATGTTTTTTTTCTTCCCCCAAATTTTCATTTTACTATTTTTTCACTTTGCTATTTTTATTTCTTTGACTTCACGAATTCTGAACTTAAACTTTTTACAAATTCATCAAAGCATATGTCAAAAATTTGTAATTGTGTGAGGTTGTTTAGGATCAATGTTTACGAATTAAAATGATATTGTAACATTTTTTTTTAGTTTAGTTAGTATACTTTGTACAATAGTTTTATCCTCTCTGGCATTGTTTAAGTAACCAAAAATAATAACTTTTATATAGAAAATTTTGTAATTATAACTTTTACATGTGTTTGACTTATATTTTTAAGATATAATTTCTTTTCAAGGATTTTTTAAACAATACTTTTAAGACACTTGTTAGCATAACTTTAATAACATACTTGAATCTTTAAAATGATACTTACATCATGTTTGAATTAAAATGTTGACAAGCTGACATTTTAATGTTACTAATGCAGTTATGTTATTATTATGGTGTGTTTCTAACATTTATCTATAATTTTGGTGAGATTTGTGAGAATTTTAGCCAATAAAAAAGAATATGTTATAATGTGTATTAGAAAGTGTTCGTAACATTATTGTGTTATTATATATTATTATCATCGTCAATAAAAAAAGAGTGTGATGAGATGTGTATTTGAATGAGTCATTAAATTTGGGACAATTTGAGTCATTGTGAGACAAAGGAAATATATTTACATAGCTAAATTGAATATTTTTTAGACATTTTTTACCTTAAAAGTTTAAAACCTAATTAATAATCTAGTTTTGGTTGTTTGGCCTTTGGGTGTGCACTGTCCGCACAACAATATAGTAATTGAAAATTGACAAGTTGTTATAACTGCTTGAAAATTGTCAACTAGCACATTAAGTGAAACAATTATGTATGATAGGTAAAGAATCACTCTAGCAGTAGTATAAAGGGAGAACCATACTAACATGTGCGTAAAAGAAATATAAATATTTGTCGTCCTTCATATTCATATATTTTTTGCTTCCACTAGCAAAATGGTATCACAAGATTCACAACTAATTAAGTACTAAAATATGTGTTTATTTTTTACAATAAAATACAAAATGAGTTTGGAAAGTTACCGGTAGCACTACTTATCAAATTATCTATCTATAAACAAAAAGCACTATTTATAAAAGGATTAGGGAAAATTTAAAATAGGGTCGTTAATTAGTGCGATGAAAACTTCCATAACGATTGTAACCAAAAAAAAAAAACCTTCCATAACGACAACAACTATTAGATTCCTTTTACACGTAACATAAAGACTAAGAGGAACATGGATATCTATTATCTAATAGGGTTTTATAGAAAAATAAAGACTCCTTATATTTTGTACTCATTGGAGTAACTTGAGATGTCAAAGTGAGTTGTATCGATTTTATTGAATCAGGCTTAATTAATCTACGATATTATTTGAATAAAAAAGGTTTCACACAAATAAAAATGTGGGAATACTTTAAAGTTGGGTCATTTTTATCATTGGAGCATACGATGTATGAGTTTCATAAGTATGATGTGGTACTATGGTGACCATTCTCAATGTGATTTCTTTAAAAAGTGAGCGTTGAAGATGTTTTAAGTATATTACAACTACATAGTTCACTTAGAGAAATGCATATCCATGCATTATGCATATGATGATCTCGAATATGCAATTGATCATAGAGTAAACCTTCATTTTGGTAGTATCTGAAAGTGTCTTGCACAGTCAAACCATTTTCTAGATTTTGGTCTTTGAAAGTGTCTTGGAGAGATCCTTGGAAGGAAGAATTAGGGTGGGGTATCGATGACGATGGGTGGACTTGAGGCATTGGTTGTTAGTTTGGAAGGAAGAATTAGTTTTTGAATGTTCTCAAATTTGATTAATATTCTAGTGCAGAAATATATTTCTAACAAATTGCTACTAGGTTCTTGATACCAATGATGTTTATTCAATTAAAGGTGATTATGAGCTCCTCTTCGTCCCAAATCTTGGATTGCATGAAAGTTCTAGTTTGGTGGTGGAATAAGGCTAAGTTGAAAATTTTCGCTTATAATCTTCATCACCTGGGTCCAATTCATTATGTTTTATAAGACCTTCTTTTCTTGACTTAACACCCTCTTTGTACGTATTTTATTCTTTTAGTCTTGTTTTATTCTTGTGCTAGATAATTTATTTAATAATGATAGAAATTATAGTCGAGTTTAACACAACACCAAAACTATACAAAATTTGTTGGTTGATGGGTGATCCAATAACGGAAACCTGAAAGCATGTGACTTATAGTCCTTGTGCTAGATAATTTATTTAATAACAATAGAAATCGTAGTTTGACTTAACACAAACTCACAAAACTGACTTGTAAAATAAGGATTACTCCCACTTATAAATAAATGTTCAAGACATCTTTTATTCGATGTGAGACTCTTTAACAAATAAAATTTCTTATGAAAAAAAAAAAACAGAAAATCCATATAATTAATATTAGTATGTGGCACACATGCACCCACCACTAAAGTATAGGGGATCGACATCAAAATTTATACTAGATATATCCTGTACTTAGATGTGGCAATATAAAAGTCAACAAATATGAAACATGAGAATTTAGCTTTGAAGTTTGAACACATTGTTGGTGGCGTTTACACACTTGCAAACATACGATGAATCACAAGCAGCTCTAAATCTTTTGTCTATATAAAAGGGTCCACTCTATTTCCTCCACTCAACACAAAATCTAAGTGATAAGAAAAAATAAGTGAACTCACTATGTCAAAACTAGCCACCCTCTTCACCTTAGCTCTTCTATTAAGCTTGAGTATAACCTCTGCCTCTCGTCCTAATTTTGTATTTAAAGGTGTCTCTTCACTACATGAGGTACGTTTTTCCTTCTTAATTGAGCAATTAGTGAAAGCATATACAAGATTATTTTTATTTTTATTTTGAAAAAACTGATTCTATAAAAATAAATTACTTGTTAATTAAATATTTTATTTTATCTTATTCTTGTGAATTAGGATATTGTTTCTAGCAAGGCATCAAGTGTAGACTTAGAAGATGAGAGTTGTGAAGGAGTGGAAGGAGAACAAGAATGTTTGACAAGAAGGACTCTAGCTGCACATCTCGATTATATCTACACTCAGCATAAACCCAAAAATTAATGTTTTTAGAATGGAAGCAACATAATAATGCAATAAAGCAATATATAAATTTTTGTTTTATGTATAAATAATATGCTTAATTTTGTTGAGTTTTTGTTGAATTATATTTGAATATACACATGTACATGTACGGATATTTATACATATATTTTCCTATAGTTTATACCTAAGGGTGAAGAAAGCTTTCACACAACCCTCTGATTTGAAGAATTTGGTGTTCAGCATAATCAGAAATTGTGGAAGATGGCTTTAATCTCAAGTACGAGGAGTGAAGACATTCTATCAAATTTTGAATGAATTATTTTATGTAATTTAATAACTTTTATAACAAAGTGTTTGTGAAATAAAAAAACTTTTGTAACAAAGCATATCTATTAAAGAATTAAGAATTACACTTCATAAGGATTCAACTCAAATCCCACAATAATTTTTGCTCGAGTTCTGTTGTTCGTCGGTAAATAATAGGATGTAAGTATATATATTAGCTCTGTGATAATTTAAAACACCGTTTAGTGTCAATAACATTATTTTCTTTTATATTATATTATATTATAGATAGATGAAATGACAGATATTCATCAAAACTCACACACAAAAATAGAGTGGCTGAGATTCGAACCCTATTCGCGGTTTCCAACCGGAAATATTCAACATTTTTATCAAAATGAGCTAGTATTATAAACCGTGTCGAAGACATTATGATTAATGTGAATAAGAATAATTACTATGTCTTTTGCAAACTCAAAAACTGTAAAGGGAATAAACTCTAATTGATATATTTTATTTTAAGGGAAAGGTTAACTGGTGTCCCAGGGCACTGGTTAAGAAAGCAAATATAGTAACATCATATTGGAACTTATGCAATCAACTGACTCATTAAAAATTTAAAACTTTTTTTTTTGGTTTCCTTAACCAATGTCTCGAAGGCACTGGTTAACATAACCCTTACTTTAATTGTATTAATACAATTAGGAAAATGCTAAATAGTATCCTTGGAACATTGGTTAAGTGAACATAAATAGAAATAATTTGTTGAAAAATGGTTAAAAGTTTTGAATTTAACTTTTTAAAAGTCAAAAAGTTATAAGTTCCAATACAAAACTACTCATTTTAGTCTCATTAAGTGTGTGTTTGGTTTAGTTTCAGATAGAATTGTATCTGATATAATTGATTATGACGGAATTGATTTTGAGAGAATTTATGCTTGGATACAATAATGCAGAATTGATTAAACAAATTGAATGTTGTTTGGATAGTTTTTATGAAAATTGTTTTTGAATGTATAATTACTAAAATGGACATAGCTAAATTCAAGTAAATGTGCATAGTTGAATGTATATGTAGATCAATACTAAATATAGATATATTATTTAATTTAAATAAATAAATTTTCTATATATTAATTTAAAACATAATAAATACGATCATTAAACTAATTTTTTGTCCAAAATATTTGTTCATATATTTTATATTTTTTGATAAAATATATTTAGGTTAAATAATACTAGAGTTAGTTGCAAAAATGACAAAATATAGCGTAAAAGAAAGGTAAAAAGAAAACACAGTAAATCTGAATGGGGACACCGTAAAGGAAAATCCAAAATTTGGTAACTCATTTCTATAAACATTTTTTCGGGGGCTAATTTGGTTCGTTAAATTTTCTGATTACATTTGGTTCATCAAATTAATTACAAAGCAGAAAAAAAGAGAATTGATAAAGGGCAATAAAGGAAAATAATATGTTGTAATAATCAAAATATAAAATTTAATGTAGAATTGATTCTAGAAAAGCCAAAAGTTAGGAATTGTAGCTTTAAAGAGAATTGTTTTTGGAGGATAGAAGCAATTCTAAAAAGCTAAATCAAACAACATTGAAAACACAATTTTCACTTTTGAGGTTTGTAGAAGTGCTTCTTGTTGCTGAAAAACCAAAACAAACGTACCCCAACTATTATCCTACGGGCACTTTTAACAAAACTCATATAATTAAGCACATGACTAAATAAACATATTGATGTCTTAAAAAGTGTAAGAACTGAGTCTAGAATGATGGCACTAATACCAAAAGTGTAAGAACGGGTTTTTATTTATCTTAAAAAAACGGGTTTATTTATAACCTTTTGTGATTAAAAAAAGTCTACATTCAACAGCAAAGAGTATCTATCAAGTTTCAACATATTTTAATAACAAAAAATCAAGATTTTAAAATACAATCAATCTTTTTTATTTTAAGGATAAAATACAATCAATCTGTTAATTAGACTATAGTAATTGGGTGACCTGGTAAGAGAGAATGCACTAAATTCCATGCTTTTGAGTCAAACAAAGTCATAGACAGCAACCAGTGGTTTTCATGATTAAGAATATAATGGTAATTAGTTTAGTATTAATTCCAACATGTAACATCATTCACGACTTTCAATTAAATTCCAACCTATGATCTAGATAATCTACTAGGCCTCCTCAGTAACTCTGTTGCTGTTGGTGATAGTAAAAAATTATAAGAGCAGTGTCAAACACGGCTATGTTTGTTTCTTTGTCAATTGTCCTCATCCATAATTTTGTCCATCAAATGAAAAATAAAAGCTGAAATTGGATATTAACGTTTCACAAAGTCACGAGCCAATTTCTATTGAACATCATCATTCACATAGTAGTTGCTTCCTAACACGTGGAAATGTAAGTGATTGGTTATGATCGTTTAGAAAAGCCATATACAAAGCACATTTACACTTTTAAGTTATACCCGTATTAAGAAAAGTTGATAGACTAATTAATTCGTATATTATGTGATCTCAAATACTTTTTCCGTCCTATATCAAGTGACACAGTTGACATTATCATACACACCAATGCACAATTTTGATCTTAAATAATTTTATTAATCTATTAAAAAAAATTATAAAAATTTGATATTTTGAAAGTACTCATCGAGACGAATCTAACGACATCTTATATGATATTATTTATCTTTGTATATTAATAGAAAAATATGATCAATGTAAATAACGTCAATATTACACATTTTCAAATGGGTCATCTATTGTAGGATGGAGGGAGTATAAGTAAAATTTGTCAAAGGAAATTGATATATTTTGTTTAAAATTTGACTCAAATACATAAAAAAAATTAACTAACCTTTGTTTATATTTGAGACTGAGGTAGATGTGTTCAATTTTTTTTATCAACAAATAAGTAGTATTAATGATGAGTATTTAGAAGAGAAGAATGGATCTAGCTAGTAAATTAAAAATATATTTTTAGTATTTATAGTTGGGACAAATCTTTTTAAGAGTGACCTATAATAACGGAAAGGGCTAATACAAATGATGACTTAAGATTATGCTAGTTCAAACATATATTATTTTGAAAATTTTGTGTTTTTATTTTAAATAACATTCCCCAAATGTCATTCTTTATATTTGTCATAAACAAAATTAATTAAAATATTTCAAATACCGCTTGGTACTAAAGTTATTAAGTTTGAAGAGCGTATTAGATGCACTCGTTGCCTTTACTAGAGCACGAGCTCTATCATTTTCTAATCGTCTAGTGAACACAACATAAAAATTGTTTCAAATGGACGATTATTTTTTTACAATAATTAAGAACAAAACCATATTCAAACATAATCTATTTAATACCGAGAATGTCATCTACCACTTGCTTATAATTCATTTAAAAATTCACACCTCATATGTTTATCTAGTGCTCACATTAGCGCTTGTAAAAGTCCAAATTCCCCGGTCTCACATAGTGTCATATCATATGTGTGGATACAATCTTCATATATCATGGAAATGTTATGGTTATTTGTCACAAATTACAAAACTTTGAGTGAAATAAACTCCATCCAATGAGTTCAGTCATCAAATATAAAACTTGATGACTAAGCAAGCAATCAAATTATAACCCTGTGAGAAAACAACCTCAGTCACATTTTTTTAAACTTCTTAACTTTTTTCTGATAGAATAAACTTCTTAACTACCATTCATATAAAGGAAACTTAATTCAATTTCAAGAAAATATGTTAATCATATTACCATAATGGACTAGTCAGATTAACAAAGGGTAGCCACACAAGACATGACAGATTTGAGGTCAAAAGTAACATCATTGAAATAGACTTCTTCACATTTCTTGTAGTGGGACCACTGCCATGAAGAAAATAAGGCAGCTAATTAGTCCATTTGTGAGTGTTCAACTTCAACTGTCAGATTGAATTAATTCTTAGGAACCATATATAGCAGACAATGATACTTATAATTGTAATCAGTGGTACTAGAGTGCTTAAATGAGGTTTAAGTGGATCACTATTTTTGGGTAGATGAAGTCAAATAAAGTGAAATGTTAGTACGTCAATTGCCAAAAAAAAACACAGCAGAGCAAAGAATAATAATTGTAATGATCAACATATATTAACTGTAATAATGAAAGCATCATCCGAAAAATCTATAGTGTAAAGTCTATACAAGAATTTCCGAGTACTAATCAACCGTTGAACAACAACCAAATCTTATCTCACAAATTGAGGTCGATTACACTGCTACATGATCAAATTACATCATAATGTTTTATGATAAACCATATTTAAATACAACCTAATGGTTAAAGCGTAGGATAATTTTTTGACATAAAACTACTGCTTTACAAATTTGAACTACATACTTGTACTTATATTTTAATGAAATGTTAACTTTTACTTTAAAAAGACAAACTAAAGAACAGTCTAAAATTGTGTAATTAATGTAACACGCAATTACTGACGATATAATTGAACCAAAATCAATGGAAGAACACTCCACACAAACTTTTAAGAAATGAAAAAGAAAATCTTATTCACTAAACTATAGTAGCACAGCCATCTGATTGGCAAAGTAGTTAACAATCTTGATCTCTTCATCCCTTAAAATAGTCAAAGTATTTAACAAATTTCAATCTCATAAAAGGAACACTTCTACATATTCCAAATTGATTATTTCAACTACTAACCATCCGATTGTGATGGATATTCATTGACAATTCGATCATCAATCATCCACGTAGTATTATTTTTACTACCTAAGCATAACTTATACTTGGCCCTATTTTTGCTTACATTCACTCTAATCGTGCATCCTAGCTAGTCGAAGTATGTGTAAATATTGCGATCTCAAAATTTGTAAGAACCATTTTGCTAAAAGAAAACACATTTAATCTTGAACTCGAAATGTAGCTGAGAATAAAATAACATCGGACTTCTATGAGGTGATGAGTTTCATCTCTAGTCGAGCTTGGTAACGCAAACTTGCCGAGCTTAGTAATACAAACTTGTGACCTAAGTAGTAGTATTAAGATGTTGGAAGGTCCTTTAACATGTGCAAAAAAAAAACTCTATTTGATCTGTAGGAATGAATAGCGCAGGAGAAGTCGGCTTTTAAATGGTTCTTCGTACCTCAGATGATTAGCCAAAGCCTCAAACATGATTCCTAATGACATGTGTATAATGCACTTTGTGATAAATTTTAAAGCTCAGAATATTTTGCGGAAGGAATGATTCAATCTATAAGAATTGGGATAGCCAACAATGAAAGTTGACTCAATTGATAAGGAGTTAACTCGTCCACTAAGTAGTAAGTTCAACTTCCTCTAAAAACATGATGATCTCTTTGATTGATGATTTGTAAATAAAAATGCATCTATTAACACTCGCTTAACTTTGAGGTATGACCTAACCATTTTTGAACAAATGCTACTTGCTTTAATGTTTAGTCATTCGATAGCATTTCCTCAACAAGAAAATTAAGTCACTAATCAGCATTAGGCAATAAACCTGAATATAGAGGGTTTGGGCTTGTTCAAGTTTTCTCATCTATCCAAAGAGCTAACAACAATTTTTTGAGTTAATTTTAGCATACCTCCAAATTGGTCCCTATCCCTTGAATTGGTATGAAAATTCCGAATTACCTTTGTTTCTTTTTTAAATACTCCATTAGTCACGTAATAAGTGGCACATTTGAAGAAGAAAAAAAAAATATACTCTTTTTTTGGTTACTAAAAAAATAAAAATTATATACTCTAAATTAATTTTTACTTTGCAGTTTTCAAATTTAATATTAATTAGTTATTTCTAATCGTATCATCTAATTAATATTATATGCATCATTCGCATATCATTCAATTTCGTTTATAATAATTTTTTAAAAGGGTTTCATTTATAGTAATAGTGATAACATCATATTTAACGAGAACAATATGATTAAATTATTATTCTCTCTTCCTTTCATTTATAATATTTCCTTAATTTGTGTAAAACAAGCAAATATTGTTGTTTGTTAAAAATAAAAATAAAAATAAAAACAAGTATTGATTTTTTGAGGGATAAAAAAAACAAGTATTGATGTTAGTGAGGGATGAAACAAGAAAACTTTAGCCAAAACTCGAAATATTTAAGAATCTAATTTTTCCATAATACTTTCTCTGGTCTTAATTATAAACAAAATATTATTTTTGATATTCATCGAATGAATAAATGATATATTTGGTCTCTAGAAATACCAACTAAGATTTGTAGTACTATGCAATTATCATGAATAGGAAAAAGGTTCTAGAGAACTTAAATTTGAGTGCAGAACACTCAAATCATTATATAATAATGATAATGATAAATTCACTAATTTTGGGTAGTATTCTTGTTAATGTATCTCAATTCACCTAATAATTACAATAACCACTAGTATTAATAAGGTAATTTTAGCCAACAGAACATATTTTTAATAGGTTAAATATCATCTGCGGTCCTTTAAGTTTTATGATATTAATAAGTTAGTCATTTAAGTCATAAAATATCTATATCATTATACTATTTTCATCAAACTCGTTAAAAGGTATGTTTACGTAGACGTTTAATGTTAAGTTTGTTTGTCTAAATTTATATCTCTCAAAACTATAATTGATATGTGTATTATTTGGAAGACATGTGATCTATTTGACAAGATACATTTTTAAAAGGCTTCTTTGGTAACTTATATTTTTTGACGAGCTTATAACTTAATTTTACTAAGTTACACAGTAGAATTTTTTTGTAAGTTAATTCAAGTAGCTTATGACTTATATTTTTCTCTCAATTTTATCCTTGTAATTTTATTTAGAAAAAAATTAATATTAACTAAAGGGTTAAACAAGTTTTTATTTCCTATAAAAGAAACCAAAATTTATATTTCCTAAGCGCTTGCGTTGACATGTTGGCTTCTATGGGTCACTCGGTGATTGGTGCAGTTTGGTTGTCTGTTTTGCCTTCTGATTTTCAGCCGGATTTTTATTCGGACCGCTGTGGTTTGCCTCTAGGTTGAGATTTCTGTAGGCGGCTGTTATTTTTTCTTCCATTTATTTTACCTTTCTGTTTTTGTATCTTGTTTCTTTCGAGGGTTTTGGCCCCCTCTTGTATTTGCCCCCTTTTTTAAATAAAGTTTTGAGATTGATGGTAGAGGATAGGGTTCATCGGGATGCCAACCTAGTTAAGATGTCGTTGTTTCCCCTTGATGTCTGTTCTTTCTCCTAACTTAGGGAAAAAAAATGTAATGCCTACAACAATTTCCTTTAAACTTTGACCGCCCTAAAATTTATATTATCACTCTTAGTCCTCGTCTTTTTAACAAAAATCCACGTAACAAATTCATAGTGACTATTTTTTATAATGTGTCATTGTAAAGACATTAAAATAAATTTAATAATTTAACTATTTTTATTTTATTTTACTATTGGTCTAGTGACAACGCACACAAAAGAGGACGAGGTGACCCGAATTCATATCTGAAAATTCCACATGAAATATTTCCACCCAATATTGTAACAATTTAATATATATACTCCATCCGGTTTTAAATGTAAGAAACTTTTCACTTTTAAGTTCATTCAATAAATAATGTATATTGTTTATAATATAGACTACATACATCATTTATTGAATGAATCTAAAAACTGAAAAGTTGCTTACATTTGAAACCAGAGGGAGTATATAATATATATTTATCTATAGCTCAATGTTAAAGATTAATTATTAAATTAAAAATTACATTTTTAAGTTTTTTGAGACAAAAAAAACTTGTTAAAGCTTAAGTTAATGATATTTTAAGGAACTAACACTACAATGTTATAAAAAAAAACCACTTTGAACATGTTGTGTGAACTTTTAAGTGTTTTTTTTTTTATAAATTTCGTCTTGATTAATATTTTTAAAGTATTAAATTTTTATAATTTTTTCTAAGAGATAAAATTAAAATTGTGCATTGATATGTGTGAGTAGGTTAATTGTGCTACTCAATATAGAACGGATGGAGTAGTATTTTTTAAAAGAAAAATCTTATAAATAAGATAATATTTTTAAAAGATAGTACTAATTCTTAATTTAAGACTTATCCAAAATGAAAATAATACGGGAAGCATCCCTAGAAGAGACGTTTGAAATTTGTATGCTCCCTCTTAAAAAAAGATTGAAATTCAAATGATTCCCTCTTGGACCAGTAATCGTAGCAATTCAATTTTTGGGTTGGTGGCATCTATTTACCTTTTTGACTATTTGTCCCAGATTGCGTCTTCAACTTCAAGGCTGTCCCCTATTGGGCCCCACATTTCATACTCATAAATTCATTTTCTTTGACTCAATAGTGTCCTCATAAATTCATAGAGAGAAAGAAAATCAATTTTTTATTTTGTTTACCACATTAAAAATATTTGAACCACCTTGCACACTGTGTCACTGACTCTAAACTATAGGACTGCACGTGGGAACAAGAAAGTTACACTGCTCCAAAGTGAACCCGTGCTTTCTCACACGCTATAAAAAATACTACTCTCTCCGTCCTGCGATGATCCATTTAAAAATGTGCAATTTTAAATTAACTTATTTGACCATATTTTTCTGCTAATATACAAAGAGAAATAATATCATATAAGATGTCGTTAAATTCGTCTTGATGAGTATTTTCAAAATATCAATTTTTCATAATTTTTTCTAATATATTATTCAAAATGTTTAAACTCAAAATTATGCATTAGTATGTGTAATAGGGTCAACTGTGTCATGTATTATGCGAAATATTTTAATGTTAGAGATTATTTTTTCTAATGTAGTGCACAATCAAACACTATTTTAAAATTTTGATACGTTGAAAGATTATTATGACTCTGTCCCTAATTATAAGACCATTTTGAGAATTTTTTTGTCCCGTTTTATAAAACCCCTTTGCTATTTCCAAGTACATTAATTATTTATTTACATACATGCCCCTAACCATAAACTAACTCTATCTTAAGGATAAAATTGTAAAAACAATAGTGATTACAAACAACTTTAATACAAATATCCATTTTCTTAATTCCCGTTATTTTTTCAAAAGGGTTTTATAATTAGGGACGGAGGCAGTACTCCCTCGACCCTTATTACTTGACACAGCTAACTTTGACACACATTTTAATGCATATTTTTTATCTTTAATTCTCTATTAGAAAAAATTATGAAAATTTAATTTTTTAAAAATACTCATCGAGACAAATCCAACAACATCTTATATGATACA
>Ga0315915_1004587_pt1 | contig 17379 bp, 4 predicted proteins | sample MpolbnodulesMG_FD_207738 | JGI IMG/M metagenome (GOLD analysis project Ga0315915, IMG submission 207738) | Medicago polymorpha root nodule microbial communities from Los Angeles, California, United States - branched nodules | ecosystem: Host-associated > Plants > Roots > Nodule | place: USA...
GAACGGTGACGTGACAACTTGCAATGTGTATCCACCTTAGACATTGGCTTAACGGTTTTGACGGTGGGGATTTATTTTGTTGATGGAAGATGACTTAAAGGGATCAAATTGTAACGTTAATAACTTATGAGACTAAACTGTAACCAATAAATAACTTAAGGGACCAGATCATTAATTAATAAATAAATACATAAATATTACAAGGAATAAAAGGAAGGGTTAATAGGTCTTTACCCCCTGTAATATAAGCCATTTCTGGTTTTCCCCCCTGTAAAATATTTTTTTTGATTTACCCCCTGTAAAATATTTTTGTTTTGATTTACTCCCCTGAAAGGCCAAACAAAAACCAATTTTATTTTATTTTTTCAAGAAATTTTCGTTTTTGTTTGGCCTATTAAGGGGGTAAATCAAAACAAAAATATTTTACAAGGGGTAAATCAAAAAAAATATTTTACAGTGGGGAAAACCAGAAATGACCTATGTTACAGGGGATAAACACCTGTTAACCCTAAAAGGAAAATGGGTTTGGGACTTTATAAAAAAAAAAAATTAGGTCCATCATCTTCTTCAACGAGCCCATAAACATTCGGAATGGAAGGTTAATGACTTTGTATGTTCCTTGATACGTATGCTAACTGCTGACTATTTAGGTCATATATGTTTGTTTAGTTCTTTATTTTGCCGAGAATAGGTATAAAATACTGACTTCAGTTGTTGTAATGTTTCCCACTTTATCTCTTATTATTCCACATCTGAACATTACAAGATATTCTTTTAATAGTCAGCAAGCTGCAACATTTTTTAATTAACTAATCTGAAAGACTTCTTACTTCTGATTTAGCTTTCCCGCATGTTCTTTTTAAACTGTTCTTGTTTTGGGAGCTAAACTTGAAGTCATTGTCGTAGAGATGCCTTGCAACTGAAATCAGTATACATTGCTTGTGTTTTTTTCTTTCTTTCTGCATCAATGGTTTTTCATTGACGTTACCGTCTCTTCTATTTTCACTTGTCACTCCTTTTCTTAATTAGAGTGTTATTGTTTGAGTTATGACTGTTGGTTGGATTTTGTCTTAGAACCCCTCACCTGACACGCTTTATGATGATGAAGATGATAGTAGTAAAATGAGTTTGTCTTCAAATTCTACTTTTAATCCTTCAAATTTGGTAGTTACCAAATTCACATTAATTTACGGAGAAAATTCATGCCGGCAAATCATGCTTTTTTATCCTAGGCTGACTCATTATTGGATTTTAGGTTTATCAAATCATGTTATTTCTTTATTTATCTTAAATTCTGTGAGTAAACATTATTTGTAACATTACGATTAATCGTGTTGCTATACTTGTGGTATTCCATGGTTTTATTACCTGTAATGTTAAAAGAAACTTAAAAACATAATGTCTAGATAAAGACATATTTCCCTTATTTTACTATCTCAAGATGCCAAGACATGCCTTTTTTTAATTTGTCAATGATCTAGCAGTACATTAACATAGTGAAAGTTTGTTTTCACAATCATGATTTTTAGTGTAATGAATGTTCATCACATGCTTTTGCCCTTTAATCTCCTTAATAGTTTGATTGTTTATGGGAGTTTGTGGGAAATGTTGTACCTGGAAGAAGACTTAGATGGCGTGGGAGGTTAGGTATGACATTGCATTAGGTGCAACTATAGGATTGGAGTACTTGCATTATGGGTGTGCAAGCCAAGGATTGTCTATTTTGAACTTGCCAAGATTGTGCAGGGAGGAGCTGGCTTCTGGTAAGCATGAAATTATATTTGGATAAGCTTGAGTTCTTCTCCACAACTCATCCTTCGCCGTTGTTTGTTTTTGCTTCTTTCTAAGTTCTAATTACTTCTCTTTTCTTTCTTTTCTTTTAAATTATTATTTTCCTTCACATCCAAATACCAAGTTGGGTTTGACCGTTACGAAATTTATGTTGAAATTGATTCTTAACGGAAAGGAAGGTATTAGGGTTGATGTAATGTTGCAATTGCAAGAGTACATAACAAGCTATTTCTGATTAGAAATTTATAACTGCAAGTAATAAGCTCATTACTTTCTGAATTTTCTCTACTTGTAGTTAACATGCTTTATAGAATTCTTGAGCTAGGACACTTAGCTAGAGCATATAAGAATCCATATATATAGTTATGAAATTGGATCCATCAAAACATTCACTCCTGATCTGGATATCATTTTAAATTTTGTTACAAATATAAAACTATATATGGATTATAGTACTGAACAATGAGAAAATACAACTGCAACTATTATGATTCCATGATAAATCTGTCATTTCTAATATCTTACTGCAATTTTAAACCACTTTTATGCAGGTTGCGTCTGTCATGTCATATGTTTAGATTCGACAATGCATTTCACGAAATAACGGTAACAACATGATTTTGTTATCTTCGGCCATAATTTTGGTGGCACAATGTGATTCTATCAAACTTGCCGTTAATCTAAACATGAACTTATGATTATGATTTCATTTTCTACTAATGTACATAAATATGCTTCTCACACGAATTGAGCTAGTCATATAGGTAGTTAACATGTAAAAAGAAAAGGACCATACACAGAGCAACCACAATTATGTTAGAGCCATATGAATTTAATTAGTGTGGACTGAAAAAAATTGAATTGCTTGAGAAGAAGAAAAAGAGGACCTCAATTCTTTCAGATAAGGTATAACATGTTATGAGGTAGGTATCCATCCATGTCTAGGTACAAGTTAAAATGTCCTAAGATTGCATGGAAAGTATGTGTAAAGGAATTAAAAAGCCATTGTCAGAAAATGAAACTTAAAATGTTAGTGAATTGTGATCTCTCAACAAAATTGGTGTCCATAACCACATACATGTTTGACCACAATCCAATTCCAAGTTACACACTTAAAATATATCTATATAATTTCTGATTGATTATGTGCACCATATGTTTATTCCCAAAACATTGCATTAGAAAGTTTACAATTCTCAATTCATTGTCCTTCAGGCAATAACATTGAAGTTTGTTAGAGAACTATTTTAGAATATTTTGAAGCCACATAGCTCATATTTCACTAGAACCATTGATTTCATTTGATTTGATTACAAGGTTGGTACAGTAATAACCGAAAGACCTGGAGCAGATAGAGTATCAGTTCAAGTCATGGCAGTGTTTATGCACTCGATGAAATTGACATCTTTCTCATGCTTGTCATGTTCAAGCTGAGGAAGCATGTAAATTTCACTAATTTCTGCATAAACACTGAAATTGACATGAATGTGAGTTTGAGACGAGAAATAATTGAAACAAACACAAATGCGAGGAGATGGAAACAAGAAAAAAAAACACACCCATCATGCTCATAACTTCGAAGTCAACTAAAAACCAAAGCTTGTCTGAGCGAATAAGGACGTTCTCAACCTTTCCACAAAATTCAAAGAATTACCCTCTTTAGATATTCAATCACAAGCAAGTAATGGTACAACTAAAATTTCTTATCGCTAAGATCCTTTTATTCATAATTACAAAGCTGTTTTTGTTTTTTGCTATGATATTGAATTTGTGCGCGTTACGGTTTGCAAAACTCAAGTTAAAGTTCAAACTTTAGGCACTTATTCATGGAGAAGGATCCAGGATTTCCCTTCTATGGTTCCTGATGATGAACCTGAACCATCATAAAGGGAAAGATTTATTGGTTTGCATATTCTTATATGTCTGATCGTTACTCATGTAACATTGTTTCTCTTAATTTGGGGAAAGAATCTCAGAGATTTCACAGCCTAATTATGGAACGATGCATGTTTCGTCTATAATGGGTATGATAAGGGATTGCTTGAGCTTAGTTTTCCATTCCAACTCATTTCATGATGTTTGGCTTTTGAAGGAATGCGGAAATGAAGAGTCTTGGATTAAACTCATACGTCTTCCTAGTTTTGGAGATAAATTGAAATGGGTTGTTTATGATTCCAAAAGTGATACTACAAAGTGATCCTACAACTTCAAACTCAACTAAAACAATAGAGGCTAATTTGTAAAAAAACAAAATTAAAAGACAAACTCGTTATAAACATCTAACTTAAAGGAATGCAGATGGTATTTGTCAAACAATAGATATTATACTATAAGACTCTAATATATAGCTTCTAAATGATGCTAAAACTAGTGTATGACCGAGTGTCATCAACAAGAAAGCAAAACAAACGCCGCACCAAGACATCAAACAAACCAACATCATACTAAGATGACGGAATCACACTAAAAAAAACACCACACTTCTCTTTGCATCTCATAGAAAGATGTAAGGAGGATATAAGGCTACAAGTTTCTATTCATCAGAAGACGTATAAATACTAAAAGTTGTCAACGTGTACAAGATAAGATTTGGTTACTAAGAATTGCAAATAATTAGTTGATCATATTCTAATGATTGCTAATAATATCTAATGATATTCTAATAATGGTTGCTAATAATTGTATGAAAAATATTTGGGATCAATGAGATATTCAAAATCTTAACATTTTGTGATCCTGAGTCTGAGTGGGGCACAATTTTATGGTCTTGCAAGAAACAATTTGCAGTTGCTCGCTCAGAACTATATTTATTATCTTGAAAATTTATTTGTTTTCTTCCTAATTATCTCCTTTTTATCCTCAAATGGTCACTTAAGAGAGAGTTTTGTGAATATTTTGGCAAGTGTGCCTACTTTCCAACAAGTCTCGTTTAAACGAGAAATGATATTTGTACAATCAATTTGTGACAACATTTTTCCTCATATTCACCAAAAGACGAATCGTTTGGTAGAATCCAAGTTTCGATTATGGGTGAAAAAATTCTAAGTTGGGAATTAGATGGTTAACACCAACAGAAAACCACAAAGAAATAAAGGCATAATTACAAACAAGTATGTCAAAGAAGTCGATAGTTCTCCAAACAACCAATAAAAAGTTTTATTTATAAATCATCATAAAAAGAAGGGTTAATAGTGTTTTACCCCCTATAATATAGGTCATTTCCGGATTTACCCCTTGTAAAAACAAGACGTGTGCTATCAAAGTAAAAACAGGAGTGAAAGTGAGTGCGTTTCGGTTGAGGGTTTAAATCAAGGACACAACAAAACCCTAAAATTCAATCTCCACTTCTAACAAACCTCGATTAACACTCGAAAACGACGCTGAAACTTCTGATTCAACGATGGCGGAAATTAGCGCCGCCATGAGGCATCCGCGATTAACCACCTCCGTTGGAACCCTAACACTTCCAGTCAAGAGGAAGCAGCCACTTCACCCCCCACCGGTGACTCAACTTTCGTTTGATCTCATAGCCAAAATCCTATGTAGACTCCCCGTGAAGTCCCTCCTACGATTCTGATGCGTCTGCAAGTCGTGGAATTCTCTCATCTCAAATAATCCCAAATTCGCGAAGAAACAACTTTGCGTCTCAACTAAAAAACCGAAACTCCTCCTCTTCACAAGCAGCAGATCCAGAAAAGTAATCAATGTAATGTCTTATCCACTCCACTCTCTTTTCACCTCTAATCCCACACAACTTGATTTCTCTTTCATCAATCCAAACTCCATAGATAATATCATTGGTTCTTGCGATGGTCTCATTTGTTTCGAGATTAATAAACATCTCGGTCTCGCACTTCTTTGGAACCCTTCAACTAGAAGCTTCAAGGAACTACCCTCTTTAGATATTCCACCACAAGCCAATGATGGTATAACTACATTTGCTTTTGGCTATGATTAATAAACATTTCTGTTTTTTCTTATGATTTTGAATTTGTGCCCTTCACGGTGTGCAAAACTCAAGTTAAAGTTCACACTTTGGGCACTCATTCATGGAGAAGGATTCAGGATTTCCCTTCTATGGTTCCTGATGATGAACGGGGAACCATCGTAAAGGGAAAGGTTTATTGGTTTGCATATTCTTATGTGTCTGGTCGTTTCTCATGTAACATTGTTTCTCTTAATTTGGAGAAAGAGTCTTACAAAGAGACTTCACAGCCTGATTGTGGAGAGGTACTTGGTGTACCGATAATAGGTATGCTGAGGGATTGCTTGAGCTTAACTTTTTATTCCTACTCATTCATTGATGTTTGGCTTATGAAGGAATGTGGAAATGGAGAGTCTTGGATTAAATTGATTCATCTCCCTGACTTTGGTGATCACGGTTATACCAATATATTAGATATTTCTGAAGATGACAACCAAGTGCTTCTCAACTTCGAAGAGGATGATAAATCGAAATGGGTTGTTTATGATTCCAAAAATGATACTACAAAGAATATCAAGATTCAAGACTGGATTTCGGTAGACTCAAGAGTCTATGTTGAGAGTTTGGTATCACCGTAATTTTAATACAAGGGTTTAGAATTTGTGCTATGTCATTTCTGTACGAGATTCAATCATAACTATTATGTTAACTTTTGTTTATGCTTTTTTAATGCTCGTTTTGGTTGCCGGTGACTTTATTTCTCTGTTCATTAAAGTTGTTTGTTCTTCACAATGCATTGAAATTTTACATTGTTCACAATCACACATTGCATTAGATGGTTTATGATTTGATTGTCTAAGATTGTAGATGTGATTTAGATGCTAAGCCAAGTCACTTCTATGTTTCTTGATACGTCTGCTAACTGTCGACTACTTAGGATTTTATTTGTTTAGTTCTTATTTTGCAGAGAATAGCTACAAATTAATATGTCAATAATGACTTTAACTGTTGTAATATTTCCTCCTTTAACTATTGACTATTCTAAATACAAGATATTCTTTTAATAGTCAACAAGCTGCAACATTCATCACTTGCTTTTACCCTCTAATCTTCTTTAAAGTAGCTTGATTGTTTATGGTTTTTACTATTTATGTTTAGAAATTTGTAACTGCAAGGAATAAGCTCACTGCTTTCTAAATTTTCTCTATTTGTAACATACTTATAGGATTCTTGAGCTAGAACACTTGGTTAAGGTTTAGGTCATTGTGATAGTGTGTTTCCACTTTCCAGTATTGAGGTATCGATCAATTTGGACTAAGTCTTGTTTTAATTTCACTTTTGTTTGGATTGACTTATTTGAACTTATATACTGGCACAAACACTTTTGAAATTGTTTTAGAAGAGCTTTTAAAAACAATTTATGACATTTTCATAAGCTAGTTTTAACTTTTTTTTTCATAAGATAAGATAAGCTCTTCAAGATAGTTTTTAAAAAAAGCTTATAGATTATACGAGAACAATTTGAATTTATTTTATCTTTTGTTATTGAAATAGCTTATACATAATCACTTATATGATAACTATTTATGCTATAAGTGATTAATTAAGTTATTTATCCAAATAGGTCTTTAACCTCATAAACTTGGGAGTTTGATACTTTGATTCATCAAATTGGGTTTGGTTGAACATGCATAACTGAACAAAGTTGACAGGAAAATAAAATATTTGGTGGTTTTCCTACTATAGTTATTGTTGAGGGTTGTTGTATGCTCTGACCTTAAAGAGAATCAACCTCTTCTAAATTTTCTAATGCAAACAAATCAATTTTAGAGGTTGAGCTATTTTCATTGGCAAGGCTACTAAATTTTATGATGCCAGAACAATGGTGCATGAGTTTCTAATCACTCTTTTTTTCATTTTGAAATTTTGATTATTTTCACTCTGAAATAGATTAAAAATGGATGCAATATTGTACAATATATCGTTGTTTTCTGGATTGGTTTTCTTGCCGCATATGTTGTGTTGTTTGTGGTTATATATGTTGCGAAGACTTTAGGAAATTATCATGGGTTAAATGGGATACTTTATGCTTACAAAGGGAGAACGGAGGTTTGGGGGTAAAGAGGTTGAAGGAGTTTAATTTATCCTTACTTGATAAATGGGTGTGGATGATATTAAAGGAAAAGAGAAGCTTGTGGTATAAGGTGCTTAGTGCGAAATATGGTGAGGAGAGGGGTCGATTATGTTTTGATAGAGGAGGGGGTTCTGTTTGGTGGCAAAACTTGAATCATATTAGAATGGGGGTGGTATGCTAGATGATCCGTTGACTATTGGATAATATTTCTAAATAGGTTGGGGATGGGGTTTCTATGTTGTTTTGGAAGGACCCGTGGCTAAATGATGTATCTTTTTATGTTAGATATTCTAGAATTTTTTATTTTGCTCTTAATAAATTAGCCACACTTGCAAAGATGTTCTCTTTGGGGTGGGAGGTTAAAGACAAGGCGTAGAAGTGACGTATGAGATTGTTTGCGTGGGAGGAGGTGTTGGTGAGGGAGTTTGTGGAGCAGTTGTCACTTGTTGTTTTGCAGGTTGGTGTGGTTGACAGGTGGATTTGGAAGCTTCATTCTTTACTATGGTACACGGTCAAAAGCACTTATAACAATTTGACTACTACCAAAGTTGTTGTTAATGAAAGGTTTAATCATGTGTTGTGGCTTAAGCTAGGGGTGTTCATGGGTTGAGTCAAACACACCCAAAAAACCCAAAAAAATGGGTCAGGTTGGGTAATTGGGTGGGTATGGTTTCTAAAAATAAAAAACTCATAAAAATAAACGGGTTTCGGGTAAAACCAGACCCATACCCAAAAAACTCACTTACCCAATAATGTTAATATTATTTATCTTTATTTTCATAGGGTAGAAGAAAGTTATATTTCCAAAACATACACATTGTACCCTGTATATTGAAAATCAAAACATAATAGAGTAACAAATTAACAAGTTGCACTTTTTGGTTATTTTGATACTAATGCAATTTTATGTCATGCAACTTTAATTTGTTGCAAGTATTTTATAATGAAGTTTATTATTTGATATTCTATAATGCATAAAATTATAGTAAAATAAGTTAAACATTTTTTTAAGAAAATTAAAAAGTAGAGTACTATTTTAAAACAAAATTACGAGGACTTGTCATTTAGTCATTTAATATTAAAAAAATAGAAAAATAAGTTGGGTAACCCATTACCCAATCCAACCCAACCCAAAAATTAGTGGGTTTGCCCAAACTCATCCAATAGTATAGCGGATGGTTATTTTACCTCACCCAAACCGAAGTACATTATTTGGTTTGGTTTTGGGTTTGGTCAAACCCAACCCAAACCCACCCACGAACACCCCTAGCTTAAGTAAGTGCCACTTAAGGTTAATATTTTCATCTGGCGTTTGTTCTTGAATAGATTAGCAATAAAAATGAATTTGTTTAGGAGAAATATTTTGGATTATCCTAACACTTTGTGCATGGTTGTGTGCAGCTTAGTGGAAGATTGGGATCATTTCTTCTTTTCTTGTGCTATTTATGGCCAACTCTGGCTCTTGACATCTGGTTGGTTAGACATCTCGACGACTTTTCATGGTTCGTTACTTGATCACTTTATTCAATTTGGTTGTCTTGGGGGCTTCCTTAATAAGTCCCATCGGGCTTTTAATATAATTTGGATTGAATATCGGTTTTTTTTATTATTTGAAAGGATCGAAACAGGAGGCTTTTCCATAATAAGATGGAACAAATTATCTCTTTATTGAAAAAGGTAAAACTCCAAGCTTATTGGTGGTTAAAACTGTATTACGTTCTATTTGATTTTGATCACATGGCTTGGAGGGTGAATCTTTTGTTATATTTTTAGGTTGTAACGTAATTTTGGTATTTCATGGCTACCTTGTGGTAGCTTGACTGTTTCCTTGTAAATATCGGAATCTTTTAGCTTCCTCTGATATGCCTTGTACTAAAGTAGTAGTTGTTGGTTTTTAATGTATTTTCTTAGCCTTTGAAAAAAAAAACCTTACACTTAATGAATCCAACATATATTCTATAAGTTAGGTGAATATAGACTTAATGTTTTTTGGTTGATCTAAGTTAGCCCATGTATGTATGACGAAAAGATGAACAAATATACAATGAAGAATGAACTCTAAAAGTGACCAAAAAAAACTAAAAAAATTCATAAAAATAACGAAAAAGGAAGAAAACCCTCCACCATATAAGAAAAACAACCCCACCAAAAACCAAACAAAACCCCACACCACCCAAGTTAACATCGTTAATGCTTAAGTTTATGATACTCATGTTAGACACACTTCACATGCTTATAACTTACAAAAGAATAACTTTAGGAATATACTCTCTAACACATTCTAATCTATCGTCTTCTAATTATGTACAAGAGTTCCATCAAATTATGTGTTTGAAAATTAAAGAGTGTGTGTTTAATCAAAGAATCTTATGTGTGTGGTTTCAAATTATATTAAACTTTAATCAAAGAGTGTGTGTTTGAAAATGTATTAAAGAGTGTTTGTTGCTTTACTTTTTTTTTTTCCAAAAAAGAGGAGCAGAAAAGGTCTGCTACCTCAAAACTTCAATAGAAAAGAGAGAAATACAAAAGAAAAGGAGGGGGACATAGGACCAAAACCTCCTAAAAATTGATAAACCTAAAATTAGGCATACCAAGACGATTTTTGACATAAAATTCTCTGATATCAAGAGGCACTTCTGACCAAATTGTTAAATTTTGGATAGTTAACCCTAAAGCTGCCAATCTATGTTGCTTTACTTGCAAACTAGTTTAAGTCATATATCATTGTGAATGAGGCATAATGTAATACTTTCTATTCTTCTCACTTTCTCCCTTACGTATCTTGATTATTCCATTATCTTATCATAGTTTAAGTTAATTTCATAAAATTTTAATTGTAATTGGACGGTATATGACAACATTCATAGCAAAGCAGCAAGTAGATGTTTTAAAAGGTATACAATAAAACGAACCTTCAACAAACTCATTGAAATAGAGGCATTGGAAACAAGTATGTCAAAGAAATCGATAGTCCACCTAACTACCAATGAATAGTTTTATTTATTAATCACAAAAATAATAAGAATCATAAATAAAACCATAAGAATATGAAACCAAAAAACCATAAGAATCATAATCCAAACGCGTGCTATCAAAGTAAAAACAAGAGTAAAAGCCTAAAACACCACCAAATCACCATTAAATAATCCAAACTCTATAGTTTCAAAAACTATAATCTAAAATTGACCTAATCTAACCCACTCCATTTCCGTCTTTTCAGTATCCTGTAGGGAAATCGCATTTTCCATACCCTGCAACAAAGATTCATAAAACACAATTAAAAAACTCTTCACTCATGCAAATTGCAAATTTTTTACAAAAAATACATTGGTTGATATTGGTAAAAAAAAAAATATATTACAAAAAATAACAAGGACTTACTAGGAGCCTGTGTAACAACATAAGCAGCACCACCAAAATCACACGTGCCACCCCCACGTGACTTCTTCTGATAGTAACTATTGAAAGCAAAGGAAGCATGTGCCTCTAAAGTATTAGGATTGTAACACGTGGCACCGGGTTGAATCGGAGCACAATCAGCACCACCTTCCCCACATGCATAATCAAGCGCGTGTTTCAACTTCTCTTCAGAATAACCACCATTCGCCACACACCATGTTTGCCCTTTATTCTCCACCACCGACACCTCACCACCACTCACCGGCACTTTACTCCTCCCAACACCCGCCACTGGAGCCTGTGCCGACTCCATTGGAGACTCCGCTACCGGTGTCAAAGATTTATTAGTCTCTGACATCGTCAACGGAATATCATAAACCTTTTTCTCGCTAGGGTAAAATAACCCATAATTTTTCTCTGAAGTGGGACCCGTTTTCTGATTCTCATTAAAAAGAGCAAATAAAAAGACATTAAGTGGGTCCTTAGGTCTTAAAGGGGTCCCACTTCCATTCAAAACCCTTGTCACTAAATTACCATTGTAAGAAGCAGCATTGTCTTGACCAGCACCAATCTCATTACTATCACCTAATGAAGGCCACCCCGTTTCAGAAACCGTAATCTTAACGTCATCATATTGAAGTGCAGACATGGCAGCATTAACGGCGTCGATTTGAGCGTCGAGAAGATTATCATATTTCAAATGATTACCAGAATCAATAACACCAGGGTTTTGCTTAAACAAAGCATAATCTAATGAGATTGTGTCTGAGTTAGCAGCATAAGCAAAAAAAGGATAAGCGTTAACCATTAAATAAGAACCCGTTTGACGTAGAAACTCGAGCATCGGTTTAATAACCGGTTCAACAAGTTCGGTTTTGAATAAACCGGTTGAAGTAGGGTAAGAAGATTGTAAAGCAGAGAGTGCTATTGGAGAAGAGATTAAAATCTGTTTATCTAGGTTTTGTTTTTGGAGAGAAGCATGAACGTTTTTCATGGCAGGTACGAGGTAATTGGTCGTGTTTTTCGGGTCTACGAAAACCTCGTTTCCGACAGCAATGGCTTCGATTTGTGTGGCGGGGTAGTGGTTAAGGATGTTGGATTGGATCCATGTGTCGGTGTAGGATTGATCGGCGGCAGCGGAGGAGAGAAGCTCGTTTGGCATGGCGACGGTGACTTTGATGCCGGAGTTTGCCAAAGCGGTTAACACGGTGGTGTCGGTGTCGTAGAGCTTTACACGGTTGAAACCCTGTGTTTTCAAAAGCTCTACTACCTTTGATGGTGTTGGTAGGTTATCAGCTATTCTACCGTAGTTGATTCCGATAGATCCTGTTTCTGAAGACGAGAAAAACACAAGAAAAGAAAAATTATGTCAACCATATTTTTATGTCAAATAACCTAATGTAGAAATAGATATCAACATGTGTTGGTATCAACTGAATTGTACTTACAACAAAAAATAAAATAGAGAGAGGAATTTAATAGATTTACCTGATGATGAAGCATAGAGTGAGAGAAAAAGGAAGAAGAATGAGAATGCAAATGGAGCCATGTTATGGTGATACTTTTTTTCTAAGAGAAGAAGAGAGAGCATGCAGTTATTATTTTCTTTGAAGGCAAGGAGTGTGGTGGTTTTTATAGAGAGTGGATGGTGGGTTTGGAGACCCACTCAAGAGTTTTTTCACAACTGCCAAGATTTAGGTGAGAAATTATGGTAACATTTTTTTATCAAATAATATGGTAAATATGTTTAATATTTATTTACTCCTTTAAATAAAATTTCTAATATTTTCCTTTAAAAAAAATTCTAATATTTACTCGCTATATTCCTTTCAAAAAAAATATTTAACTCGCTATATTACATTTTTTTTAGTGGACATATATTACATATTTTTTTTAGTAATGATTCAGGATTTATTTTTATATTTTACAAAATTATTTAGTTAATGTATATTTTTATTACTTATAATATTCCCTCAAAATAGAATATGTGAATAAATATATCATGTATATTATTATAATTTATTATGAATAATTTACTCATTGTACCGGAATATGCGTAATCATTCATAAAGAATTTTAATCATATAATCATTCATAATAAATTTTAATCATGTATTTGTCTTCTAATCATTCTCACACATTCATGAATAATCACTCATAATAAATTCTAATAATGTACATGCTATATTTACATATTTTAATAATTTTTTAAAATACTACTGCTTTTTTTGGTGAAATATAAAACTCTACTAATATTCCTTAAAAAAAATACCACTAATCTTGTGTGTAGATGATATTTGATTATAAAAATAATAATACAAAGTATCAACAAAAGATTTCAAAATTTTTTAATTTGTAACTTTTTTAATTTGTAACTATATTTTTGTGTAGATGATATTTGATTATAAAAAAAATACAAAGTACTAACAAAAGATTTCAATTTTTTTTAATTTGTAACTATATTTGGAAAATAAATCAATAAATAACGGTTAAATGGTAACCATCATTTCTTTTCTTTTTTTGTCGACTATATCTAGATTTGTATAACATCTATTATGTGGAAACACAAATAGAATTACTATAAAAAATAAATAACTATAGATTTGGCAGGAGTAAGTTACTATCTTAAGCCACCTATCTTGGCCATATACATAGGACGTGTCCTTTGAATTATGTCGACGAAAGAGACACGTTATAATTACTCTTGAAACGGGAAGAGGTGGTGTGTGGTTAAGGATGTTAGTGCAGCTACATAGTATGATATGTTTGTTGGTCTAGGTATAATGCCTATCTTGACTTATAAGAATGAAACAATAATGATTTGTATCATGTCATGTGTGGAACAGGAGAGATGGGGTTTCAACCCAATAATTTTGCCTTAAATATGAACGTTGGACTTGCCGGACATCTTTGATTTGATGTTCTTGGCTTATACTCTCAAAATTTAAATTCTTGAAGGTGAATTGGATCGTACTATTATTTCATTAAATAAAAAAAAAACATATTCTTTGGGCAAATATTATCTAACAAGTGCGACAATCGTGCTATGTATGGAGACATATTTTTTTTTTTTGTAAGGGATGTATTGAGAAGTATTTATAAACTATATATATATAAGATATTAATTTTTTTTACAAGGATATAAGATCTTGATTTTAATTATAATATTATGAATAGTAATAAGTGTGAAAATATAATATAAAATATGTTTGTTTTTTTGACAAGTGTACTATTGGTTCTTGGAGCGATGCAAAGAGAGAATGACATTCGATAACATAAGCATGAAATTCATATGTAATATGAAATGTTTTTTTAATTTTAGGCTTAATTTTATTTGTCTTGTCCTTTTTCTTCTACTAGGTTAGGTGTACGCCTTCCAATTTTATTTTTTTCTTTCATTTTTCATGAATGAATTTGTAGTTTATACTCCATCCATTTCAAAATGAGTGTCGTTTTAGTCAAAAAAAATTGTTTCAAAATGAATGTCACTTTTATTTTCCAATGCAATAATAACTTGTGTTTATTATTACATCCTATATGCTTTGAGCTTATAACACGAATACAAGATTACATCACGAGATTGATTGATGTGATTATTTTTTTTTAAGGAGATGTGAGTCATTCATGTCAAGTGTTTGTTTACTTCTTTCATTTTATAAATATATACAAAATGAAAATAGTCACAGTCATTAAAAACTTACATAAATGGAAATTGAGATTCGAACTCCGATTGCGACGTTCGGTCAAACAATTTTGACATTTTTTATCGGTTGTACCAAAACTTATCAATAAGTGTTCGTTTACTTTAGCCTTAAGATTTTATACAGGTGAACTCATTCATCAAAATAATTTTACTTGGAAAATTTAAGCTTTCTTTCCCCTTAAGAATTTGATGGCAATTTTAATGGATGTTCGCTGTACTTTTTTTGTGCAGTTGGTTCATTTGTCACCTGGTTTGGTGGAGTTTGACCGACAAAATTGTGGGGTAAATAATTTTTTTCTGCCACATCGTCTTGATTAATGACCAACTATATCTACATAGATGACTAGTTGGGACCAAGTGGACAAGGTTTTTCTCTAACCATTTGAGGAGGAAGCCTCCTATTTTAGAGATAAACACAAGGACTCCGAAGGATTTAAGTATATAACATCTCATACCGTCGTCATGTTATATTTTTTATTTATATTTATTCTGATTCTGTATATTTTGGTACTTAAAAAATGAAATAATGATCCTCTTAACAAAAAGAAAATTGAAATAATGATCTTCATTTCATTACAATACGGAACCTTGAGTTCATATCCAAAATAAAACACTTATACGCAAACAGTGGTTAAGTCTAACATAAGAAATTCTTTTCTGCAATATGAACTAATATTTAGTGTTCATACTTCGAATATGATTGACCTTTTGTGGAAGTAGCTTGTAGGAAGCAAATTAGACACTTGTATTAATGTGGGATTTATTAATTGCAGGGGTCATTTAAAAACTATATGAAGATTCAAGCCACAAATATATTTAACTTGATAACGTATTCATTAAAAAAAATGAGAGTTATCAAGTTTATCTCACAATATATTTAACTTGATAACGTATTCATTAAAAAAAATGAGAGTTATAACTTCTCAATATGCTCCTTCTAAAAATGGGTGTGGAGGTACATTAACAAATCCAACATGCACACACAAACAAACACACACAAGTGCAGACACATAAACGCGCCCGCCACTCGCACACATACAAATGTTTTTGGAGATGAAACATAGCCAAAACTAAATTCATGTTACAATATAGGTTTTGTACACAGAACTGCACAATAATGTCACTAAGATTACAAGGCCACTCCAATCAAACCTAAACTAGAAGTTCACAAGCAATATCGATTCAAAAACCTAGATACCGATGATGGTTCTTTCCCTTGACAAATAAAGAGGAGAAGACAGAAGTATGACTCAAACTAATTAGTCCTATGGAAAAAGAACATAGTAATATAGACAATTAAGGGGAAGAATACAAGGTCAGTGACCAATCAAACTAAACCAACACAAATCATACAGAAGTTGACATGGTCCCTGTAAAATCTGGCAATTGCTTGTTTACAAGTTGAATGGTTGACTGGAGGCATCTGTCTTGGGCACTCAAACATGACTTAGCTGTTCCAATCAGTTTAAGGCAAGTAGAGGATAATTCATTGCTTAGCTGCCAAACAAGAAACATCACGGGTCAAACTGCTATGGTTCATTTTAAATTTGTGATAACAACATAGTATGGCGAGTTTAACTTGGATTGATCAACATCATACTAGCTGAATTATTATGCTATAAAAGAATGAATAATTTCTATCAAGGATATGTTTCATATCTTGCTAAATTATGTTACAAATCAATCTAATCAATATGTGAACATTTTGAATATAAAACGATAATTTGAAAGTTTAGAGCAAGTGTTTCAGAGTACTTTCTTTTATCAAACTCAATTCATTTCATAAATCAAAGTGTTGAATACCACAAGGTAAATACTCAAAAGTTTGGTGACCATGCACTAAAGTACAATATTGAAGGACCAAAATCACACATTAGTTATGGCAGAGAGACTAAAGTACAATTAATTTTAAACTTTTATCATCCTTTTTGCTTCTTAATTTTTCCCACATCACTAATAAATAGATTGATTACAAATGTTAAACGGAAAGCTTAACACAAACAATTATATGACATCTTACCAGGAAAGATGATGCAATGCAATTGCAAGCTTCAAGTGCCATACTTCCTCGAGCAGCCTTAAATTTAGCATAATAAATCAGTACAAATTAGAATTTGTTAAATAAACCAAACAATGTTAACTAAACCACACTGGAAATACCTGAGAAGGTTCTTCTTGAACGGCACAAAGTAGGTTCTCAAGAATAACCTTAGACAAAGAAACAAGTTCTTGCTTGTAAGATAAATCCCCATAGTATAACATGTCATTGCCTGGAATCTGGAAAGGGAAAAAAAGAATCCTCTGGAAGTTACGATACATAAATAATACAACTACAAACAATAAATTTTGTAAATGAAGGCACTTCAATTACTTTATTCAAACAAGGCATTTTGCAACAAAAAAAAAAATTGAAGAGGCAAAAGGGCA
>Ga0315915_1004588_pt1 | contig 17376 bp, 14 predicted proteins | sample MpolbnodulesMG_FD_207738 | JGI IMG/M metagenome (GOLD analysis project Ga0315915, IMG submission 207738) | Medicago polymorpha root nodule microbial communities from Los Angeles, California, United States - branched nodules | ecosystem: Host-associated > Plants > Roots > Nodule | place: USA...
GATAGCTAGCTACTCTATTTATAGTTTACAATGACTTAAGCCCTAAGAAATATAACAATAGAATGTTCCACAAGAAACCATGGGCTTTTAGGTCAGAAGTAAACTAATAGGTAGCTTGTCTGGGAAGCAAAAGAGCACCCTGAAGGTTGGCACGACCGTGCTGTTGGGGGCACGGGCCGTGCCATGTCTCTGACTTTGGGGAGTGACATATTTTTGTCCCATATTGCGTATTTTCATCCCGAATCAGCTCCTAATCCTCTTTCTTTTGCTCCAAGACTAAATCTTTAGATATTTGTTCCTGAAATATAATAATTTGCAATTGAAGTAAAATAGTTCTAAAAGGAAATAATATTTAAATAAAACTAAATCAAATCTAAATAAAATAGACTCAAATAACATATTAAAAACACTAATTTATTGACTCATCACTTTGGAAGCTTATGAGGAGAAGCATAAGAAGAAGAAAGAGATCATCGAGAAACTAAAAGAGAAAGAAGAAAGTCAAAGAACTGAGAGGAGCCAACAAAGTCAAGTCAAAGGCTGAGGACGAGGCCGCAGTTGAGGACAATTTGGATGTGGCAATGGTGGACATGGTTCAATTTTTACCGGAAGCAGTTATGAGGAAGGAGAGATTTCAACAAGAGGACGTCAGAGAGAATACCCAAACACAAGGAATGACATATCTCAAACTTAATGCTATAATTGTCAGAATTTTGGCGATTACAATTCAGAGCGTAGATTTCCCAAGAATCTAGTAGAGGAGAAAACCAACTATGTGGAATAGAAGGATGAGAAATTAGAAACATCACTGATAGCACATGGGAGCAACAAATGAATCCAAGAAAATTTATGGTACCTTGACATTGGTGCAAACAATCATATGTGTGGCAAAAGGAGCATGTTCGTGGACCTTGATAAATCAGTAAGTGGCAATGTCTCATTTGGTGATGATTCCAAGATTCCAATAAAATGCAAAGGTAATATTTTAATTCGTTTGAAAAATGGAAGACATTAATTTATTTCAAATGTCTACTATGTACCAAATATGAAGAATAATATTTTTAGTCTGGGATAAAGATTAAAAAAGGGTTATGATATTAACATGAAAAATTTAAGTCTCTCCATCAAAGATGGAAAAAATAATATCATCACCAAGGTACCAATGTTGAAAAATAGGATGTTCTTGTTGAATATTGAAAATGATGTTGCAAAATGTCTCAACGCTTTCTAAGGTGATGCTTCGTTGCTTTGGCATCTTCGATTTGGGCACTTAAATTTCGGAGGCTTAGGCTTGATGGAAAATAATATACGGTGAGAGGTCTTCCGTTTATCAATCATCCAGACCAATTGTGTGAAGGATGTTTACTTCGGAAACAATTGCGGGTGAGTTTTTCCAAAGGATTCAAGTTCAAGAGCCAATAAGCCACTTGAGCTTATAAATGCCGACGTCTATGGGCCAATTAAGCCATGCTCACTAGGTAAATATAATTATTTTTTCCTTTTAATTGATGATTTTACAAGAAAAATATGGGTGTATTTCTTGAAGTAGAAATCAGAAGTCTTTACCACCTTCAACAAGTTTAATATTGTTATGGAGAAATAAAGTGGTCTGCAGATAAAAGCTACGCAGACTGACCGAGGAAGATAATTCGCTTCTAAACAGTTTCAAGAGTTTTGTGAAGAGAATGGAATCAGACGTCCACTGTTTGTTCCAAGATCCACCAACAAAATGGTATGGCGGAAAGGAAGAATCGAACAATAGTTGTCATGGCTCAAAGCATGCTAAAAAGTAAGAAACTACCAAAAGAATTTTGAGCTGAAGTTGTGGTGTTTGCAGTCTATCTATCTAATCGATCTCCAACAAAGACTGTGTGGGATAAGACAAAACAAGAAGCATTGAGTGGAAGAAAGCCATGTACGGTACACTTGAGGGTCTTCGAGAGTGTAGCCACTTTTCACATTCTAGATAAGAAAATTGGAAAGCGTGATGATAAAATCGAGAAGTTTATCTTTGTCGGTTATGATCAAAGCTCAAAGGGCTACAAGTTATACAACCCAGACAACAACAAGATTGTAATGACCTAAGTTGTGGTCTTTGATGCAGAAGGAGAATGGGACTTTGGAGCATACCAAAAGGAATGCAATTTCTTTCTTAAATTTTAAGGAGAAACATATAGAGAAGTTCAACAAGTGCCCCGCTCACCCACATCACCCACTTTTAAAGACACTAGCAGTGAAAGGGTTACAACGTGAACACAAAGTCTTCAAGATTGCTATGAAAACATAGAGCCCTTATCACCACAAAGGCTTGAAGATATTCATGAGGAAACTAAAGGAATGGATAATGTCACACTATTATGTCTTTCTGTAAGCTATGAACCGATGAATTTTGAAGAAGCTGTGCAAGAGAAGAGGCGGAGAAATCCAACAGATGAAGAAGTACAAGTCATAAAGAAGGATAATATGTGGGACCATGTATCAATTCCAAAACACGGTAATTCTATCAATGGAAAGAGAATATACAACACAAAGAAGAACATCAATTGAAAAATTAAAGGGCACAAGGCAAGACTAGTTGAAATGGCTACAACAAAAGGGTCGATTATGATAAAGGTGTTTATCCCAAGTCGCTCACTAGGATATCATAAAGCTCGTAATTTATCTAGCATCTCAACACAAGCTAAGAAATTATCGGATAGACGTGAAATGTTCCTTTTTGAATGGAGTTATCGAAGAAGAATAGGCGTACATTAATTAACCATCGGGACAAAAGGTGAAAATAAAATAAGACTTGACAGCTCTCAGGTTAAAGAATGACAAATAAAGTTTTAAGACTTGGCAACGTGCATTGTTATAGATATAATCCAGTTTTTTAGAGTAACTGGTTATGATATAGGTGGGGATGCCTAGACGATTCAAATGAGGTCCCTATTAGGTTGGAACAACCTAATATTAATTAGTTAATAGTTTTTTGGTGCCTAATATGGTGGAGCACGTTGGTGCTTGAATCGTTCCTAATGTGAAAACAAGGTGGTTCCTAATATGATTAGTTTTATAAAATTTTGATTTTAATTAAAAGTATAAGTATAAATATAAAAAAAAATAATACTTATATATATATTTTGCACCTTTATATTGTAACAAACTGTCCTCGTGAGCTTAACTTAGTTGCTATGGACAATGCATAATATATGCGAGGTCTGGGGTTCAATCCCCGACCATCACAAAAAAAAAACAATGCATATATTTTTCTTATTCAAAAAAGCTAAACATATTTGTTTCAATGACACCAACAATGTAACAATTATAATATCATATAATATAAATTCTTATCTTTTTGAAAGACACCAAAAATATGGTATTCTTATAACGAAATTTGTTATAGAGTATAATTGAAAAAGAAAAATTCAACTATTTTGATATTATTTATGTTATTATTTGAGTCTCCTTAAATTATTTATCCTATTCAAATATTGGACAAGTCTTTTATATGATGATACGAATTTGTATTCATGTTACACAAAGTAAACGTCATTGAGTAAATATAGTCCTTTATATGATGATCTCATGTGTTTTGTTCCTCATTTTGGGTTTGTTTTCAAGAAAGATGATTTTTTTAGTTGAGGTTGTCATGTTTGCATGTTTGTTGTTGCAATCCTGGTTTTACATTTGATGCATTTTTTTCATAGTCTAGATAAATGCATTTAGATGATGGTAAAGTTGTGGTAAAGTTGTGACAGAATTGTTATTTTAGCTTCTATCGATCCTATTTTTGCATTTGATGCATTTTTTCATGGTCTAAATAAATGCGTGCATGTGGATTATAGTAGAGGTCATGTTGAATGAATTTTAGCTCATGGTAAGGTATTGACATAATTATTATTTTAGCTTTTGGTACTGTAGTTGAAAAAAAAATGATGCATGTGGTTATGATATTGGTATATCATGATTGATGTCATTATTTTGATGATTCAATTTTGGGTGGTGCTAAAGATCTAATACGTCTAATATTTTAACTTTTGGCATTAAATTTCCTACTTGATGATAAAAAAAACCTTGATTAGCTGTTTGATTTTGTGAGTATTCCTAAAGGTGTAACAATTTTCATATTTGGTTTATTCTTTCTTATATCATTGAGCAGTACGAAAATTGATTGGTGTGAATTTGTTTTTGTCATATCATTGAGGTCCAGAAAGTTAATGATACAAAAATTTGTGCATTTAAGATTAGGTTGATTTGATGATACAAAAATTGATCACACAAAAATATGTTAGCTTATCTCGATATCAGAATGAACAAATGGAATAAAATTAAATGATGTATTGTTGTATTTCTATATATGGATTTCAATATCAAGGGATTATGACTACATTAAGGATCTCAAAAAGGATTTGGACATTTGGAAAATAGGATTTAGAGTGCTTGATTCTTGGATTGTGACAGTAGCAATGAGAATCAACATATGGAGCTCAGTATTTGTGATGCAAAGGTTAGAGGAGTTAGGTAAGATTTGTTGTAATTTCATTTATGATTTATCAATGTTACTTATTAGTGTGCATTTTGATTTATTTCTGTTTTCTTGTTTCTTTCTCGGATTTAGGGTGATCGAGTTCATGTAATAACTCGATATAGAGAATTGGAGCATTGGAAGGCTTTGATCGAGGAAAGCAAACAAAACAAGACTTATACTTTGTATAATTGTCATGTGTTTGATAATGACATTTTATTTAGGCTCGTTGACCATCCCTTTGGTTCTGGTACAAAGGTGCCGAAGGATGAAAGTTAACTAACATTTTTACTCATGAATTTCGCTCTAAGTTATTTAAGGAAATTCAAGATGGAAAATTCAAAACTGACGTTTTATATGGTATAGTTATGTGCTTTAATTTATTTATGTATTTTTTCCGATTATAAGGTTCTTATAAAAATTTTTTTTTTTAAGAAATCATTGGGCTTCTTCATGAGATTGTCAGGACAACTCCATTTGGGACTGAAAAGAAACCGTGTACGAACATTGTGTTGAAAGATGAAAGGTATTATTTTCTAATTTGTCAGCATCGGATGATAAGATTTTGTATAGGTTTGATAATGACCTGAAAGATGTCTTTCCTTATGCAGTGGGAATATGGTTGATGTAACACTATGGGAAAAATACTTTGTAGCTTTGATGAATTTTCTTGTTGATCGAAAGGATGTAGGGCCTATTGTTTTAATATTGACTCATGCTCAATGCAAGCTTGGAGGTCACTGTGATGTACATTTATTATTTTTGTCAATAGCTTTGTCATGTACCATCTATTTACCTTGAGTTCTTTGCTTCCATTTTGTAGACAATGGCAAGCCAAATATATGTAACAATTGGTCAGGTTCAAGGCTGCTCATCAACCTACATCACCCGGTTGGTTAGTATTTTAAGACTTGGTAAGTTTGCATCATGATTTCACAATACAATGTTAGAGCAACTTATTATTTCACAATCTGATTTGATTGTTTTTTGACCATGTTTCTTGAATAGTTGTCGTGACCTTAACACTTCTTAACCTTAGAGTCAAAGCTTCAGTCATAACTTAAGTCAGGGTTCAGCTTCTTCTCAATGTACTCTGTACAACGACTTTTCCAATCTGTCTCAAGTTAGGCCATTTGCTGAATTTAGAGACTTAGTCAAGGTCTGCTTTTTTTGTGCACAAACATGCTTTGAGTTTTTTTTACGCACAAATTAAAAATACATTTATTCTTTATTTCATTTGAATAATTTGTGTTAGGATACATACTGCATCACTATTGAGAAAACTACTAAATTCAATCCTAACCAGTTTGGATGGTATTATGAGAGTTGCACCTAATCTTAATCATTGAAAAGCATGAGAATGTTTACTATATAGCTGCATCAGTTTCTCTTGATCAGAATGAAATAGGCACTTTTTATGTAGCAAAGCTTTATAATGCTTTGTGTCAATTGTCAACGATGACAGTTTCAGGACATGTCTTCGGCAAAATCGAAAGTTTAGAATTCAAGCAATTATGCGTTTATAAGATATAGTGCATTGCGTCTAAAAACAATCACATTGATAAACATACATTTAAATTAATCAGTTGACAACATATTAACTTATTCAAACATATAACAAAGATTTTCAAAATAATAGTGTTTAACCCGCATGGGTTTTTAACTAGTTTGTCTAAAAAAATGTGTTTGTTCATCATTACTCCTTAGGCAAAATTACTTAAGGAAACTTTTATCTTATAATTTACATGTAACACTTAGTCCTTTACTCTTTTTTTTTTTCTATTTAAAACTTATATTTCTTGATAAGTAAGCACAATTATACTTTTTCCATTTTTTATTCAAAACTGCTGACATGGAGGCCAAGTCATTGTTGTAATTAACTTTTTATTGAAAAAAACTTAAATAATACGAAATAAAATGGGAAATATTTTCATCTTCTTTTTCCTTTTTATTCTCTTTCCTTTTTAGCGTCTTTCAAATTCAAAAAAATCCTTCATTTCCATCATCTTCTTCCAAATACACAACATTCAAACACAAAAATCATTCATATTTTTGCCTTAATTGAAAAATTATTTGATTTAATTGAGAAAACCATGAATATCAATTTCCATTGATATTATTGTTTCACCATCATCAAATACCCAACAGTGATCATACCCAACAAGGGGTCGGTAGCTGCACAAACAAGAGGATGATGGGGCGGAAGATGGATGATATAGTTGAAGCAATTATACTCCATTTTACACCTATCTCACGTTCTCTCTTTTTTTCTATGATTGATGAACCCTAATATTGAAAAGTAAAAGGAAGAAGAAAGAGCGAAGAATATGAAGAAAGTGATGATAAGAGTGTATTTGTTTATTTTTTTATTTTTTTATTGTACAAGATAAATGAAAAGAAGAAATATTTTTTGAATGATAAAGGAGGAAAGATGATGAAGAAATTTGGATTTTTTATCAATGAAGGAAAAAGATGAAGAAATTTGGGGTTTGATTCATTTTTTAAAAACTCAGAAGTTTAATTTTAAATAATTACGTGTAAACCAAACAAGCAATAAAATCATGAAAATTATTGACTTGTCACAACCACATCAAATTTTAAAACAACAATGTAAATAAGGATAATTGTGTGCACTTTTTAAATGAGAGGATTTAAGTGGAAGAGAAAAAAACCATAAATGTTACAAATAAAGAAAACAAAGAATTTTTTGATTAATTTTTTAATAAAAATGGAATAAGGCTGCTAATTTTATTTTGAAAATTACTCTTCTCCCTTTCAAAATTGCTCATTTCCTTAACTCAGTTAACTCTCACTCAACATTTTTCAGCTATAGTTAATTCTCGCTAACACTTTTAAGATTTATTCAATTATTTTTTGAATTCGGTTTAACCAATCTTAAAAGTGTCAGGATGAGTTAACTTTAACTAAAACATTCCAAATTTGAGTTAAGGGAACTCACAATTTTAAAAAGAAGGAGCAATTTTCTTTTATTTTAGCCAAAGAGGCCAATGTAGATCATAGTTTGGATAGAAGGAGGCCCAAGACCACTGCCCAAGCACTCACTGTACTTTACGGCCTCCTTCCTTATAATTCCTATTCTTTAGGGTTTAATTCCTTCGAATTCCATTTGCTTTCATAACAAATTAACAATGAACCACAGTACCACCTTAAGGAGTTTATGTTGCTTCGTTTGTATTGGGTTTGCGTTTGTTTCCACATCAATAGAAGCTGAAGCAACAAAAACAGACATTAAAGATTCCAACAAATTTCATTCTCATATCAATTATGATGTTTTTCTCAACTTCCGAGGTTCAGACATCCGCCATGGTTTTCTGAGCCACTTAACTCAAGCTCTCCGTCTAAAGAAAATTGTAGTATTTGTGGATGATCAGATTCACAAAGGAGATGAAATACAACAATCACTTTTTCAAGCAATTGAAGAATCTTTGATCTCTTTGGTGATCTTTTCACAGAATTACACTTATTCACATTGGTGTTTGGATGAACTAGTCAAAATTGTTCAATGCAGACACAAAGATAGACAGATTCTAATTCCAGTTTTCCACAAATTAGATCCTGCAACTGTGAAGCATCAAAGAGGAACATATGCAAATGCATTTGCGGAACATGAAAAAAAGTACAATTTGACGAGGGTTCAAAAGTGGAGATCTGCTTTGAGTGAATCTGCTAGTATCTCTGGTTTTCCTTCATCGATGTTTCCGTAAGTTCTTTATTATTTATTGTTTCTATTTATACTTACTGAAAAGTTAACTTTTGTCTTTTTTAGGGGGAAAAGGAAATCTTTTGTCTTAAACCCTAGAAACCATCTATTCTTATTCATATTTTAACATACTAGTATTAAGTTTTAGGTTAATTAATTTTATTTTTTTTGATAAAAGTTTTAGGTTAATTAATTTAAAATTTTTCTGAAAAAAACTTCACATTTAGATATGCTAACGGTGCCCTAAAAGATATTGGTTAAGGAATTTATTAAAAGAATTTTGTCTTGAGAATACAAATTGTTAATTATATTAATGCAATAATTACATTAATTTTTGATAAATACTTACTGTTTTCGGTACATTAACCAAATGCTTAAGGACATTCGTTAGCATTCTCGGTATATTAATTTAAAATCTTTTGTCCAATAAACTATGTTTTCTTACCAAAGGTTCCTCTTAGCTCAGGTGGAGGTAATCCTTTAGAGTGTTTTGTTATCAACTTTTTATTAATTATAATTTTTTTAATAAAAATGGTAAAGACTGACCTTTGAGCCAATTCATATTAGACACACTCTAAATTAATATATGAATGACCATTTTTTTTCTTTCTCTTGTACAGGCACGAAGCTGATCTTATTGAACACATAGTTAAACGTGTGTGGATGAAGTTGAATGATATTCATCATAAGCATAAACTTCACTCAAAAAGAGTGCTTATTGGACTTGGCAATCAAATTTCACACGTTGAATCATTGTTATTGGTAGATTCAAAAGATGTCCGCGCCATTGCTATTTGGGGTATGCCTGGTATAGGGAAAACAACTATTGCAGAAAACGTATATAACAGGCTACGTTCTAAATATGACAATTGTTACTTTAAGGCTAATGTGAGAGAAGAATGTAGAAGACATGGAATTCTGTATTTAAAGAAAGAGCTTTATTCTACTCTATTCAGGCAACAAGATTTGAAATTTGACACACCACATGGATTGCCCTATTTTGTTGAGAGGGGGCTTCGTCGTATGAAGGTTCTTGTTGTTCTTGATGATGTCAATGATCCACAGCAACTAGAAAATTTAATTGGAACAAATCTTGCTAGGTTTGGAAGAGGTAGTAGAATCATCATAACTACAAGAGATAAGCAAGTACTCGCCAAAAGGGTTGATGACAATGATGTGTATGAAGTTAAGCCATTGGAGTTTGATGACTCTTTTCGACTTTTCAATGTGAATGCCTTTGAACAAAACCATCCAAAAATGGACTTCTATGAGTATGAGTTAACAAAGAAAATGGTCAATTATGCCCAAGGTATTCCATTAGTTCTTAAAGAACTAGGTCATTTTATTGGTGGAATAAAAGATAAAAGGACATGGGAAAGCCAATTTGAGAAGCTTACAACAAGAGCGACATTACTGAAAAATGTCCATGATGTTATTAGATTGAGTTGTGATGATCTCAATCGTGTTGAGAAGAAGGTGTTGTTGGATATTGCATCTCTTTCGGATGGATTGCATTTGAAAGTTGGCAACATACAACTGCCAATGAATGTAGACAACATACAACTTTTGTTGGAGGATGGTGGTTATAATTTGGTCGATGTTTTACAGAGTCTGAAAAATAAAGCTCTTCTAACTATTTCTCAACATAAAGACGTATCTATGCATAGCATCATACAATTAACGGCTCTTGAAATTGTTCGTGAAGAATCCATTGAAGTACCGAAACATAACAAGGTATGTATTCTTTTAAAGCCAAAAGTTAATTATACAATGCCATGCTCGTCTTCGTTCACCTTGCACATCGATCGACTTGGTTATTAGTAAATTTTATCGTTCAATATATACATATAAACACACACTGTATATGCATGACATTGTATGCATGGAGTGTATATATTGGAATGGAGATATATTTGGTTGTTCATTTTGGTGTGATTAGTTTTTGTATTTATTTTTTTGGTTATAGCCCTCGGTTAGGCGGTATCTTTGTTAGTGTTTTGATGTCTGGGATGTCCGGGTTTTCTTTTGGGAGTTTCATTTATATGTGGCGTCATTTGTTTATTGATTTACTATTTTTTCGTTCTTTGTTCGTCTTAATAAATTTTGTCGTTCAATACATTTTTAGCTAATAACGACCGTCTATCATTCCACTTTATATCTCCATCATTTTTAAAATAAATATCATTTCAGAATGGAGTTGTTTCAATGAATTTAGCTGTTAAAAAAAAAAATATCAAATGCTTTAAAATTCCCTCTAAATTCAAGGGATGTGTCTAACGATGGCCTCTCAATCCTGTTGTGATGGGTTTTTGGTAGAATGTTATAAGCTTCTTTGTTGGTGTTTTCTTTTGCTTTTGGTCTCTTGGTGGTGATGTACATGTTTTTTTTTCTTTTCCTTTTGCTGCTGTTTTCTTTCGGTTTTACCTTCAGAGCTAGTGTGTATTTTCCGGTTTTGGTTGTGTGGTGGTGTTGTAGGTGCTTTTGGTATTTGGTTTGGTTGGCATATCCAACTTTGTATATTCGCTCCCATATATATGAATGGCGTTGGAATCCTCGGTACTAGATAGGATTTGTGGTTTGCTGCAAGCTGTGGAGGTTTTGGGAGTTTTTTTTGGGTGATCATGTGGCCACTGTTTTTGGGCGGCGTTGCTGCTGTTAACAGCACTTGCTGTGTTGATTCTGCTGTGTTGTTTTTTTGCTGCTTGTGTTGTTTTCGGAAGGGATTTTGTATCTATGTTTTGCCAGGCCCTGTATTGCCTTAAGCACTAGGGTGGTGTTTGTTTGTTCTTTTCGGCACCTGCTCTCTCTTCTCGAGGGGTTGGGAGATATATATATATAATATGTATGTGTATATTTTGATTTAGGAGCTGACTTTGGTTTTGGGGTTAGTTTTTTTGTACTGGTGTTGATGGTAGCCCTCTAGTTATAGGTGATGGATATGTATTGTTGTTGTTGGTGTTCCGTTTATATACTACGTTTTTGTTTTGTAATTTTATGTCAGTTTCTTTTCTTCTTGTGCAAGAACTTGGTTATTAGTTAATAAATATTGCTATTCAATATATATAAATATATATATATATAGACTTTTTTTCCATTCAAAATAAATGATCACCTCCCAATAATGTTTGTGCTTCGGTTTTGGAGTTGAAAGTTATCCGAACCGCAAGATAAATCAAACTAATATAGTTTGAGTTGATTTAGTTGTTGAGATTTATTTTTCTAGACGACTAGATCTTTGTTTCCAACATTAAAATCAAGTTAGAAACAATTTATTTCCAACAATGTTTCCATCATCATAGACCAAATTATAAACATGGACCCAAAATCAACCTTTTTCGGTAAGAAATGAAAAAGACTAAGAGAAAACATGACATTATGTAATATAAAGATATATCTATGAAAAAGTTTAAGTGATCATTGAGTTTATACGATTTAAGATATATCTAATATAAAGTTATATACAAAAGGGCAAATAGAATTAAATTAAAGTATATAATACATTTTTGAAAACAAAAGAATAAAAGAAACTTACTAGAGAAAACATGTTATTCTATAAAGTTTCATATTGAATTTCTATGAGTGTTAGGTTGGATGACAAAAGTTTAATTGGTGTTTCTCTTATGTTGCGGTTTGATTCGGTTGGCAAAATCAAAACTGCAAACCATATTGAATCGTACGATTGAGTCAAAAAATGATCTAAATACATCCGAACCAAATGCAGTTTTTGAAGTTTTCGGTTTGACTTGAATCAGTTTGTGGTTTTTCTATTGGATTGATTTAGTTTTGAACAACCCTAGGTAGAAATGTGACCCTTAATCGTTTTTCGTAAAAAAAAAAGAAGAAGGAATTTCATAATAACTAGTGTTTAGACCGGCACTACGTGCACGTTTGTCCGCTATTCTTATTGGGCTAATGGATATAAATTATGAACGGTAGTTTTTATGAACTTTTTATTAAAATTAATTTGATTTTGATTAAAATTATCGGTTTAGATAAATATATATTTTGCCCTTTCATATTGTAACATATACTCATTTTTTTTCAATGATACCAACAATATAACAAATATAATATCTTTAAAACAGTATAACAAATATAATATAAATTCTTATTTTTTCAATGAGATAACAAAGAATATTTTTATGGTGAAATTTGCTTAAAGGTATAATTGAACAGAGAAAAAGCCAAATCAAAATGGTCTTTGTATTGGGTTTGGTTTGGTGGGAAAGAGGGGATTAACTTAGAGGATTGGATGTTAAATCCTACGTATTGCATGAATCTTCTTTAAGCATATGTTCATATATTTTTCTTTACTATTTTTAGTAAAATAAATAAATATTTTATAAAAGTTTACTAAAGAGTGTCCACCTTTGGACCAGGTCAAAAATATGGACCTCTCAATAGATCACAACCCCAAATATAGAGTAGACCTCTCAATAATAGTTTAAAGGTGGCGTCTTGTACCATTTTTATTAAAAAAAATAAATTATAATAAAGAAAATGAAAGTTAAGAAAAAAAATAGTTTGTATAAGTAATTTGTGTTGCAGTACTAAATTATTCCGTTCAAACAAAAGTTACTAAGTTAATTATCACACTATTATTTTTTTTATACTGTAAGGCATATTTATAATATTTATCAGAGTTATGTTTGGAAACAAATAATAATGCACCTAGAAAATTGAAATACTATGCATGTATGTATAAACAATTTTTTTTCTCAATGAGTAATTACAATCAAAGACAAAAGTAATATATTTTACGGAAGGTGTTTGTATCAATGTTGGATTAAATGTTTTTCGTTTATTATTTTGGGCTCGACGCCAAAAAGAGAAGGTGTTTCAAGGATTTTTTTGGAGGTTTTCGTGTGAGTAGCGGACGTCGGGTATTTGGAACTACTTTAGGTGGGCATTTGTGATTTTGCCTCAACTTAGGTTTTATTGTTGTATGAAGTTTTGGGTTGATTTTTTTATATTGGTTTTGGTCTTTGTGGTTAGTTTTTATTAGGTTTGGTGATTGACATCATCGGTTGAATGATGTCTTTATTAGTGATTTGATGTATGAGGTGTGAGAGTTCACTTTTGGATGATCCGCTTATATACATAGTCCTTTATTTTTTCTATCTTGTCTCTCTATGTTCATTTTGAACACTAATCTGATTTTAATAAATTTTGCTGTTTTAAAAATAAAATAATAACTTAATATGTCATTTTTATGCTACTTCGTTGGCAGGGAAGCCAGGCTACTTATGGTAAGGGTATGAAACAACTATCCCGATCAATTGGACTCCAAACCAAACTTGAAAAGTTACTTCTTGCACACAGTGAGATTGAGAATTTGCCCGAAGACATAAAGCTTCTTACAAATCTGAGACATCTGAATTTAAGCCATTGTAAGAAGCTTCAAAGTCTCCCAGTTCTTCCCTCGTTATTGAAAACCCTAGATGCAAATGACTGTGTATCACTGAAGACTGTAACTTTCCTTTCAGCCACTCTTCAACTACAGAAGGAAAACAAGACAAGGGTTTCCTTCTGGAATTGTCTGGAACTAGATGAACCTTCTCTCAATGCTATTGGGTTGAATGCACATATCAACATGATGAATTTTGCGTTCCAGCATGTATCCACATTTGGAAATCATTATGAATCACAAGCTACATATGTGTACCCAGGAAACAGTGTTCCATATTGGTTGGAGTATAAGACAACAAATGATTACATGACTATTGATCTGAGCTCACATTATTCTTTTGATCATTTGGGCTTCATTTTCTGCTTCATTGTTCCTGAAGTTGAATCACAGGGTTCCAGTTTGATATTTAATATTGCTACTGGTGAAGGCGAAGATGATTACATCCAAGTGTTCTTAGAAAGAACCAGTCATGGAATCCAATCAGACCATGTTTATCTAATCTACAATCAAGTTTTATCCCGCTATATAAATAGCCGACTCAAAATTCAGCCTAAGTTGGAAATTAGGGTTACACTGGAATCAGGAACACTGATATCAGAGCGTTTGCCATTAATGCTGCTCAAAGGGTTTGGGATCATTCCAATAAACACTTCACAATATATCCATTTCAGTGAACAAATGGAATTGGCTGATTGTCAAAGTCTTATGCAATCATCAGTTGTGAAGTGTTTATTGTTTTCAGTGTTTTCTGGATTTTTAGTCCTATTCCACCATAGTATTTGGTTTTCTTGAGGCTATTGTAGGCTTTTCGTTATTGGAAAATTTTTGTTGAGGGTTTTTCTCTTTGTTTGGAGACTATCATGATGTTTTTGTTGGTTAGCATATAAATTTTGGCTAACTTATTTTGTTTGTAAGTTTATTCACATTCGATGTGGCCAATGCACAATGAGATTCGATGTGGCGATTTATAAAATTATTTCCAACAAATTAATTTATGATAGGAAGTAATCAGTGCATCTAGGATAGAAATTAAAATAGAAATATTGTCTTGAAAAATGGTGAACAAATGTATATATTCAACTTTTTGAATATATTTTTTACAACAATAAAAGATGTTCATTCAATTTGATAGAGTACATCGATACAATACAAATTAAAAGTCACTAAAAATAAAAAGGATGAATTTGCAAACAAACTTACATCATCTATGTTAATAGCATCAAACGACAAAGTACACATGCCTAACAAAAAGACTATATTCAAATATCTGGAATACTATGTCTCCAGGTCTACAATGTTGACGACGTCAAAGTCATTAATTGAATCTGCACTTGCTCAAAGCTAATCTTTCACCCTGAATCAAATAAATACTGTATTATGACTGTGTTAGCCTGTATTTTTGACATGCTATAATAAATGCAGTCAACTGAGGTTGACTTAAGGTTTGAAAAGAGTTGATGGGTTTCGACTCAATAATGTGATTGAATTCCTGGACTTAAAGAGATTTGATGTCTTTATGATGATTGGTTCAACAAACAAGCAGGATTCGAAGAGAAGTGGTTCGACAAGCAGGACTCTTTCGAAGGGAAGTTGGTGCCAGAATGAAGAGGTCATGCAGCGGTTACCATCGAATGATCTTATTTAAGATTCAAATACGTCTATAGTAGTTATGAGCAGTTACGTTCGAACATTTCTGTGTAGGTAGCTACTTAGTATAAATTGTAGTTTTTCATAGGAAAAACATGTCACAATTAAATCATACAGAAAACTTACGCTCAAACTATCCGCATTCAGAGATAAGTGAGCAACAAGTCGCAATGTATGAATTTGTGTACCAAATTACATTCAGTTTATGCAATTTAAGTTCATTTCTTTAAATTCCTAGCAATTTACTTGTTTTTACCAAGCAATTTACGTTAACCTTTTGAAGATAATCTCGACAGATTCAACCTTTGTTGGATTTCGACGGTTTATATTCATATTCTGCAATAACAACATCAAGAACATTATCATTTTTTGGAAAAATAACAAACACAATATGTCTTAAGATTTACTGATGGATCTTGCAAGTAACTATTTTTAAATCGAAAATTGTTGTTCACACATATCATAAGGCTGAGAAACACATGTAAAATACGAAATCGCCCCTCGGCAGTTGCTGAGGATTTCCTAAGCCGGCTGCAGTTAACTGCCGAGAAAAATGTTTCATCAGATGAAATAGCCACCTGCTCCCCCTACACACTATTTCATCATCATCTTTTTTCCCTCTTCCATCTAAACACCAAAATCCAATATTTTTCACATGAAATCTTGCCCCAAAATCATTGGTGCATCAATCCTAGGAGGTATCAACACAGTTTTGACGTTAAAAAACAGGTATTGAGCATTTTAATCGGTTGATTTTTTGCTTTTGTTATGGGTTTTTACGTCAGTTACGTAGAACTCTGTCATGGGAAACCTCGGCAGTTAACTACCGAGATATATTTCGGTAGTATACTGCCGAGGAAAACCTCGATAGTTAAGTGTCGAAAATTACTTGTGAAAAAATTTTCACAACGAAAAAAAGGCAACTGATGCTAATTTTTCAAATTTTTTTCTTTGTTTTTTTTTTGTTTTAATTCATTATGGCATTGATGTTTATGCATTAGTTAGTTATTAATTCATATTTTTGTGTTGTTTTATTATAGTAATGGTAGAGAACGCGGAAGATGTTATGGGAGAGACAAAACCAAATTTTGTCGAAATTTCCGGAGATGTCAAACCGCCAAAGGTTGTAGCCAAACCAAACATTGATGGAGATTCCGTCCATGTTGAAGCTTCTAAAAATGTTGACTCTGGTGTCCTCCCACTTCATGCCCACGAAGTTGACACGGCTAGGTTTTTTTCCAAACGACATTAAGTGGAAAGATAGAGAAGAATTGCTTGAGTGGGCACGTCGTCAAGCAAATAAGGCGGGATTTACAATTGTTACACAAAGATCAAACTTGGTCAATCCAATGTTGTGCCTAGTGTGTGAAAGGAGTGGAGGTCACAAAGTGCCGGAAAAAAACGAAGCATGCGACAACGGGCTCAAGAAAATGTGGGTGCTTGTTCATGGTTAGTGGATATCTTAGTAGGAAAACAAATGAATGGGGATTGAAAATTCTTAATGGAGTTCACAACCATGCGATGGAGTCGGCTTTAGAAGGACAATTCTTGCCGGTAGATTAAAGGAGGACGCAAGAAGATTGTACGTGACCTGACCAAGAGCAAGATGCTTTCAAGAAATATTTTGATAATTTGAAGAACAAAAGACCATATTGCATGACAAATATCAAGCAAGTGTACAACGAACGTCGACAAATATGGAAGGCAAATAGAGGTGACAAGAAGCCGTTGCAATATCTAATCTCAAAGTTGGAGGAGCACAACTATACTTATTTCTCAAGAACACAAAGTGAAAGTACTACAATTGAAGATATCTTTTGGGCTCATCCAACATCCGTTAAGTTTTTTAACAATTTTCCAACGATTTTGGTTATGGACTCCACCTACAAAACCAACATGTACAAGATGCCAATGTTTGAGGTAGTTGGGGTCACTTCGACCGATTTGACATATTCGGTTGGGTTTGTATTTGTGACACATGAGAAAGAGGAAAACTTTGTTTGGCTTTTAAAATGTTGCGTAAACTTCTTACGTCAAAGATGAATATGCCTAAGGTGATTGTGACTGACAGGAATATGTCTTTGATGAAAG
>Ga0315915_1004589_pt1 | contig 17375 bp, 7 predicted proteins | sample MpolbnodulesMG_FD_207738 | JGI IMG/M metagenome (GOLD analysis project Ga0315915, IMG submission 207738) | Medicago polymorpha root nodule microbial communities from Los Angeles, California, United States - branched nodules | ecosystem: Host-associated > Plants > Roots > Nodule | place: USA...
TTTGGCTTCATTTCATATTCTAAGGACATTCTTCATGATGAGCTCATTTCCATACATAGTGGATTATCTCTAGCCAATAACATGGGTTTTCTGGATTCAGTTTAGCCAAAATGACCATAACACTCTTAAATTGAAATAAAAATTCCTCACACCATACATAGTTTACACAAATTCCTCGCACGCATTTCATCAAACACTTTACGTGCATTCTCCAAACACCCACATACAGTACCTCTGTTGTCAATAGCGGCCGCTACCGGCGCTATCGCGGTGCGGAGCGGCCAAAACCAGTAAAACGCGACGCAGCGCTCCAATTCGGAGCATTTTGAGAAAGCGGCTGAAGCGGGAACAACTGGGGGTATAAAGCGGGCGCTTTTCACTTAAAACCGTTTTTAGGATCATTTTTGTAATTTTGCACTCAAAACCCTATAGTATTTTTTCAACCGTATAGTATTTTAATATTAAATATATTAGTGCACTCAAAGTCTTCAATTCTATAACTGAAATGAATGGAGTCCCTTTGCCAGTGTTAACAAGACAAGGTTGTATATAATCTTGTGATGGAATGTAAATGATCTCGCTGGTTACGATCCGTGATACATTGGTGAACTTCACTGTAACCCAAACATTAGGTCCAAAATGAACATCAAATTGTGGTGGCTTGTTTAGATTATCATAGTTTCCATAATAGAAAGAAACTCTGATTAAATATTTAGTATCACTTGTTACATTTATTTTGTAACAATTTCTCACCCCGCTTGGAAAGCTTCTCACATATTCTATTTGCTGTTTAAGAATAACCTCTGTAGGAGGTATCCTCTTAGTTACACCTGTTACCTGTATCTATGAATTCGGCATCTGATATGTAATTTATGCCTGTGTCCGTTTGAGAATAGTTCAAATGTTCAGGTAGACCACAATCTATGCTAATGAATCCTGAGATATGTAGGAACATGTTATGATAACTTCGACTACAATAATTACTAGTAGTAACAAATATGTGACATATAAAGCAGCTATAGACAAACCTGATTGATCTTGAGCTTGTACCAAAACCAAAGTAGTAAGGAGACCAAACAATACTGAAAGAAAATGCAAAGGCTATAATATTCCAATCATTTCTTGTTTCATTAGGAATATACAATTAATGAATGATGAGTGCTAATGCTATACATGGAAGAATTTATACTACTAAGTCGTATTCCGCTTCAATTTACGTACGAAACGCTGTCAATTTTATTACTGTCATATTTTAGTATTATTTCCAAAAATACTTAAATAATGCTTACCCTAAGCGAGTTTGGTTTTAAGCCTGTCAAAAAAATAAAAATTGAGAAGGGTTAGTAACATGACTCACTCCAAATTAGGAATTCCTATCGACACTTGGGAGTCGCCCATTTACAACCAACTACGTTAAAAAGATGGATATCATGTTGTCGACTCGAGGATTAATTACATAGTAGACTCAAATGATCTACAGCAGAAGAATATATACCTCGATGCGTTACCTTAGAGTAAAAGAAATCATAGTTATGTGGATTAACCAAAAAAAGAACTATTAAAGAACTAATCATAGTGCTCTTTAATACGGGATGGAGATCGAGAGTAGATTTTAAGAACATCTCCAATGCCAAATTTATTGTTTTTTACTCAAACAATATGACAAATTCTTTTCTTTTTTGAGAAAAAACAATGACAAATTATTAAACAACCAACCATTGGAATAATATAATCAGCGACTATCGAGTGACTTTCACAATAATTTGTAATTCATGTATATTTTACTAATTTTTGTTTTGAAGGATGTATATTTTACTAATTAAATAGTGTGTAATTTACAAGTCATACATTTTTTTTGAGAGGCAAGTAAGTCATACCATACATATTCATGCATAATTTACTAATTCAATGGTGTAATTATAATTATTTATTTTCTAGTTGATTTCAGATGTAACTTCTTTTTGACAAAATGTGTTGCTTAATATTAAGTACTCAACCTGTCACACACTCACACGTAGATAATCTCATATTCATGTTATTTATATTTTCTAGAACATTTCTAAATGAGAACAAGCAGTGTTGACTTCCTATAAAAAAATAAAAAATAAATCAGTGTTGACTTCGTCAATCCATATCCTCTTTGCATATATTTCAAGTAATACCATGGTTTTGAAAGTTAATCAATATTAGATCTTCACTCACATATCAAAAGTCCTCAATTCTAAAGACAAAATACCCAATTTTTTTCTATATAAAAAATACTAACAACACAATGTACTTCTGCTCATAGTCCAACACAATGTACTGTTCAACCAATTTAATCCTATTTGAATCATATAACAAATTCAGAATAAAAAATAGATATTCATTACCTGTTGTCCTGGATGGTTTCCTGGAAGGCTGTCCGTGGAGGTTTACAAGGAGGTGAAAGGGAAGATGAGAAAGCCTGTTGGGTCAATGGTGCAAACCCAAATTTTTCAGGGGTTCAAAATGCAAAAAACTAAGATGGTTTGTATAATTTTTTAAAGCTCAGGGTGTGTCAATGTATTGGGATTCGATGTAAATTACTTTCTCTTTTACGATATTTTTTACTATTTCTTGTTCATCTTTCTCTATCATAAAATACATTAGACTAAAATTATTGTGGCTTTCTTCCTTTAAAGTCATTGAGCCCCCAATATGTATTAAATGACAGAGCTAGCATAATTATGAGCAGCCAAATATGAAGATATATAACTCATTAAACTTAACCAATAAAAAAACTCTCTAAAAGAACATTAAGAAAAAAAATAGAACTAGTTTATTCAAATTGGTATCAGAAAGGATCAAACTTGAGATTATGAGGAAGAGCACACTTCAAAGTCGTAAGTTAACATCATCTGATCAACCCAAGTAGTTTTAAAAAAAAAAAATATTAATAGTTTTTACATGAATGAATACGTTAGTTCATCCTTGAATTTGTGACCACAAATCAATTACATCCTTGAATTTTTTTTAAATAGCAATATTGTCCCCCAATTTGATTCACGGCTATCAAACAAGCTCCTCCATACTGATGTGTACGGTTGAACGATGATGTATAAGTTTGTGTCACCTTTCACTTATGCAAGAACCAATTTGATAGTCAAAATTGAGGGTGAAACTTGACATTATCAAAACCATAAAAATAAAAAATCATACAAAAACTCATAACTTCGTAACAAAAAAACCATAAATTCATATCTTCTCCATTTTTTCTCTCATCAACCAACATTATAATAAACTCTAACAACATTAAATCCCTGATAGAAAACTCAAATCTTCACCACGACCATCGAATACTGGCACAAGTGGATGATGCGAACAGTGTGTGATTGTTGTAAACTTTTAAGTATTGAATTAGCTTCTAATCATCAAAAAATATATTACAGAGAAATAATAATGAATGTTCTAAAGGTATTGATTAAAAAAAGGCTTAAATGCACTTTTGACTTCCTATGTTTGCTATAGTAGCAATTTTGGTCCCTTATTAAAAAAAAAACTATTTTTCAGCCCTCTAATTTCACCATCTTTTGCAACTCATAGGCCCCTCTGATTTTGACTCGGTCAAAGGCTATTATCGAATTAAATTTAAATGGAAAAGAACGATAGGAATAATTAATAGCCTTAGGATTAAATTAGTGATCAAGACTAGTATGCATTGGAAAGTGTTTTAGGGTGTGTTTGGATGGAGGGTTTAGAAGGGGAAAGGAGAGAAGGGCTTACTTTTCTTTTTTAAATTATAGACATTATAAAATGATTTTTAGAAAATTGAATTAACAATATGATAAATGATTATATAATACTTTAAAAACACTTAATTTATTTTAAAAAAACATTTTACGTTGTTCGTAGTTTAAAAATTAAAAGTAAACCCTCATCTCCCTTCTCCTCCTAAACCCTCGATCCAAACACACCCTTCAAGTTTTAGGTGGATGAATGTTATCCACGATAACGCAATTAACTTAACGGTGTTAGATAACTGATACTAATTGAGAGACAAAATTAAAAAAAAAAAATATTTGACGAAGACATAAACTGTTTAGTAAACCGGTTTAAAAACGAGTTAGAAAGGAGACCAATTTAGTTTTTTTTTTAAAGAAAGGAGACCAATTCAGTTGTTTACTATTTTTCATTCAATTCAATAAACTATAACCTGTGTGCTAGTCTTTTTATGCGTCATCATTCATACCAACAGAAAACATAACATATAACACAAATGTTTTCGTTTTCTGTCTCTCGTTTCCCTTCAACACAATCATTGCCACTCCATAACCCATCACCAACATCAACAACAACAACAACAAACGCAACTTTTCACACCAACCCACCCCACCAAAACGCTTCATCTTCTACCAACAATAACAAAGCTGAAAACTTTCTCAAACAAAACGCCACTAGCAGAGTAAACCCAATTGAGGGTAATGAAAATGAGGTTGTATTTGGAAGAAAGAAGAAAAAGGGTAAGGAAAAAGTTTACTGGGTTTGTAGCAATTGTGGGTATAGTACTGGACAATGGTGGGGTGTTTGTAGATCATGTAGTGTTTCTGGTACTATGAAAGAGTTTCATGAAGTGAAAAGTAGTGAAAAGGTAAGTGGGTTTTCAGTTTTGGAAGATGGGTTGGGGTCTTGGCTTCCGGAGAAGAGTGGCGAGTTGCGGCCTTTGAGATTGTCTGAGGTTAATAGGGGAGTTGATCATTTGCATTGGAGAATTCCTTTGTAAGTTTTTTTTTTTTTTTTTTGTATATATTTGTTTATATCTCTTTTTTGCTGTCTAGTGTGGCAGTTTAATTAAATGATTGCATATAGAATATTGAATTTTTTGTTGAGCATGACTCATATTCGCCGATAAGTAGCCTGCTATGAATCACATACATGAACACCAGGACACGGACACGCTGGCATTGGTAATAGTTTTAAGAGGGACATAATTAAATGTAATCACATATGTCAGTGCTACAGAGGTTGCCAGTCATCGGAGTGTCTTCCCTTTGAGCCTCACTCATTCATTTGTTAGGTTATGACATAAAGGGTTAGGGGTGTGGAGGGTGAAGCCCTCTACGGGACAGTTCTGGAGTAATCTTGTAAACTAGACAGTAGTATTTAATCATAGTTTTATACTATGTAAATCTAAGCATTGCGTAATAGAAAACTATAGCAGCCAAGGTGCTTTCAGAGACGTAGGAACAATTGACCAAATTATGTGATCAATCTTGATTTGCCTGTCTTTTTTAGAGTTGGCTTTGCTGTTCTACCAGTTTTGTTATTGGGATTTGCTTTGTTGCTAAGTTGGAATGTTGAATATTTACTATGCATGTAAAATTAAATTGTGTTTAGATATTATGGTAGATGTAACCAAGTGATTGAGCTCAAGTGGTTAATGAGCTCCAGTAATAGACAAATCGTTAGGGAGAACTTGAGTTCGTATCCTGGCTGAAAAATCCTTTGCCAGATTTTACTTACCTTCCAACGAATTTTGGATTACTAGGTCCCATTCCCTTGAGAACCAGAGGGTTAAGACAAAATATATATAAATATATACAACATAGATGTTTTAAAAATGATTTTTTTATTAAGTAAACTCTTACGACTTTACGAATTGAGTCTACTCAGATTCTAGTAGTCTACTTAGACTCTAGAGATTGACAACATTGATTATATATTTTATACAAATATCTATTTTTATCTATTTCAGAATTCGTGCTAGTCATTCAAATGTTCTACTCTTTTGAGTTCATCCCTTTCTTAATTAATTTTTCCTTCATCTGTGTTGTAAATATGATTGTTTTTTCGTGTTGAGCCTACATACAGAATTCTAAATACTGCTTCGATAAAAAAATATTTCCTTCTTAAGCATGTTACTTAGAATATTACCATCTGGTTTATGATGTGAAGGACTTATTGTTAGGATACCTCAAGAGCCTAGTCAGAAGAGGAGGATGTGTTAGTGGAAGTGGGGCGTGAGAGGCCTCAAGTGTGGAGAGTTTATTTATGAGAGAAAGAAAAAGAAAGGAGTGCAGGGAAATAACTGATAGGAGGAATTTATTTTTAGGAAGTTATGCTTTTATTTTAAGTCTAGTATGTGTTAAGGCAGTTATGTCATTTTTAATTGGAAACAACCACTTGGTTGGCAAAGAGAGAAGGGAGATGTCCTTACCTTATTGTTATGGAAAGTAAGAAATGAATAATAATCTCATTCTCATAGATGGAAATGTAAGATACATCAAGTATTTATAGGCAACTAGTATATTACAATTAACCTAATTACGCACTAATATGAGAGATTAGAGTAAGTGTAACTAGCTAGCTTGCATCTCAAGTAAAGGTATAGATGTGGATTCCTTAGCATCTTTATCTTCTATCTCTAATATTTATTGAGGAGTATTTTCTATGGGATCAACGGGGTTGATCTTATGTAATAGTTACTGATTTCTATTAATAATAAAACTTCCCTATAATTTGGGTTTCTATCACTGTCACATATTCATGCATTGGTGTGTAAGAGCATCTTCCAAACTTCTAGTCTAAAGGTAAATATGGTGCCTTTCTTTTTATGATGTGTACTTTGCTTTTATTTCAGATCAGGTCCTTTTGGAAATGAAGTTTCCAGAGTGCTTGGTGGTGGCCTTGTTCCAGGTTTAGTCCAGCTTATCTATATTAATATGTCAGAAACCATTTACACTGAGGTTGTTTTTAGCCTTTTGTTTCTTTGTATGATTAATTTTGCAACCGAAAATTATCAGATGCGTGATGCAGTGTAGGTGTCTAAGTCTAACAACATAGTCTCCTTATTTGGATTTTTTTTCACTATTTTTTAATTATATATTATATTATTTGGTACATACACTTTTATCTATTTCCATCGAACACGGTTCTTCTATTATTTATGCTTATATCATTACACAAGTTTTTTTTTTTGGGTCAATCATGTTTAGATTTGTATATTATTTCTGGTGCTTTTTTCTTCGCATGATCCCAATATTTTAATGCTCATATAAATGTTTCCATCTACAAATTATCATGTTTTTTTTATTCCGGTTCACTAAAGACTCGCTATAAAGTGTATTGAGTATTAATACAACTTTATCTATAATTTTGGGTTTGAAGGTTCATTGACTTTAGTTGGCGGGGATCCTGGTGTTGGGAAGAGTACTCTCTTGTTGCAGGTGAATTACTTTGGATGGTAAAACTATATATAAAAGTTAGATGATTAACTTTCTCTTGTGAACTCGGCCATCCCCATTAATACTTTCTTTATTTGTAAACATTTGAATTGGAAGATTGCTGCAATAATTGCCGAAGGGCACACAGATGGTGAAGCATCTTCAGTTGTGTATGTCTCTGGTGAAGAGGTTTGCTTTTAATGAATCTTCTAATGGTTTTAATATTTGAAACTTATTTGATTTACATGTGTTATTTAGGCCTGTTATTTTATATACTTAGATGCAGCTTGCATTTATTCAATTTGTTTTATCTCATGTGACAGAGTGTTGAGCAAATTGGTAACAGAGCAGACCGCCTAACAATTGGATCAGATATTTATTTATATTCAAGTAATGATATCGAGGTTCTGCCATTTTCTTACATTATTACTTCTTGTACATGAAGTTTGTTGATTTACATATGTTATTTATCACTATCAAGAAGTTGGTTCGACTTAAATTCTTAACTGGCTTATTGAAGTCTAAATGATTGTATTCTTTTTATGGTGTCAGGACATATTGAAGAAAGTTCAGTATCTCTCCCCTCGGGCACTAGTTATTGATTCTGTACAAACTGTTTATTTGAAAGGAATAATGGGGAGTCCTGGAGGGATTATGCAGGTGAGAGGGAGAATCCATCATGCTCAATTTCCATATTGACTTGCATCAACCTAGTAATCATCATAGCTAGATGAAGTTTTTAATCTATATATCAAAAGCAATCACAACATAGTAGTCTTCTATTGCTTTCAATTATTTAATTTGTTAATTTAGTTTACTATCTCATGTCACAACTTATTGTTCATATTTGAAGTCATGAATAAGATAGGTTTAGTTGCCTCCTCTACCAAATCTGTCAAAAACGCTTAAGCTATACCTTTTTTATGGTGAAAAGAAATGTTGGTTCCATGGTTTCTGATATGTAATAGGTGTGAAACAGGTTAAGGAATGTACTTCGGCTTTACTGCGATTTGCAAAGACAACAAACATCCCGATTCTATTGGTGAGCATACATATGTCTGTCATTTCGTGATATACCCTATGGATTTAATGAATTATACTTGATAGTTGATCTTTTACCAATATATGAACTATCATATTTCATTGTATGTACTCTTTTAAGGAAGACAATCCTGCAACTATTTTCATTTTTCCTTCTCGTTGTTTAGTCTTCCTAATCAATCAACACCTATTGACATTTACTGTTATTGTAAATGTTGGAACACTTTACTATTCTATGAACTTAATACAGAAAAAAAGCTTGTATGTATTATTTAATAAATGATAGGCGTTACTTGTATGCATTTAAATTATGGATTATCTATGTGCATTTATGTTATATATGCCGAACATTCTTAACCACAATTTGTTTTTTCCTTATTTCAGATTGGACACGTGACAAAATCTGGAGACATAGCAGGACCTCGTGTCTTGGAGCATATCGTCGATGTTGTTTTGTATATGGAAGTTCGTACCTTCTTACATCTTTCTTTCTAGCTGATTTGTGCTTATTGTTACATTTTCTACTGTCAACTACTCAGCATGATTTTTTGGGTTTTTACCCCTTTATATATAATAGCCTAAATAAATATTGATTCTATATCTTGAATGCATAATAGCATACCGTTGCACAGCATATAATTGAGTGTTCGGGAGAGGAAGAAAACTATTCCCAATGTTTCAAAGAGAATAGATTATCTCATTCTGACATTTGCCAATTCTACCTGCTTTCCTGGAAGCTTAATAGTACTTTTTCAGCTTAGTGTTAACATACACGAGTATTGATAACCATGTTTGGAGAATAAGAACAAAAAGTCACAAAACATTGTAAAGAAGATAGGCTGAAGTGGAACAATAACGACATTAGATTACAAAAGTGCTCAATTCTTCTCATTGATCAAAACAAGCTTTAAAGAAATAGTTGTTCACTATAATTTCATTTTTTACATTAAAACGTTTGGTTGATTGCAGGACATTGTTCTTCCCATTCCATTTTAAAAATTATTTTACAATGTTTTTTAAATTAAAATCTGGAAGTTTTGTTTGTACCCCTTGCATTTATTACCTTTTTTAAATCACCACATTTTCACTGTGTTGATTGCTCACTTTAATGCTCAGGGAGAGAAGTACACTTCCCATCGTATGCTTCGAGCTGTGAAAAATCGATTTGGATCCACTGATGAGGTATGCCACAATAACTATACCATGGATCTACTATTGTGATCTAGGGAAATTTAATGTTCAATTTGTGTTTTCTTTGATTTATGTGGTCAGCTTGGAGTTTTTGAGATGTCACACTCAGGACTTCAGGCTGTTTCAAATGCCAGTGAAATGTTTCTAAGTGAGCAAGACCTAGATTCAGATATTTTAGCTGGACTAGCTGTAGCTGTAATAATGGATGGATCCCGAACATTTCTTATTGAAATTCAGGTAAATTTTCTTCTGTACTTTTGTTGTATTTGAATATTTTAAAATGTCAAGCCTAGTATTGGATTCTTACTATTTTGGACTGTTCTTTTATGAGAGGCATCACCACTATCACCCTTGTTATTGATACTATATTGATCATGATATCTTGCAAGTTGCAAGCCATTGTAAGAAAATAATGATTTCTTAGGGAGCACCGGGATTAGTGATTGCCAATAATACACTATTTAGTCAGTACTTTGGATCAACTAGTAAGCAGCACGATTCACATGCACTACTGTTTTTAATGGAAAAATATAAATTAAAACATTTCAGAGATAATTTTGAATGCACTAATGCAATATTATCAGCAGCCGTCTGACTTTTTCTTTGACATCCTTCAGAAGAATTATTTAGGCTAATTTTGAACTGTACCTCGTAGGCACTTTGTCTCTCTGGTTCAACAGGATCAAGGCAATTTAATGGTATCCAAGCAAATAGAGCTGATATGATCATATCTGTGAGTTATTGTCAAAGATTTCATTAACAGTCTTATCCCTGATTTCATACCATATTTCATATCAGCTGAATTGAATCGTGTGAGGCTGTTCATTGATCATCTTTTTGTCCTTTGACATATAGGTCCTTATCAAGCAAGCAGGACTTCGTCTCCAAGAACATGTAAGATGTTCTATAAATTTGATTTATCCTTTTCAGTTTGTTGTTTTTGTCTTTCTACTCAAAGTTTTTGACTGAATTTCATGTTTTATTTTACCGTTATACATACATTCTGTCAATTTTGAAATATTTAGTGAATTAAATGCCCTAAATAAATAAATAAAGTTGGAAATGTAACTAAGGAAAATTAATGTCAAATAACAGCAATATCAACAAGTTTGCACATTTTTTCTCTTACTCAGTCCAATGATCTCAAATAGCTTGCAAGAAGGACATCAAAATTCAACAATCCAAATGCTTAATTCAACATTGTATGGAGAAGGCAATATTTGTGTGTCCTCCCCCCATCTATCCTTTTGAGAATTTAGAAATGCAGTGATGTGGATAATTTCAGTGAATTCAACTGACAACAAACTAACAATATTCACATCTGGCTCCTCTAACGGCCTTCTGAAAATTACCGCCAAAACTTCGTCTGAATTAAAGTCAAAATGCCTACGAACCGGTCATGCCCAGAAATTGGGTTGTGACATGTTCGGTGCATACAATTAAACCAGCAAAAAAAAAATTCATGTTGATATTTGTACCGATTAAATTTTTTCTTGTTGATAATTAAACCATCGAATTTTTTCTTGTGCCTTTGTTGAACAGGCTGTGTTTTTAAATGTTGTTAGTGGATTGTCAGTGACCGAGACTGCAGGAGATCTTGCAATAGCAGCTGCAATTTGCAGCAGGTTTGTGTTAAAAGTACTTTTCAAATAATGTAAAATATTGTTGACCTGATTTGGTGAATGTCTTGTGAGGATTGAGAAGGCGGTTGGAAGTAAGCTGGGCCTCTAAGGCTTTCGTTAAATAGGCTTAGCCTGTTCTAAAAACTCGAGACCCAAGTTTGGTATGTTAGTGTTACTTATTGAATACTCTTTTAGGCTTGATCTGACCTTTTTGAAATCTTGATATGGTCTGTTAGTCTGTTGAACGGCCCGTCATTTGACCTATATCAAAATAAGCTAAAGGACTAATAGGTCAAACAAAATTTATGCTTGATAAGTGTGGGCACACTAGCTTTATTACTGCAGAACTGTCCTTTGCCAGGTCATTGCAAGCATTAGAGTTAGTTACAACTTACAAGGGCTGTCACATCAGCAGCCTGAGTAGTGTGTCTTGCAATACACACGAGTTAGTTAGAGAAACTGCCATATCAGCTTAAACTGATTTCTAACTGTCTCAAGTTGGTTATCAGTGGTTGTAGGATAAACATTTTCTTGGTGCAGGATTAGCATGGATATAAACAATTGTACCTGGGGGGCTTAACTTAATTTTATTTTTTTTTTGGTTGTGTTTGGAGCTTAACTTATTTGTGCTAAGAGATAAAGAGTTGGAGCTCATGGATTCAAATCCGAGCAAAGGAGTAAATATTAATCTAACAACTAATTACTAACATTTGTCATTCAAAAAATAAATATTGTACCTTGATATCTTTGATTAAGATTTTCACAATATCAAATTTTGTCTGAACTTTCTTCATTCTAATAATAAGTCCTTTAAAGTTTGTTACATTAGAACATAAAGTTAACTCAAGTTTTTTTCTTTTTTAAAGGTGAATATGCTTAAATTTATAAATTCACTTATATTTATTACTACCCCTGTTGTCTTTTCCTTTTCTCCAGTTGCCTGGAGCTCCCTATTCCAAATGACATCGCATTCATTGGTGAAGTTGGTCTTGGTGGTGAGCTTCGAATGGTAAGGATAATCTTCATATTGTTAATGGTCCTATTATGATATTCATTATTTAAAGGTCAATTTAGATTATCCAGTAGCATAACTGTGTACCAACTCCAAATACAATATTGAAGTGCTTAATGTACCCAGATATGAAAGCTTTATATTTCAGATAACTCATTTTCTTGTTAGATTTCATGCCTGGTGTGGTGTCTTTTATGTCATGATCACATTCCTATTTATATGATGATACAGGTTACTAGAATGGAAAAAAGGGTACACACAATGGCGAAATTGGGTTACAGAATGTGCATAGTACCAAAGGCAGCTGAAAAAGTTTTGGGAACTGAAGGTTTAGAAAAGATCAAAGTTGTTGGGTGCAGGAATCTGAAAGACGTTATCAACACTATATTTCCTAATGTGATGAGAAGAAGCAAGTGAATTGTCACACTGGGGTGTTTGTGCTGTGGAGATACCTATATAAATTTTTAAATGTGTTATGTAAAATATGATTCATTAGGATTAATATGCACGTAGTGTTTCTTCTTTTTGGTGTGAAGTAACTTGTGCATAGGTTACATATCGTTAGATACATACTGGTATGATTTTCATTTTTCTTGACAAAACTTATATGGTTTTATTTTATTGAAGATGTATTATCCAATTTCTCTTTTTCCAGAATCTCTCTTATAATCTGCATGTTCTCTCTACGATAACATGGTCTTGGAAAATTGGTAACATAACTAAAATAAATTGAGTTTGACTCTAGAGTCGTCTATTTGAGAGGTAGACTAATCTTAGCTGAAAAGTATTAAATGTCGATTTGAGGATTAGTCTTATAGTTAATCTAAAGGCTCCAAGTGGTGTAATATTTTGAGATGTCTAATGGAAGTCGAAAACTATGACACACATTATATTTTTCAAATAAACATTTGTGATATTTATATGTTAGAGAAATTGCACTCAAATCAAATTGTTGGTCCAGACTCAAACTCATGTTGTGTTGATCCACAACATTAAGGATTTGTTGCACGATAACAATCAGTTTATGCTCTTTTATACCCTTCACTAAGGCAACTTTTGTGAAGACTTCATGGTTATACCCTTCACTAAGGCAACTATTGTGAAGACTTCATAGTTAAGCTTGTTGCTTCTTCCGATCTAGATCTTTTGGTGCACGGTTCTACGTCATCGGTATTCGGAGAAACTCTTGCAATTGACATTGTTGGAAGCTTCTTACTAAGATTGTAGTTTCATGTATGTTGATTTTTTCTTCGTTCTTTCACCTTCTAACATTCTGTTGATTTTTTTTCTTTGTCCTTTCGCCTTGCAACATAAAAAATCAAGTGGTTGGTTAAGTGGTAAATGATTTTCAATTATAGACAAATAGTTTGAAAAAATTCGATTTCAAAAATAACTAAATAATTATTTGTTAAACTTTACTTACAATTGAGTCCACATTATCAAGATCTCTTACCCTAAGAATTAGATGAAGACAAATAAAAAGAAAAGTTACACTCATCTCAGCTTTTATTATATGTTTAAATGACACATACAATAGAGAAAGTGATTCTTATAAGTGAGTGTAATCTAATCTAGGGGTGTTCGCGGTGCGGTTTGGTAGGATTTTGAAGGTAAAAGTCATTCGAACCGCAAGATAAAAAAGCATGCGGTTTGGGTTGGTTCGGTTGACTTTAAAAATAACATTCAAACCAAACCAAACTAATGCGGTTTGGGTCGGATCGGTTGATGCGTTTTTTTCGAGACGATAAATTTTTTTGTTTCCAACATTAAAATCAGGTTAAAAAGTTAAAACACAACATATTTTTCAGCAATGTTTTAGATTTCATCAAATATTACAATTTTATTTTCATTTTACAATGTTTCCAACAACATAGACCAAGTTAAAAACATGGACAAAACGTAATTCTATTTTCTTAGAAATGCAAAAGACTAAGATTTTAAATAAAAAGCAAAGAAGGAATCTAACAAGAGAAAAAGTATGAAAGTTTATAAAAGTTTTCATTGAGTTTCTATGAGTATATATGTTTAATTAACATTTTTCTTATGTTGCGGTTTGGTTTGGTTTGGTTCGGTTAGTAAAATGAAAACCGCAAACCAAACCAAACCATGCGGTTGAGCAAGAAAATGACCCGATTACATCCAAACCAATTGCGGTATTTTGCGGTTTCGGTTTGTTGTTTTCCTATCGGATTGATTCAGTTTTGAACACCTCTAATTTAATCAATTTCTCCTTAGTGTTTTGTCAAGTAGCCGAGTGGCTAGAGCTCAGCTCACACATTTTAAATATTGAGAAATGAGGTGTTTGAGGTTCGAACGCTATCTCCTGCATATATTATGAATATATGTACTAATTGAGTTAAGTTTACGCGAACTCTTCACTGTTTTTCTTTTCCTTCCAAAAAAATTAATTTAATAAATGAATATTTTGATTATTTGGAAATTTTACCCCATACCCCTATAATTATACTCTCACCCCTACATTTTATTTGAACTACCTATTTTACCCTTTTATAAAATTAAAAAAATTCAGTTTTTTTTTTATTTGTCACGATTTCTCAGCATTTTATTTTGTGTGATCGTCCGAGAAAGAGATTATAGGGTTTTCATCATCTCAATATAGTGATTTAATCATGAATTTGTTAGTTCTGTTCGTTAATCATAAATTTTTTTTGCTGCGCTAGTCATGAGTATTCATTTGCTGCGTTTTGATGCATTCCTTATTTGATTAGCGTTTTTATGTAAATCTAATACCCGGTAATATTGTTCTATTTCATGCCCAAAATCAATTAAAATAAGCCATCGACTCCATGATTGATTACAATCTTACAGATATAGAATTAAGCATTTAACCATGGGTTCGATGGCATCGATAATTTAAACCATACTAAAATAAATTTACAGAATAGTTTTCACTGCTTTTGGGACAAAAATTATAACCGGAAATGTTGAAAGTGAGGTGAAAAATAATCTTTATCTTTATATATCTAAATGTTAAACAGTGTTGTAAGCAACTCTGATGAGGTTTGAATCCATGCGATTTTGGTTACTTCAAAGCATTTTAACCGCCAAGCCACTTGCTGTTTTTATGATATTATTTGGCTTCCACAACATAATATCCAATATTAAACTCTCTTTTCAAAAAACCAATTAATTCCTTTTCCTTTTTTTCCAAATGGTTTCGTACCGTTTTTTCTCCTTTCAACTGATACTTATATATGAAACTCTACAAAACCCCGTACATCGTACGGGTTAGAGTCTAGTTGTGCAAAAAGTTATATAACAAAAGGGTAATAATGGATTTTTTTTATAATAGGGATGGAGGTAAAGATGTAGGGGTATAGAGGGTAAAATTTCCATCTTATTTTCAGCCAACTTAAACATGGGCCTTGTTCGGGTTAAACCGGCCCAAGTTTCTGGTTTTTCTTCAATAAAATAAAAAAGAAATAAATTGACCATTTCTAAAAGAAAAGTGCTTCTCTCTTTCTTATGTTACCCTGCTTCATAGAATCACCATAGGTTTCTCGGCAGACAGTACACACGCAAATCTTTGATTCTGATTTAGGGTTTCATTTTCGTCTTCTTCTTCACTCGTCATGTATAGAGCTACAGCTTCTTCACTCAAACGCCATCTCAAGGTCCTTTTTCAAATCCCAACCCTTTTTATTCGTGTTTAAGATCAGTGAAGTTTTTTATTTTTTTTTTAAATTGACCCAGATAACAAAATTTTATTCTTCTGTGAAAAAATTGTACTTTTATTGGTTTTATGGGGAAATAGTTTGATGGGTAGTTATGACTTGGGATATTGTATTGGAGCTGTTATTATTATTAATCATGTTTAGGACCATAAATTTTATTCTTATTATTTTTTTGGAACAGACCCAGATAACAAAATTTGTGTTTGCTAGGAAAAATAAATGTTTTTTTAGTGATTTTCTGGGAAATAGTTTGGTGTGTGGGTTAGGACTTTGAAATTTTATTGATTATTTTTGTTCATGTTATGGATTATTTTTCTATTTATTCATTTTAGCTTTTGTTTTACTCATGCTGTGGTGAATGCTGCTACTTTAGATTAAAGGTGAGTTTTGGTGTCCGCCAGACATTGATACATGTGGTTACACTCAAATATTTCACTTAAATGTCTGTTTAGTTTCACTTATAGAGAGGGCTAAAATTGATTCAGGAGGTGTAGAATTAATTCCGACATTTTGGTTGCTTTCGGGTAGAATTGATTTTGCATCCGGAATTTATTCTGCTTGAATCTAGGATTTGTAGCTAGAGTTGATTTTTACACACAAATGTATACTTCAACTCGCTTTTACATGAATGTATCCAAACACAAATCTACATTTAACTCAGTTTTAGTCAGAATCAATTTTACAGAATCAATTCACTCAAAATCAATTCTTGTCACCGAAGAACCAAACATACACTTAACCAAATTATTATCAGTGTCGTATCCAGTTTATGTGTCAATGCTTCATAGGCTGTTTTTATGATGTTGTGCAATGTTTGATTCATGGTGTGGTGAATGCTACGGCTTGATATGTTGTACCGATACTTCAGATTGAAAAAAAGCACGTCATGTGTCAATGTTACTTCCATGTTTGTGTCAATGTCCGAAACTAACTAATGTGGTTACGTTCAAATATTTTTTACTTCCATGTTTGTGTCAATGTTTCATGGGATGTTTGTATCATGTTGTGTAATGAATGAATGTGTCTTATTTAGGGCCGTGTTGTTGGCAACTTGGGAGCAACTAGATTTGCAACTTCAAGTGCTATTGCTGCAAAGGTTTCCTCTGGTGGTTTGTTTAGCTGGCTTACCGGGGAGCGCTCTAGTTCACTTCCTTCTCTTGATACACCACTTAGTTCTGTTGTTCTTCCTGATCCCCTACCAGATTATATTGAACCAAGCAAGACCAAGATCACAACTCTTTCCAATGGACTTAAAATAGCATCAGAGACTTCGTCGGTATGTGTGTTTCTAGTATGAATTTTTCTATTCACACCCCATATATTTCTGGTTACACCCAAATTTTCTTAAAAGTTTTTGATAATACCAAAATTGCCCTTTTATATAAATTCTCATAAAACCTTGATTTTAATAAAGAGTGAATCAAAACATTTTTCATCTATAGTCGATTGCATAAAAATAAGTGAATTTCTTCTTTTTTAATAATGCTAGTTTCAATTTTTTTTTTCTTCTTGTTCAACTGCACTGAACGACGGTTTCAATTTACTTGTTGAGGTTAACTTAAATTCAGTTTAAGTAGGTTCATGTAAACTTAGTTTACATAACCTACTTAAACTGAGTTTACATGACCTACTT
>Ga0315915_1004591_pt1 | contig 17373 bp, 4 predicted proteins | sample MpolbnodulesMG_FD_207738 | JGI IMG/M metagenome (GOLD analysis project Ga0315915, IMG submission 207738) | Medicago polymorpha root nodule microbial communities from Los Angeles, California, United States - branched nodules | ecosystem: Host-associated > Plants > Roots > Nodule | place: USA...
ATGTGAGAACTGTGAGAGGTGACAAATGTTGTAAAACATATCTGTGTACAACTTTTGCCTCTTCAAGAAACTCAGCCTTTCCACACAGTTGCATTAATCTCAAACAAAAATACAGATCCACATAAGTATGAAGCTTTTCTAACTCTTGCAAAACAGCAATTGCTTTCTTCACTTCACCCTCCTTGAAAAATTCATCTAGTTTGTTGAGTTTATCTTTATATGGAAAAGAGTTTTCAGTATTCATATTTGGAGTCTGCTGATAACGACCACTGTTTTGAGTAAGGTTCCCATGATGTCCCTGATACTCTATAGGCCTAAGTAAACTATGTGAATTGGGATATTTCATCGTTTCTCCAGATTCTAGTCTCCAATTATGTCTCTCAAAAGAACCATAAGGATGCATCCCAAAGCCCCTTGAATTATCAACACCCACCTCAACTTTATGTTGCATTTCGAAGTTTCTTTGACCAAAGTCCCCACTGACACTTCCATTATGCTGTGCCAAATTATTTTGAACTACATTCTGGGTGATATTATTATTTACATGTCCTCCACGTGCAGTTCGACCAGACCCATAATAAATTCGCTCTGAACTAGTATGATTATTCCGAAAAGTTCCACTTGCATTTTGCTGATGAAACCCAGGACGATTTTGCTGGTAATCCGAAGAATCATTTGTTTGATAATCCCACCTTTCAGCAGCAGTGGAAATAGCCCTTGATGTATTAGAGCCTTTGACACAATTTGCAACGTGGCGAGAACAACATAGATTGCACAATCTCAGAAGAGAATTAACAGTAACTAATGAGGCTTTCTTAGAAGACATCATTAGAAACTTAGAATAATCTGAGAAAGGACAAATTGAAATAATAAATTCAGTGCATTTTCTCAACAAAAACAACAATTTTCAGCAAAACTGAATGAACAAATAAAGGAATACAGTCAACTAAAGCAGCAATCTCATTTTGATAATCACATCGTAGTAGTCAATCCCAGAATGCGGCCGACCCCAAAAGTGGGGTAGCGGTATGACCGCTATTTGATCAAGATAAATTAAATATATACAAAACTCATGAAACATAAACATTCATAAATAAAAAACACCCAAATATCCATAAGTCTGAATCAAAACATTAAATTCCGCAAATTTATGACTATGTTCAAGTTCCAATTTCCTGACATAACAAAAATCAATAATATTATGGTATGGGTCAAGTATGAACGAAAGATTAACAGAGAGAACATTAACATCGAGAATTATCAACTAGAATTGGAAAATAAAGAAAAATAATCAAAATAGCAGATGGGTAAGGTGCTTACAACTTGTCACTTGAGTTGTACAGAACTGAATAATTGGATTCAGAGAAATTGGCAGTGATAAAAAAGAGGTGAATATATGAGTGAGTTGAGTGAAACATTTGATCAAACATGTTGTGTGCGTGTGTGGAGAAACTTAAATAACGTGAAATGAAATGAAAGAAAAAGAAAGAAAGATGAATATAACTTACTCTGCGTTGGTTTTGTGTTATCAAAGCTATACTTCCTTTGTCTCCAACAGCTATTCGGCGCTACTTTCTCAGTCAAGTGGAGAAACCCACTCCCACCTTCGATCCCAACTACATTATTTCACCTAATATATATAATTGTTTTTCTAAATTGTAATTTTTTTTATAGATTTTTCTTTTTGAGATTTTTTTTTTTTTTTATAGATATACGAAATGACAAAGCTATTATAAACTTAATAGATATGTCCACGTTAGAACATTTTATCTTGAAGTCTGATCTAACAATTTCAGTATTTTGCTGGTTAGCTATGACTTGTGAACAATTGTAATTTTTTATATCAAAATAATACAACAAATATAATTGTTTTTTTAATTCTAATTTTCTTTACAAAATAAATAGAAAAAAGAACAGGATAATTATTTTTAGTGCGAAGACTGATTTTGATCGTGAAAAATCATGCATAGGTCAAATTAGTTCTTGATAAAAAAAAATCATCATATTTAGTTCTTACAAGATTAAACTAATGACATTCACTTTTTAACGCTATACTACATCATAAGTTCAAAGATCAAAAACTGATTTAATGACTAAATTGCCTCGTTTAATATTTTCTAAAAGACTGATTGTATGTTTGGTTCTACTTTTAAGAAAGCTAAAATTGATTATGAAAATGTAAAAGTGATTCTGACATATTTGGTTGTTTTCAAGTATAATTAATTATACCTTTATAACTTTTTCTTTTGAAGTCACAGTTTGTAGGTTTTTATTACTATTGGTGGTTTTTATCCTAGTAAGTTACTAGGTTTCACGAAAGAGGAGAGAAATTGATGAGATGTTAGGTTGTGACTGTTTCAGGCGACGGACGACGAACACAACCTGCTTTTGCGGCAGCTGAGTTCAGTGATGTATTGGATTTGGAACCAACTTGTTTCTTATACAAAAATAGATTGTTGACCCGTGTGTCGCACAAGTTTATTGTTAGGGATTGACATATGAATAATAAAATGCAATATATAATTGGTAACGGTAAAAAAAAGAACAGGTGATAATCGATAGTAGACAAAATAAAGCACTTCATAAAATGTATAAAATCTGAAAATATTATAAAAGAAAATTCGGTAATCCTATCAATAATTCGGTAAAAGAAATATGAAAATTTTAGTACATTGGCATGTAGTTTCATCATACATTGCGAAATACTTTCTCATATACGGGGTTAGATGTCACATTGGTATCTTCACCATCTTTATTAGTGATCAATATCTTTAGTCTTTCTCTGGATGTAACTCTTGAAACAGCAACATACAATTGTCCGTGAGAAAATACAGGTATTGGTAGATATACAACATATTGACGATATTATGTATTATACTATTGTTAGAAATGCTTAGACTCAAAATTTATAATGGCCTCATTGCCATTATGATTATACTATTCTTAGAATTTTATAATGGTAGTTAAGTAATATTAAAAGGAATTTTTCACAATCCGTCAGAAATAGGCATATAAATTAAAGCATTATATATATACTCCATGAAAAACACACAAATATACATGGCATATGTGTTAGACACATATTTAAGCACGTCTTACAAATGAGAAAGCTTTTTTTTAGCCTTGATAATATACAAACGGCATCTGCTTAGCGAACACATTAAACCAAGTACTGTTGCAGAATCACTTTCCCTTTCCTCTATATGCAATCTGATCCAAGGAAAGGTGATTCTCTCCTCAAAATTCATTCACAGTTGCACAACTTTGCTTGCAAAGAAACAAATAATAAAAGTATGCATAGGAAATAAAGGCTAACAACAGAGTAAGGTTTTGAACGAAACAAAGTTCAGATTAAGTTCAAAAAACATGACACAGTTTGAATCCTTAGATAATAGACCAAGAAATTGCAACAAAATTAAATAGGAAGACTGTCAAAATTGGTGTAAACATCTCAAACAAAAAACCCAAAAAGGATATTTCAATTCTCAAAAAAATATGTATATCGATACAATGCATGTTAAATTAGAATACCAGTTAAGCATTGGTATGAGAGGAATGTTGTAAGGTAACGTCCTTCCATTTGCAAAAATCAAAATATATGATTCTTCTGCTGTCTGTGTAATTTACCACGGTTTAGTTTTTTTTTTTAGAGAAACACGATTTAGGGTTTGCTATATATAGCCGAGTTTGCATGGAAATTAGGGTAGCCGAGTTTGCATGGAAATTAGGGTATTCTATTTGTAAACGTATTAAATACGTGTACCATAACTTGTCAAAAAAAAAGTCTACAGAAACAATAGATATATACAAACGATGACACAACATGATAGGAATGAAAAGCTCATAAGTGAGAAGAAATATTAGGGATTGCTGCATTTTAGAGGGATTTTGTTAGGTTAAATTAATGCGCAGCATTTTAGATTTTGTTAAGTTAAATTGCTGCTAACCTAATGCAGCATTTTAGAGGAAAATTATTAGGTTAAGTTGCTGCATACCTAACACAATTAATAAATAAGGATGTTGTTTCTATGTTTTGGTTTCCTTTTTTTTTTTTTTTTGGAAGTTGTTTTGGTTTCAATTAATGAATGAATTTTGTTGTATAAAAAAACTAACAAAGCTTGTAAAACAAAAATTATTAATTGTTTTTTTTTTTAAATATGTTTTTGGTCCTTATAAATATATTAGCTTTTCATTTTAATCCTTTTAAAAAATTTCTTCAACTTTTAGTACTTATAAAATTTTCAATCACTACTTTTGATCCCTATTTTTAATTTAATTTTTGTATTTTTTAATAAAATTATGCAGAAATGTGTAAAATATTCTAAAAATAATTGTTAAAATTGTTTGTTTTTGTTTGACTATTAATTTTCCTACCTTATGAGCTTCTCAGGCGTTCTATTTTTTCCTTCAAAATATCATATGTTCAGATTATATAATCTAAAATAAATTGTAGGTATTTTCGGATTGTATAACCCGAAACATAACAAAATAAAGAGAAAGTGTGTGTAATTGATATCAAAGGCATTTGTTGACCGTCGTACCATCACTGCATAAACTACAAAGCAATTTCAAGGATTGTATGAGCGGTCAGCAGTGACCAAGATATCATAAACATTTCTAACTTTTTTTTGTTGCTAAACTAGGAGAAAGGACAGGCATCAAGGGGATCAATGACATCCCAACTAGGTTGGCACCTCGATGAAACTCCATCCTCTACCGTCAAACTCAAACTATTAATAAAAAAAAAGGGAAAATATACAAGATGGGGGACTAGACCAACACCCTAAAAAAATGGAAACAGAAAGTAAGCAACCGCCTAGGGAAACCTACAACGAGGCATACCACCACGGTCCGAATAAAACTCCGCCTGTGAGACAGGAGGTAAAACCGACAACCATGTTTCCCCATGAACCGAGTGACCCATATTAGCCAACTTATCAGCAAAGCAATTACCTTCACGGAAGATATGAGAGAAAATAATCTAGATTCCAAGAGAACAAGCATTATGCCAACAATTTCGAAGCAAAACCGGCACCAACGACTTGTTTATTGAAAACTAAAAGAGCACTAGTAGAGTCACTCTCTAACCTAATGTGTGTCCACCCATCATGGGCAGCATACTCCATGGAGAGAATAAAACCATGAACTTCAACAGTAAAAACAGAAGAAATGCCCAAATTACAGGTAAAGGCACCAAGAATAATCATAGGTTCAGCCAAAAAAATGAGCTAAAGCTTATGAGACAAATTTAAATTTTTTAAGGCAATTTTGGTGTCCGAGTTACCGAAGCCGCAGACATTGCAATACAAAACAATCATTGATCAGTTGGAGAAGTATCTCCCCTAGAGCGGGTTTTGTACGGCTTACCAACAATAGTCTTCTTCAGGTGTTGCTTTTGTTTTTTAGTTAGAACCGGAATGAATGGCAATTCAACTGACTTTTGATCATACTCAGGAATACAATGACATAACTCCATGGCATGCTGAATTCTCGGATTACCGTGAATGCCTTCATGTGTTGTCTGCACCAAACTATCAGGGACCACATCTGCACCAAATTTGCAGACACAACCTGAGACCTCTCCTCTATGTTTGTTGCCATAACAATAACTATGAGAGGGCCAACTGGGGAACTAGAACGCACATCATCGTACTCTACAACATGATGATCCGTATGAACCGGTGACACCTCCTTACCTGCGGAAGAAACCAATTCAACAGACCTCTCTAGCACGTCATTGTGCGCCACATGGGATGAATGTGTCGCAGTCGCGACGGAAACCTTGGGACCTTACACAAGCTCCCGCGATTTCAAATTCTCTTATTCCACAACATCAGAAAGACCAACAGTAGCATCAGAAACCTTGGGGTTCTCCACCACCTCCTGTGATTTCAGATGTATTTGCTCCACTTCCTCGGAATGCACGCCATCATGCGCTACTAGGGAAACAACTTCCAACACCGGGCTAGCCGGACGAGGCATCTCTCCTTGAGGAATATGATCAATAACATTATGAAGAGCAAAACTGAAAGAGTTGGATGACAAAGTCTAAATGGACTCGATAATAACCATCTGTGTAGTAGCCAATGGTGTAGAGGCAACATCAACCAGGACCCAAGTCAAAGTACCTCCATTGGCCGAAGAGGAAGCACCACCATCACCATGGTGCTCGTGCATGCCTAGGGGGATCAGCTTCGGCCACCACTGGTTTTTCCCACGATCTTGCTTCTCCTTTGGTGTCTGCAGATGCAGCCACTAACAGGTAGTAACATTATGTTCAATAGAATAACAATGATGGCAGAAAAGAGGCCGTCATTCATATTGGACTTCCACCTTCAAAGCAAACCCTTCCTTTCCATAAGAATTTCGTCATATGCCCTCTTAGATAAGTCGATATGCACCAATATACTTGCATAATGGCCAAAAGAACGGTTGCGTGTCGGACCATCTAAGTCAATAGGAGTGCCAGCCGCACTTGTAATTTCATTCATAGTTCTTTCCCACCAATACTCATGTGGTAACTCAATCAAACGAATCCAAAGTGATGTGTGCGTCTGCTTCTATTTTTTTGCACACACTTTATCTCTCTCCAATGACAAACGGTTATCAATAATATAAATATTATAATCATATTTTTAAATAATTGTAAAACAAAATAAAAATTATTCCAACTTCACGTTAATCAAAAGTTATGAAAAAATTAACTTTCTTTTAACTTCTCCAATTAAAATTAAGGCTTCAACTATGGTTTCAACCAATACTAGATTCACACTATGTGACATAAATTTGAATGTTCAAGCTAAAATAAAACAAACTTTGTTTCAAACAACAAACAAACTTTGTTTAAAAAGAACAAACTTTAGTATTTCAAATATATATCATTAATTAGTTTTATTGAAAAGATAAGAGTAATTGAGAAAGGGTATAATTGACAAATCGTACTCTTACAATACTAAAATAACAGTTACCTGGGAATGGTAAATCCATAGTCAAACAACATTTAAAAAGGAATGCAGGGAGTAGATATGAAAGTGTTAGAAAGGCGTTTAATGGCTTCCCATGAATTCTTCCAAACTCTCTTAGTATTGATAACGACATCAAATTAATTCTTGCACTTGGATCACACAGAGCTTTTCCTATGGATAACTTACCAATAGAGTTTAAACTTCCAGCGTCATTTGTCTTTGGAGGTAATCGTGAAAGATAGCCTTACAACTTTTCGTTAAAGCAAAAGATTCCCTTGGCAGTTTCCTCTTTTTAGGTAGGAACTCTTTCATGAACTTGTTGTAAACCTTTTCCTCATTTTCAACCTCTTCCTCAACTACTTCACATTCCACTACTTCACACATTTTCTTCTTTGTGCTCTTAGAACTTACTGGTGTGTGGACTGTTCTACTACTTAACTTAATAATGCTGCAACCACTACAAGAAATGTTGCAGTTTGCCAGGGGCAGAAGCCCTGGCAAAATGCTTAAAGCCTTGACAAATGGACATTTGCCAGGAGTTTTGATAGGAGCAAAATCACCAGCAAATCTGCTCATCGCAAATGACCCTGCCAGGGCTTTAGCTTCTGACAAATGCACTCCTGGCACAGGCCCTGGCTCAACCCCTGGCAAATTGTGTCTGCATGATTGCATGCTTTTCTAACGTTGTGCAGGCTTTTGCAGACTGTGTCAGCATCACATCAGTCATTTTCAAACCATGCCAAGAACATTGCCAGGGGTTAACCCCTGGCAAAATGCAAACAAATAGCTTGTGAATCAACTAAAAGGACTTATTTGAAACTTTTGAAACTTAAAGGACTAACTTGTGAATCCTGTCAAACTAAAAGGACCTAATTGAAACTTTCGAAACTTAAAGGACTAACTTGGGAATTCTATCAAACTAAAAGGACCAAACGTGATATTTGGCCTATTAGATTAGAATATAACAAGATTAGATGTTCAAATTAATGAATGGCACCTAGGTCTTTTGCCATAAATTCAGCTTCCAAAGTTGACCGAGTCACCTGATTGAAAAGTAGCATGAACCTTTCATAATTTTTTTTGAATGATGGAAAACCTTTCATAATTTGTTTATTTGTTATTCTTTATAGGGTGAATAGTGCTTTTCTCCTGTAATATATGTCATTTTTGGTTTCCACCATTATAAAATTTTTGGTCTGATTTGTATCCTTTTAAAAATAATATCCGGAAAACAACCCTCCTCCCTCCAACTCACCAAATGTGCATATGTGGCGCTGACATGACTTTTATTTTCATTATTTCTTTTTTTTTTCACTTGCCACGTGTAAAAAACTTTTAAAAAATCCAAAAAGAATAATATAAATTTATTTATATTAATTTGAAAATAAATATTTAAAAATTGTAAAAATTAGAAAAAAATTTAGGATTTTTTTTACGGAAATTAATAAATGATAAGATTTAAAAAAAAAGATAAGATTTTTATCGAAATTTAAAAAATATAATTCATATTTTTTTCAAATTTAAAAAATTTTGGAATTTAATTTTCAAAATACAAAACAAAAAAATCAAAATTTTAAAAAAAGGTCAGATTTGTTTTCGAAAAAAGTTTTTTTAAATTTTTTGTACAAAAAAAAATTCTGGATACAAATTTAGAAAAAATTCAGATTTTTTTTCGGAATTTTTATTCCAGAAAATATATTTCGAAAAAGTTCAGATTTTTCTTTCGAAATTAAAAAGGTCTTTTTTTTTATACAAAAAATAAAAATTTTGGTAATAAAAAAAATTCCGTAAAATAAAAAATTTCCTGAAATTGTACAATTTTTTTTAGTTTTAAAATTAATATAAATGAATTTATATTATTTTTTGGAATTTTTTAATTTTTAAAAATTAAATTTCAGATATTTTAATAGTAAATTCTGATGTGTCAATTAAAAAAAAAACCAAGTCAGCGCCACATAAGCGAATTTGGTGAGTTAGATGGGGGAGGGTGGTTTTCCAGATATTTTTTTTCTTCAAGGATGCAAATCAAATCGAAAATTTCATAAGGGTGAAAACCAAAAATGACATACATATATTACAGGGGTTGAAAAACACTATTCACCTTTTTATATATATGCTGCTTTAAAAAATATATATTTGGTGGCTTGTAACATGGACCGGCACAAGGAAGTGGGAGAACACGTGTTATTAAGTATCACTTTCTTGAATTTTGCACGTTCACTGGCCTAATATCTCATTGTTGTCTGCTCAATAATATGCAATGAATAAGGACAGCTTCAGTTGTACAAGATAAATAGGACTCATACTTTAACATTATGTGTACTAAGCCACATTCTTTGGTCCTTTTCTTACCCGGTTGAGGGATCTAAGCCACATTCACCTCTCGACTTTGCCTACGTAATCGCAGTCAACAATGTTTATTTTCTTCAAACAAGTGGATAAGAGAACATATTATGAACTTGCCATCGAAATGTATAGTTGATATATTAAAAAAAGGTTTCATTCTATTATGTCCACTTTTAATTAATAACAACGTGTTTAAAAAACACAATTTGGTTTCCTAGTTAAAGATACACTGGCGGTTAATTCACTAGCTGGTGGAGAGTGAAGACAAAGATTATGATGACTCGCATGTTGGTGTATTAAGTATGAGCGAAAAAGTTGAAATTGGATAGAAAAATATATAGGTGTGAATAATAATATCTAAATCAAATAAGTCATATATTTAATGACTTTAAGTTTTGGACGAAAATGTGGTGGCAAAGTCATTTATATCGTTGCTCTTAGCCTTGTGTGTCGACCGCTCAGGTTCCCCTCAAAATCCTAAAATGGTATAGGAGCTGATTGTTTGACTAAATATGACCGACACCTTGTATCGAATGCTTTCCTTATAATGGTGATTAAGTGATGTGTTTTGTTGATCAATGTGAACCAATACCGGTTAAAGTGCATATGGATGAAAAAGCTTCTGCTTGAGGGGAAGGCACTATCGAGTGAATGGACGAACTCACACTTGAGAAAGAATTTTTTAGTGCGTCAAGTGTCAATGAAAAGTCTCACATTGCATGAAAAAGTTGATGTTGAGTAACATGTAAATTGAAAGTGTCCAAGCTACTAATGTTAATGCTCTTAGCATAATGTGATAATCCTCCGAGCTCCTCCCTAGACCCAAAATCATCCATTTTGTTTGTATTCTTATGGAGGTTGATTTGTCTCAACAAATACATGATCGGATCTTGATGAACATACAAGGTTATGACGTGTATGATTTGTGAGATTTTGATAATGAAAGAAAAGTGTGTTGATTTTGAAATCAAGAAAACTAGTGAGAAAGATGAAACCTATGTTATAGATAGCAAACGATGGAAAAAAAATACACTTTTTAGATAGATAATTTACCTTCATCTAAAAATATTCAGAAAAAAAAAATCACTTGTATATATATGAGCTGGTAAATTACACTCATTTTTCTGAGGACTAATTAATCACTTGATCTTAATCTCATTAATCACACTCCCATCACTATTATAAACAAAGAAACAATTTTTCAGATTTATTGAATAACTAATGAATTCGGTCTATAATATACACAATATATATTAATTATTCAATTAATGTGAAAAATTATTATTTTGTGTTTTTAATAACGACTGAATGGAGTATATAATAATAATTTAACAATTAAAATTAATCTAATTAATTATTTTCTTAAAACCGCAGAGGTGGAAAAAGTCTTGCAAATCAAACACAGAAACTACCATGTTGAAACTCTGTCTCTTTAATGTACGAAAACACATGACACTTTGCCTTTGATAGGAATAATTTCAGAAAAAGAAAAATTATTTTTATTTTTTTTAAGGAAGAAAAAGAAGGATGCTATGAGCCTATGAATACGTGTTTGACTTTTTAAAACATCATAGTTTGACTTTTTATTTCTTGCGAGAAACACATAATTCGCATTGAAACTGTATTTTAATGGCTTTTCATATTTTTCTTTCCTTTCACGTAATCCAACAAACACTAAAATTGGATGTACTAGTACATTATAAAAGTGTCGGATTATTGTTTCCAAATAGGAGTGCTCTAAATGGTATATACATGAATAATTGACTCTCTCAGCTTTTCATGATTTCAATCCAAAACAGGATCTATGAGTAAATCATGTCTTCTGCATTGTTTGCCATGCTTGTTTATGACCGTTTTTTAAGCTACCAATACAGATCTCCAATCAGTGCTCGAGATTCCCCGGGGGAAAACCAAAATTGCATGGGCATCTATGGGTGTACACATGACGGATTAGACTAAGTTGAATGTGATCCGAACCGACTTTAATATTAGATCGGTTCGATTTTCATATTTAAATCTGATCCTCAATTCTGTCAAATTCAACGAGTTACCAGTCATAAGAGAGAACAATACTGAGATAAAATCGAGTTGATCCTATGACAAGTCACAACTATTTAATTTATTCGTTTGAAAAGAAGTATTAATCAAAATTGTTCTGGAATGGCTAGAAAGTCAATCCAACGCTAACACATGGACTACACGTCCACTGAACCAAGACACATCACCTTGAGGAATACGCTAGCAACAGTGCACCCTATCCTACTAGAGCATGCCTCCGTGCATTAAACACCGTACACGTGTCCTCCAACGGCCTCTTGATAAAGCGCCAAACTTTACAGAGACAGTTATTCACACACACACACTTATATAAGGGTGACTTAACTTCCCCCAATATATGATTCACTTTTCCCATACTTTTCACACATTCCATCTTATTTCCTATACGGATTTGAGAATTGAAGTGCTAACGTGCCTACGTATATCTTTTGTCCAATCGTGAAAACTCATCGCCACCGTACCAAAACTCAATCCGCTTCCGTTGCCTCCTACAGTTCCTCACCGGACAGATAAAATCATTCTTTTAATCATAGGACAACAATTACATAATTCCAAGAATCATAAATTTTCATTGGCATAAAACTTCGGTAGCATAATTTTGAATCAATATTCCAGTAGTAGCACAATATTTTTCTTTACAACTTGTTCCCTTGATTGACCTAAATGGGGCTATTTTTCTAACAATATCAAATCCAAATAATCTGGTACAATCCGTTGTGTTGTCCAGGATCACTACATGCCAACAACATAATATTCCAAGATCAACGTTCAAAAACTCCATCAACTCACCAAAAATACTTTTGTCAAACAAGAAACTCACCAAAAAAAATACTTGCATTGTCTTACAAATTAATCAATAAACAATATTAAGAAAGTGTGAGAGAGTAGACTAGGGACCGAGAGTCTGGGTATTAGAAAATAATACTTGATATTTTTTTTTTTTATATCCCCAAACTAAATTTAGATGGATAATCCAAACCCGATCAACTATATCTCCATCTTATTCCATATTTTTGTTCGGAATAATGCTAGCAACACACTCTTTTAAACACATTCTCTAATACTCACTTTTTTTATTGGTTTAAAACATCAGGGGTTTACACTTTGAAAATTGAACCTACACAAAATGGTGGGACATACATTAATTACATCCAATAAAAGAGTGAGTGCTTAAGAGAGTGTTATAAAGTGAGTATTAATAGCATTCCTCTTTTGTTCCTATTTTCTTTTTTGACGCCGGTGAACCCTAGCTCATGTGCTTGAGTCATGACGGGTTACAAGACAACGTCGGGTCCATACATACACCTCATTTACACCAACTGATCATATGATTAATTTTCTTCCCCTAACTTCCCTCGTGAATTTTTTTTGTTCTTTTGATAAGACACACACCCGATTTCTATACAGTAGCAGTTATAAATGATCTTAACAAATATAAAATTATCTTATTTTATAATGTTATATTAATCCACTTGGGTTGGCATAGTGGTATTGGCTTGGAACCTGGGAGTGTGCTCCTCCTCAAGGTCTCAGGTTCGATTCTCTCTGGTGCCAATTTGAGGGGGTTAGTTTAGCTTCTTCAAAAAAAAATTATAATGTTATATTACAATTTAATTATCTATAATCCCTCAAAAAAAATTAATTATCTATAATATTTTTTATTGGAAAGTCACTTCATTTTATAAGGTGTGTGCGATCATGTTTGTTTTTTTTAAAAAAGGTTAAAACAAAAAATACAAACCAAAACATTTTTACTTTTCTCATACAAGAAGTGCCAGAGAGAAGCAAAGAAAATAAAGTAACCATTACATCAAATAAAATCGAAAAAAATACTACAGAGAAAGCCAATAAAAATTGCATTACAAAACATCTTTCAAGCTTAAAAGGGGATTGAACCACCACATGTGGTAGTTAAAGTAAAATTGACGTTATTTTTACCTTCAACCTTCAATATGTTTGAATATTAAGAATATAATACAACAAATCCTCCTTATGCTGGACAATTCGAGCATTTCTTTCTCTTCAGATTATCCAAACACTGAAAAACCAAATAAATTAAAAACGACACGTAACTTTTTAGAAAAGTCTCCCAAGACACCAAACTGAATAACATGATCTGAAATGTAATGCAAGTTGACCATGATGAAACCTAACCAATTATAAAGAACATTCCAAATTTGTCTGGAAAAATCATAATGCAGAAAAAGATGATTTGCATCCTCGAAATCATCACACCCCTCCCACACAAAGTTGGGCATTGGCCGAGATTACCCCTTCATAACTAAACTGTCGTTTGTTGGAATACGATAACGAAGGAGCTGCCATGCAAAGAGTCTTACTTTCAGAGGAACCGCGTTATTCCAAATTAAATGCGTATTTTCATCAATAATGTTTTGATCTGTCGAAGCTAGAAAATTATAAGCATTGCTGACATTGCACTTTTTTTTAAGTATGCAAATTTCAAACTACCTATCAGTCACACCCTTCTGCAAAACAATTAAATCAAGTCGAACATAACAAAACACTCATCCAACAAATCCTTCTCTCAGACCCACAACCTCTTACGTCATTTCCAGGCCTCACCCGCTCACCCCAACCTAATTGCTTCATTAGGCATTGATGCCATTTTGTTATCAGAGAGATAAAAAAAAAGATGGGTAAATGTAACCTTCAAACCCCTCCATCTAATCAAGAATTCCACCAAAATAATGTCGAAACTCCATCTCCTAATTTCCACCTTAAGTTATTATCGATCCACCTTCCTCACCCACACGAATGACTTTTTTAATACTGATTTAATCATTCCACCACACTAAGGCCCCCCCACCTTCCTTGCGTAAATTCTATAATTGAGGTTGCCTTCCAACTTCCAAATCTCTCTTTTGGGCTTGAGAACATTCTTCTTATAGGGGTGATATGGACACTGTCTTTCTAACATTCATTTTAAGACCTGCTTTCTTATTTGGTAAAACTCACGTAGGTTTCACATTTTAGAAATGGATCATACATAAAGTAGTGAGACTCACATGAGTTTATCCAATAAAAATATGAGTATTAGAGACCGTTAGAAAAAGATTATTCGTAGTATTTCTCTTCTAAGCTATATATATAATGAAAATTTAATTCTCAGGAACATTATCTCAGGTTTTCCTATTCCTCTCTATTTATAACATATTTAACTATTATTAATATACTTGTTTTACTAAAAACATATATATTTTTATCAACGTTTTTTATTTTGAGGAGATTTTTTTATCAATGTTTGTATTTCAATTATTAATTCATATTGTAAGATATATGATACATTAAAAATTATGTTATTTTTTTTATAAAATTTATAACAATTTTTTGAAGGATAAAATTTATAAGAATTAATTTACATATATTGTGATTATAATTTGTTAGCCTCATCATTTAAGACCAATATGCTCCACCCACATCCAGTTGTTATTTGATAGGTTATGTAGGTTGAGCCAAAACAGGTTGGAGGGTTGAAAATTTGCCTTACTCCGTCAAAAAATGTGGATTGTACGGGTCAAATCACATGACCAACTCCTTTTCTAAAACATTGACTAGAAAAACAGAGTAACTAAGGGGGCAAGATAAATTTCGTCTAGACATTTCCAACCCAAGTTTTAGAGTAATACATCTCTTTAATAAAAAAAACATTTTAATCAAAAAAAGAGTAATACATTCTAGCTAGTAGCATCTCATTCCTAAGGAGACATCAAGCTAGCTTCAATTCAACATCCAGCCTCACACAAACCCAACCAAGTCAAATTAATTCTCTTCTAGTGCCCTATTTTTCTATGAAACCCATACATCATACAAGACATTGAGATATAAGGTGGTTGGTGTGGGACATTGATTATGGGTTCAACCCCCATTCACAACAAAGAAAACTAACTTGGCTAACATTGGCCAAAAAAAATAAAAAATACAAAACAAGATATTGACACATCATTGGTGTTGGACATCGAACACGTCTTTCAACATATGTTAGACACCGTCTACCTTTCCAGCTTAGAAGTATTGGTGCAATATAGTAATTGTTTTTTATAAGAACAAATTTCATTCAGAAAAGGAATTATAGCACAATTATCACATATTTACTTCCCTAAAATCCCGCACAATAAATTTTGAGTTGTGTTATTTGAGCAACCATTTCAATAGCAACTTATGAGACAACCATAATTTACAATGAAAATGAGGTATTGACACAAAAACCAAAGGAATAGAGAGAGAAAGTAAAAACATAATGCGAGTATGAGAGAGAAAATTGTCACAAAAGTTATAAAAAAATGGTTGTACAAATATCATTTCTCTAAAAAAATTTGATAGAAAATGTTGATGGTTAGTTTGTTCAGGGGAGGATAAATTTGTTAGCACAAATAGTTACATTACAACTTATTGAGTATGGTTTATAGGCGCACGAGAGCAGAGCGAGTGGCACGGTTTAGAGGCATTGTTATAATATGAATCGTGACATTATATATATATATATATGACTTGTAACATTGTAAGCCCTAATCATTTAAATAATAATACGGAACTACAACTGCTCTATAGCCAAAAACGTAGGCACAATTGAACAAATTGCTTAACAAAACCACTAGATTCCATTGTTTGCAATTTGAGTTTCTTTATTTTTCTTTTACTAGTTGTTGTTCTAACACAACTCTTGAGATTATTAAGAAAGGGAAGAATATGCTTAATTGTAGTATTTTTAAATAGTCAAAGTTTTGGAACAAAATTCAATAACTTAAAAGATCAAAGATTATGAACAAATGAGTAGCAACTATGCATTTATTTTTCCTTGTCAAAAAAATAACTACGTATTGGAAGTTTCTATTTATATATTGATACAAAACAAACCATGACTCTTCTAATTCTAATTCTGTATAAGTATACAAAGTTGCTTTGATGCAAATTTCTGAAAATGTTATTGAAAATGTTCAGTGGAAATAACAAACAATATAGCATATAGCATCCCATCAAGATGCTAAAATAACCAAAAACATGTTGACAAAGTTTATGTAGAAAGAATCTTCCATCTCCCTTCCAAATCAAGATTGGCATGGTGGTAAGATACCTTGATTCAAAATCCATTAGCTCCAAAACTCTTTTTCTTGCATATAGTCCTCACTCATCATATCATAATCATAGGAAAAATTCAGTTGTTTCTCATACACCACAACCCAAACCTCTAGCTTCTGTGCCTTTCATGATTCTTAGTCTTTTGCAGGAAGTCACAAACATGCTGTAGGTAAAAGCAAGTTCTATGAGTTTCTGAATATGAACATCTAACAGACAAACAATCAAAATGGATCCTCTAGAACTAATGTTATGGTGCAGCTGATCGCAGACTATTAAAAATTACGAGATAGAAATTACTCCTATTTGACTAAAAACTAATTAAGCACTTATAGCGTAAGTGTTTTTTTTTTTAAGAAGCTAAATTAGCCCATCCAAATTGACTCTGGGGAAAATTGAACTTGAGACCTTGAGGATGAGCACACTCCCAGGTCCCAAGCCAATATCACCAGGCCAACCAAGTGGGGTTAGCGTAAGTGCTTTTAAAACCGAAGTAAAATAAAATCAAACTTTTTTCATTTAAGTTATAAGCCATTTTCATCAACCATCATGGAAAACCGATGAGGATAAGCTGAAAACAACTTATGGACATATCTTAAGTTGTTTCCCTAAACTTTCTCAAAGAGGCTCACAAGTAATTATGCCAAAAGATAAACTCAAATAAGCTAATTGAAACAGGCCAACAATCTAAACTATCTGCTACCATAAAGCCAACTTCAGAGGATCTAAGTTCATGAACTCTAGAGACATAAACAAAAAAATAAAAATAAAGCAAATACACAAGGGAGAGAACTTACTCCCATGGAACATCTCCAACTAGCATCCAGTCACCATCCTTGTCTTCATAGGTTGGTGCATATTCAGATCCCTTATAACCCTCTCTTTCAGAATACTCACCTGAAAAAGAAAA
>Ga0315915_1004592_pt1 | contig 17373 bp, 8 predicted proteins | sample MpolbnodulesMG_FD_207738 | JGI IMG/M metagenome (GOLD analysis project Ga0315915, IMG submission 207738) | Medicago polymorpha root nodule microbial communities from Los Angeles, California, United States - branched nodules | ecosystem: Host-associated > Plants > Roots > Nodule | place: USA...
ATTAAAACCAAAACCAACAATTGATTGCAGCTCACAAAATATTAGAAAAAATTCTAACATTTCAATGCAATTTAAAAATGGTTCAAAACCGATTTACATTTATAAATTGATTTAATATCATGAATGAGTTTTAAAATTGGCTTTAAAACTTATTTTTTGGTTTTTCAAAAATTGCCAGCCTCTCTTCTTCCCATCTCTATCCCCTCCTCTCTCCATTGAAAATTTGGTTTAGGGTTCTTTTTTTCTAAATTCTAAGGTTAGGGATGTAGAATTCTTAATTGTGATTGGGGATTGGCATTTAATTTCAAAATAAAATGTGGTTTTGAAGTTTGGTTATAGTGATTTAGTTCAATTTTAAAATAGTTTTCGAAAAGCATGATTTAGTTCAAAGCTATATTGTTCAGTTTAAAATATAGTTTAATACAGTATGGTTCAGTTTTTAAAACTATTTGAACACCCTAGCATTGTCATAGGCAATGTTGCACATATTTCTAATTAAAATAATTACCATGGAGACTATATATATTAATAAAAAAATTCTCCTTTCCCTTTTAAAAAAATAAAACGGTAGACTAATAAACAGCTGATAGATCAGTAATTCTTTTTTTGAGGGGAGACCAATAAGATTAAATGTTGTGATCTAACCTCATGTTTTTGAAAATATGATTTCATATGATATCTTTTTCAGGAGAATGATATCGTAATTAGATTATATTTTACAATATAATCCTAATGAAACTTTAATTGATCGGAGGCATACATGTAGATGACAAAAATTGTATCTGATAACCATATACCTCATCATGATGATCCAGTTGAAGAGGCTCTAAGTTTTTGAGATATATCCTCCACATGAGGATGTATGTGATGATCAATGATAGTGAAGAGTCAAAGCACTAAAAAGATGTCATTCCAATTTTGGAATGTGACCACATACGCACTTTAATTCAACCAGTGTCTCAAAATAGCAATTGTCTTTCTATTCATCTTCTTCTAGTCGGCATCAAACTTATGATTGGGTTTAGTTGTTTCCCCCTAAATAAGATCATACAAGTATTTAACAAGTCTTTCAGGAGAGTCTTTCTGAGTGTTTAATTAGTAGAATTGAGCTTAAATGCTTAATCATATTTGTCTCTTGATTTTCCTCCATTTAAAATGCAGAAGTTGAACTAGCCGGACTTTGATATCACTGTTGGATCTTAAAGTGAAGAGGAAGTAATATTGTGGTATTCTTCCGTTTCCAAACACATGTCACAGTTTCATCATGTATAGTGTGATATACTCTCCCATTTCTAAGCATATATATATATATATATATATATATATATATATCACAGTTTTACTATATATGTATATTATTCAAACAATCTATTTTAACCATATTTTTTACTTTTTTTTAAGAAGCTAAATAAACCTGTGTAAATTGACATTAAGAAAAAATCGAACATAAGACTTTAAGAAGCAGCATATTTCAAGATTGACAAATGTTGTTTGATCTGTCTTAATAAATATTTTCAGAATATCAATTTTAATTTTTTTTTATCATAGATAATTAAAGTTCCCAATGATTTAAGTTATTCATTGATATGTTTAAAGTGATATGGGGTATGTATTTAGGAAGAGTAACTTATTCATTGGTTTATTCATTTTTCAAGGTGGAACACTGGATGCAAATTGCAGGCACAATTTCTTCTTTTAAATATTGTTTATAAGTGTTTTGTATTTTGAAATTCTGAAAATTTTAACAATTGAAAATTTTGCATTTATTCAAGCATCATGGATTAGTTATAAAAAATAGAAATAGCGTACATGAATCATGATCCTCGATGTTTCGTTTTTCTTAGTCAAAGTTGGCCATCAGTAAAGAGCACATATTCATTCTTCCAAATAATACCGTCCACTTCCTTTGACTGGCTACACTATTGACTATACTAGTGTACAATATTTGCCTACTTCACAATTTGGTTCAACAGCCATCGTACTTTAACAAATATTTTCTAAACGGCCATTGTCTTTATAATAATTTTAAAACCTATACTTATATTATATGATGATATATATTCGTTGAATATTTGCATGTATATGGAATTTTTTCCCCGTGTAAAAATTAAACTCGTATTATATACTATACTACTTACCCAAAAAAAAAAATCATATTAATTATATACCACCATAAACCAACGTGTGTTTCATTTTTTTTTAATTATTGTGGGGATGCATGAACCGTGCATATTACGTTTATCAGAAAAATTCAAAAGTTAATTATGAGGAAAAAAATAAATTTGGTAATCATATAAATCAACGCAATTGGTAGTTGTTGTACATTTTGAAGCAGCCAAGACAAAAACATCATTTTCCTTAGTTTTCCATCCACTTCACTACATATATATAGTACATTGTTAGGCTGCACCTAAACACATGATATGTTAGATTATATGTATTATATAATATATAAAGATTGAATTTGAGATATTTCATATTAGGCATAGCTACCATGACAGTTGATATCTCCAAGGTCTTCCAAAAACTTTGCAACAAAATTGCAATCTTACTAATATTCGTGTTAGTAGAATTTATCATCTTCATTTGGAAACTAACATCAGATACACAACCAATCACAACTCGCCAATACATCAAATTCATCGAAGAAAAGAACCCTACGATTCGTTACAACAAAAAGTTGAATTCGCACGGGGATTGTAGTGTTTGCTTATGCGAATTCGAAGAAGGAGAGAAGGTTCGGAGGTTGAAGTGCAAACACACATTTCATAAGGATTGTTTGGATAAATGGTTGCAAGATTATTTTGCTACATGTCCACTTTGTAGGGAACAAGTTTTACCAGATAATGTTGTGTTAAAACATCGTGAGCAACGAAATCAACAGAGTAATATTGAAGGGAATGATGAAAATCTTCCCTATGTGTTGTTCTTGTTACGTGGTGGTAATAACAGTCACTTGCGTAGATATGTCTGAAATTCAAATTTGTCTCTGATTAAGATTTATGTAGCTAGCTAGTTAGCTAAAAAAATTGTTAGTTTTCTTTCTACAACTAGTTTTATTGTTCTTCCTCTTTCTGGGTTCAATTCCCTATTCTTTTTGTACATATATGGGATGATGATACAATATATCTTTATTTATTAATTAAGGAACATTATTTTGTACAACTTATATGGGTTTTACTATTTAGTTGCAAATAAAATTTTGATGTTTACTCGATGATTTATTTTTGATTGTCTTACTCTTCTCCCTTGCAATTGACACTAAATATTATATAACAGAGCATTCTTCCAAAAAGAAATACCATAAAACAAGTATTTAAATCACTACTGATCTAACCTTATCTTTCACGGTTATATAACGCTGTGTTTATTACATAGCAATGATACATAGACATCCCCTTTGTACATATACCATACATACGATACCATTAATCATGCAAAAAATATAATTAATTCAGTTGAGTAAATCGTTAATTCAATTGTCTCCATAAAAATAGTTTAATTTGTAGGGAGGATGCATCGTAATGGAATTCAAATTTCAAACACCACACTTATTTATTTTAAAAGGTTAATTATAGCCATTAAACTACCTGACCAAAGAAAATTTCTTAATTCAATTCACACCTAAAACTGTGCTTAATTCAACTACATAAATTTAATACATATAAAAAAAAACTACATGAATTGAATTAACCATATATCCTCAACCGAAACAATCATACTTTTATATGTGATTAACCATTCGACGGAACTAAGGAATTATGAAAATATGTGTGTCTACAAAACATTTTTGTTATTTATATATGACTATTGTTAAATTAAGTTAACTCAAATGATATGGGTGTCCAACATGTATATTCAACTGTCTATAGACACAATGTTCTTCTGTTTCACTATAAGTGAAATTTAAAATAATGGATAAATGGTTAATTATGTTAATGTCTAAAACAAAATAACGTGTTAAGATTAAATTATACCTAAAAAATGTAAGAAAAAAAATTCACTAGAGTGGTAGTCATAATAGATGAAAACAAATTAAAATAAATGAAAGTATTATTAAAAAAGGGTGGATTTTAGGGTGAGGGTCCAATTAGGTCCCTCACACCACGAGAAAAACACCGTTAGATAAAATAGATGGTTAAGATTTATTCAAATTAAAAGTGAGAATATATACAATTACTCACATTCAATTTTATCCTAAAATGGTTTCCACCTCTGTTATCGTTAATGTTGTAAATATGTCTATAAACTGGTACGCTTTTCCCCTCAAACCATTCAAACCATCAAAATTGAAAATCAAGTTATGAACCCTACGATTTACAAATTTCTTTTCTGTTAAACAAAGTCTCTTTTACAAAATTTCATTTATTCATCAAAGTCTCTATAATATCCAACATGGAAGTTCCATTCTTAGCACAATCATGGCGTGAAATGAAATGATTGATGTGTTCATAAAACTAAACCCTTCTTGAATCGTTTGATAATACTTTTAATTTGATGGAAGTTGATGTTTGGTTGCATAAGAAATGGATTTAGGGGATTCCAAAGCTAGTTAGAATTTTCATATTTTCCTCCTCCAAATCTTTGATTTCTATTTCATCGTCTGATTTTGGACTGAAAAGAGGGAATTGATGTTTGAAGAAGAATAAGAAATTTCTAAATTTAGGGTTTATAATTTGATATCAGATTTTATGGTTTGTGCATGATCATTGGAGGTAAAGAGAGTATCTCATTTTGAAGGAAGAATAAGAGTAAGAATTTTATGGTTTATGGTTTGTGGAAACCATTGGGGATGATATTGAATGTGAAAAGTTTGACATGTTCTCCCCTTTAATTTGAATAAATCTAAACCATTTATTTAATCTATTGGTGTTTTTCTCATGGTCCACCGGTGAGGGACCTAATTGGACCCTCACCCTAGAATCCACCTAAAATGAATGATGATAAATTGCATAATTATTTTTTAATATCAAAATAATACAATAATTAAATATATTAAAAAATAGTATTAATTATACATGTGGGACCTATGAATAATATGAGAGAGAGAGTGCCTATAAAAGCACCCACCTTTATAAGTACCATATTCATTGATGCGACAAAGGGGGTGCCTATTTACAATGGTGTTTAATAGGGGAAGGACTCCCCATTATAGATGGTCTTAATAACTACCCACATTTAATTGATCACATAAATATAAAACGCAACTGTAACCGCTCCATAGTCATGGAGGTACAAAGTGTACACACCAATGGTCGGAATACATTAACAAAGATCAATCATGTCCATTTTATTTTACTTTCGTTTACTTTAATATTCTATTAGTGGTTGTTGTAATAACAATTTTGTTTTTATTCTTCGTTTTTTAAAAAGAACGCGAAAGAACTAAAATGTAATCTTGACATACTAGAAGAGGTATGAGAGTTTGCATGATGACATGATATTTAATGATTTTTTAGTAATGTTTTTTAGTTATTTAGTTAGAGTTCGAGGTCATTATAAATATGTTTTACAAGAGTTGTGCATGGTTTAAAGGACATTTTAAATTGTTTTCATTTGAGCCCGTGTAATTCTATTTTCTCTAGAAACTGGCAACTTCTTAGGTTGAGTTCTTTATGAATAAATTGTGTAATTCGACTAATCAATACATCTCATGGAGTTATGTTGTAAGGAGTCTTGAAAAGGATTTTGAAGACAGTATAATGTGGAAAATATTGTCTCGAAGTCCCAAAATCAAATCATGGAAGAAGATCACTCAAAGAGTGAAGAAGAAAAAGAAGAAAAATTTGCATAGTTAACCATGTGGCCCAAAGGCACAAAATACCCTCCAACATGCATCCCAGCATGAACCTTAGGCGCGTGTAAACGGGAAAAACTGCATTTTTTTTACTCGAAGTAATTGTTTGTTTTTTAAGTTGGATCGGTGGAAAAAACCCAATAACCAAGTGCAAGCCCATATGGAAATTTGCCTATAAATAAATTACTATTGCATACCCTTTTATTCATTCAGAAACTTTGTGGTGCAAGGTGAAGACAAACATCAACAAGCAACAATATGTTAGTCCTTCTTTCCTTGTTTATGTTTTCTATTGCCATGAACAACTAACCACTTTTTAATTAGGGTTCTAAGATAAACCTTTATTTATTTGTTGAAATTCATTAATGTAATTTCTTTATCCAATTATGATTTAAGTCTTATATAATTTTCAATTGTTCTCTATGTTGTACTGCTTTTAGACCCATAGGCACAAATAAGCTCTATTTGTATCTAATTCGATCTTCGGCAGGAACAAGACCTACGACTAAATTTCCATCTTTTAACAGGACAATGTTCTACTACCAACACACTCCATAAATTTATGACATACATAATTTACAAACATGTGTATAGGGAGGGGCACCATAAAACCTACAACTAAATTTCCATCTTTTAATAGGACAATGTTCTACTACCAACATACCTCATGAATTTAGGACATTTTAATAGGAGAATGTTCTGCTAACCAACATACCTCATGAATTTATGACATACATAATTCTACAAAATAATATTCTTACCTCTAAGTGACCTCCTTTTGACGGTGTTGCTTTTAGGGATCATAGGTCCAAATGCACAAACAAAGAGAGTACGGTGAAGATTGGTTTTTTTGTGAAAGTTTCAAAATGGTGAATATTCTTCAAACAAAGTAGGCCTATTAGTAAAACAGAATTGAAAGTATGAAAGGAAAGATAATAATAGAATACTTCTTACCTCAAACTTCCATTAGGATGAGGTGTGAGAATGAGAGAGCTTTGATAATTATGAAGAAGTGGTGTGAGGTTTCTTTAATTGTTCTTGAGAGAATTTATTTTATTTTTGTTGTGAACTTAAAAGAATGTATAGGGTTTGGACGTGTGAGGTATGTGTGTTTGGAGTGAGAATTTAAAGAAGGAGGGAGTGGAGATAAGTAAGTAGAGTGTATATAAAAATTTGAGAGAGAAAGGGGAGTGGTTGTTGACCGAAGCATAGCATAGCATGTAAAGAGTGGGAGGGGAACTCGTGTGAGTGGGGGGATGAAGGAATTAATCATGTGGCAAGTGAAACAATCACGTTTTGAATAAGAGGAATAATTTTTTGAATAACACTTTGGCAATTATCATTGCACGTAAGGGAGATAACCAATGGACTATCATGTATCATCAACTACGCTTTTTCCAAGAAAAAAAAAGGTATCAACTACGCATAATGATCTTAATTCCACATTTAGCTTTGTAGCTTGTTTTTTAAAACAAATTCAGAACATGGGTTCGAAACAATCTTCTTTTACTAGCACTTCTCTTGTGGAAAAGATTCAAAGTAAGCAAAACTACTTGTAAGAAAAAAAAGGAAACGACAAAAATAATTAAAAATCTAGTTAGTCTATGCATAGTTGTTCATTCTCTAGCAATAAAAAAAGTGGAGTCCTAAGAGGTGAGAGAGATACAATTTAGATTAGGGATGCAAATTGAAAAGAGTATTGATATTTGATCAATAAAATTGGACAACTTAAAAGAAATTGGACAATTTATGCTACAACTATTAAAGTTACACTAAAAACAAGTGTTAATTTAGTAAAGAGAGATAATAACTATAAATTTTTGGTGTGGTTTTATAAGTTGTTCGATAGATTGTACAATTTTTTATGTTCAAATACCAATACTTTTAATAAGTCATATTCTCATCAATGATCTTTACTTTTATTAATGCCCTTACCTTTCAAGAATCACTTGCCCCAAATTACCAAAGATCTTAAATGTAAAACTAAGTTTGTGATTATTTTCACGTTTTGATTATCTTACACTCTTCTCTGTTTTTTTACAAGTACTTACTCTTGTAGAAATACAAGAACCTTTGATGTAAGTTGCTTTTATATCTGACCCATAATTGAACTTTGACTAGTGGCAAGTGTGAGGTGAATTACATCACACATTGGATGGAAAAATGAGTATTGTGCAATGTAATATGAACAATACCGTGTGGGCAATTATTTTGATCTTATTTATGAAATTTATTTGTTGGGATCGTGACACACAACATAAAGTACAAGAAAAAAAAAACATAAAGAAAGGTATAATGTGTGAAAGGAAGGTAAATCAAAATGATAGATTACCTTGTTGGGTCCTTTGGATCAGAGGAATAGCTGGTTTTCTTCACAATATGTGTAAGTTACTAAGATACACATTTGCATATATAGCTTTCTTGAATCATGAGAAATTAAAACAAAAGGAAAAGAATAGCATGAGGAAAAATTAAAGAGATAGAGTACCTTTGGTTTATTGGATTTATCGGATGATACTTGCATTCTTCCGTTAGAATCTCTTGATCATTTTTTATTCGTCTGCTTTCAATGATAGAGTAGAGTGTGGATATAGCCACATCATGCCTTGAAGAGGTATGCCCATGTCACAGATGTAAATTGAAAAGAGTATTAATATTTGAACAAAATATTGGACCAATTATAGGATAAATTATAAAATGACACTAAAAATAAATGTTAATTTGGTTGATTGAGAGAGAATTATTATAAATTTTTGGTGTGGTTTTATAGGTTGTTCTATAGATTGTACAATTTTGTTATGTTCAAATAACTATACTAACTCATCATGTAATAATAAAGAATAACTAGTGCAAATTTGGAAAATCTATGGTGTACGTAGGCACACCCTCATACCTAAATAGATCCATTCTTGAGCACGATATTGAAGAGGAATGAAGCTTGCACTTGTCATCAATGGCTTCATGAGAAGTGGAAAATGAAAAGATGAGTTATATGATACGTTTAATGGAGCCTGGGAATTGGAAGGAATAGTGCTATATAGCACGATAAGGAATGCAAAGGAGAAGAAATCACATAAATAAAAAGGTGGAATACGTTTGAGCCTAGCTCAGTGGATAGGGACAAATGCATATTATATGCGGGTCAGGGTTCGAACCCAACACCCACTTCAGCCACTAGGCTAAGAGAGTGAGATGAATTAGTCAAAGAAAAGAAAACAAAAAAGAGTTATTTGAGGAGAATATAGTGCCGACAAGTGAAGATTAGTTTGAAAGGTGGCCTTAGAATTATGGAGCATGTGAAGAATTAGTTTCAAATAATTTGAACATTTCTTTTGGAATTAGTCAAAAATGCATCCAGACAAAAAGAACATTCTATGTTTCTGTCGATTTGGACCAATATCATTAATAAAATTCTCTTTGGCTTTAAAAAAAACATAGTACTCTAAAAATTAGATATAATAATTAACGATAAATATAGATATAAATTATGAACACCTAATCTTAATCATTAAATCAAATATGTATGCATCAATAATACCACTATAGAAAATACACACATAAAAGAAATTAGGGTTAATCAAGTAAATAGTGATTCACTTCTATTTAAAAAAGTCAGCAATTGATGCAATATTTGATGTGACAGATATTAGATTCTTTATGCAGGTTACAAATTTGGTAAAACATGAATGTGTAAGACAAACTTATAAATGATGATTCATGTAAGACAAACTTGAATGTGTAAAAGGTGGTTTGGTATCTTTAGTTCAGAGCATTAAAAGTTTCTATATGTCAAATTCATATACAATTGAAGCATAGTATTAATTATTAAACACCATATGTCACTTGAATCAATGAAATTTGCAATGATATTTTAATGAATTTTGGAAGAGTATCCCATGTTTTAGGATGTCTAATGAATGAGTAGTCTATACGATCACACTATCAATCATAATTCTGACGTAATTAAACATATTGAATGGAGCTACTCACAATGACATAATAGATAGCAAGTGAATATTTAGTAAGCCTAGATACAAATGTACCATGACCCCCATATCCATATCCATAATATACAAGCTAACATTTGTATTATACTTTCAAAACTAAGAACTAACATGAGTTGTTAATTGTTCATCAAAACCTAACAAAACGTCATAGCTAACAAGGATACTATAATTTTATAGTCCATCTACATTGGATAATAGTTCAATCCTGCACTGTCTTCCTACATCTTTTTCTTTTTTGCACCAGACCATATTGTAAGATTATGGAGAAAAGGCAATGAATCATCGAAAGAAGTAGAAGTGGAGGTTTCACGGTTGCTGAATGAAAATTTTCTTTTGACCGTGTCAACTGCATTGGCAAATTTGCTTTCTTGTTGTGTTGCCAGTGCCACTGATGAACTTGGATTTTCACTCTCCGCGGTGATTCCAAAACATGCTTTGTTTTCATGTACTCCTCGAGACATAGATTGATCATCGTCGTTGTCATGGTTTATGATCTCAATCTCATTTTCCAGTTTCAGATTTCCACCAGCTGGTCCAAAAAGAGGTATGTTTAAGCTTACATAAAATAACATTTGGCAAATATGATAATACTCAAACAAAAACTTGAAAAATAAGGCATGGTAGACTCTTTGTTTAAATGAAAACATTGCTAGTAGCCTCAGGATTTCTTGGAAAATCCAGCCTCAAGGGATGAGGAAGGAATCACATAAAAGATGATGACAATTTTTAAGAGACCAAAAATATGAAAGAGAAGAAATCAAAAGAAAAAATATTTTATCAGTGGCAATTTTTTAAGAAACCATATCAAGTGTTGGAGTATATCTCTACAAGAGGAAGTGCAAAACAGAAGGACATTCTATTGTATTCTAAACAAGCTTCAAAGTATAACAATAAAAGATTTCGCAAGATATAAAACAGAACAGAAATAGAAAATAACTACTATATATCACACCATCTCATTCTAAGTTTTAAGTAAGATTTGTTTGAGAGGTTCCACAGTTCCTGTAAATGCTACTTCCATTTCCTTAGGAAAATCAGATTCAGATATAAGAGAGCCAAGAGCTAGCTTCGGCTAGGTAACATGGAATAAAGATGAACCTTAGAGAGGAAGGAAGAAGCTTCAAAAGTCACAATTCAACTTCCATCCAGAGAGGACCAAATTACCATAATATCCCGGTGCTAATTGAGTTTATCTAAGTTAACTGAATTATATAATATCCAGAGATGCCCATAATAATATAACATCCTAGGTGCTAATTGAGTATGTTCTAGTAATGTCACACTCTAATTGCAAATTATGATGACTTGCTAATGGTATTTCAATGTGATCCGTTTCAATCACTAGTTGAACATACTGGACCAAGCACTAGTAGCAACTCAGACCAAACATTTATCCAATCACCCATATCGAATTCAATATTTCTAAAGTAATATTAAAAAATGCATATTTATAAAGTAATAGATGCATGCATAATTTCCATATACCTGATGATGATGTACCTTTAGCCTCCTTGCTCCCTTTGCTATGTGGCTGAGTAGTAGCAGCAACTCCAAGAGTGTGATGGGCATCTAAGCCCTTCAAAAGTTCGATATCTTCCTCCAATGTTGCTGCTCTTTCACGCAGTCGAATAAACTTCCTCTTCAAAGCCTTAAGTAATATCTCCACTTCGCACTTCTCCTCTGTCAATTTCCTGCTTTCATTCCTCAAGTCACTCATCGTTGCCAAATTCTTCTTTACTGTTTCCTCCAATTCTCCAATTTTAATCTTAAGTCCAACCATAGCATTTTCCTTTGACTTTGTCAATTCCAAAACTTTACTCTGTAATTCACCAATCATTTTTCTTAACACAGCCAATTCAATGTCATCTTCCTCCCATTTTTTCTTTAACTTCTTCAACTCCAAAACTTCATCCTCTAACTCAACAATCTTTATTCTTAACACATCAACTTCATTGCTACCATTAACAAGTTTCTCCTTGAAGTTCTTAATTTCATCCTCCAATTCATTGTTCTTCTTTTGTAACTCTTCATCAGCTAATCTATTTACCTTAACTTCTTTCAAAAGAGCTTCATAACTTTCTTGCACTTTCTTCCCTTTCAAACATATTTCTTCTCTTTTCCTAAACTCAAACTCAGCATGCAACCTTGAAAGTATCTCCATGTCAAGCTGCTCTTTAAGCTTTAGTCTCTCCATTTCAAAGTCTTGTTGCAACTTTTGTTTCTCTTCTCTGAGTCTTATATCCCTACTCTCCAAAACAGCTTCAACCCTGTCAAAAGTTTCCCATTGACAAGTTCCACGCAGTACCATAACAAGATCATGAATACACTTATCTTCCAGGTTGTTGTTAGGGTTTGTGGAATGGAAATCTGGTGGTGACCCAGGTTCGGTTTTGGGTTGCACGTTCATGATATGGTGGAAAGGTGGAAACTTTAGTAGAAAAACATGAGTTTAGGTAAAAAAAACTGATAATGGGATTTGCTAAAAATCAGAAGAAACTCAGAAAGTGATTTTAGTTTATGAAAAAGTGATAATTGAAAGCGATTACAAAAAAGAGTACTTGTGTGAAGTGAGGTGAAGTACAACAACTATCAATCCCAAAAAGAAGCATGTTTTTTGTTTGTAGTGTTGTCAAAAGCATGTGAAGACAAGTCAAGTGAAACATGTTTTTGTTTGTTGTGTTGTCAAAAACACATTCTAGTCATGCCACGTACATTTCCTCCTTTCTCTTTCTTTGGCTTCTGAAATAGATTCCATTCGATGTCTTTTCATAGATTCTATACACTGAAATGGATTCTATGTAGTGTGATTCTGCTGAGTTGCTTACTACTAAATTAGTAGAATATGTGAGTGAGATGTCTATTACTAATAAATTGGTAGTTACTGAAGTGTTAAGGACCGGCCAAAGGAAAAAATCAGAAAGCTAATGGCACTAAGCATTGCTAAGAGGCAAGCAAGAAAAGTGTCCACATTTTTAGTAAATTTTGGAATGATGAGGTGGACTCTGATCACACAACAGACAGCACTATGGATCCTGACAATAAAAAGATGAATATGCACCTTAAGACTTTGAAGTACTTGGAGGCACAACCAGATGCTAATCACCAACCTAAGTCCAGCTGGAAGTCAAGAAAGAATTAAAGCAATTAGACTGGCACTAAGAACCTAGCTGGTAGCAGCTCTGCAAGAGGAAAAGGCTCTGTTGAAATCACAGGTAGTGAGCACATCCAAACTCGTTCTAAAAAGGCCGTAATCAAAAGCAATCTCAAATATGTTTGACTGTCATGAGATGTTTCTTAATATGTATGTTGTTTGGTAGCTTAGTTTAGCCAGCTGATTTGCTTCTTAACATATATGTTGTTTTAGTTGAGATTTGTTTTAGTTGAGTTTGGTCATATAGTTGGCCTGCTTATATGTTATAATAAGGTTCATGCCTACTCCTGCTTTGCAATTTAATTTTTCTAGCTTTGGAAAAAAAAAAGACTCTAATCTTTTCGATGTTGGAATTTATGTCTCAATGGTTTTTTTTTCCCTGAAGGATGTCTTAGTGGTTATGTTCAGCGTCATTTATGAACGAATAAAATGTTAAGTAGGTTAAGAATGAAAAACATGCTAATGAAAATCATCAGTTTTGAGCGGAAAACACAGAAGGTTGGGAGAAACAAATGAAAATCATTAAATAGTGGGTGAGTGGAAGACATGCAATGTGTGTCGTGAAACATTCGCTTGGTATTATTTTGCTTTAAATAGCATTTTTCTTGATCGAATAGATTAATCTAAAGGTATATAATCGGAGTCCATTATGGACCAATATTTTTCACGTGTCCATTTTATACGGAGCCACTCACCTATTTCACAACTTATTTACCATCATTATATCTATGAATCACTTTAAAAGAGAAAAACAAATCTTTATAGCACAACGAATGAAGCCTCTGTAGTTGTCACTAGAGCCAAAGACGATTCTACAACTGATGAACGGACAACCTGCAATGCTAGAGGGACAATGACTATAACCATAATTGGAGATTAGGGAGCAATGTACTTCCCAATCTCCGATTACGGTTACAATCACCGCCCCTCAAACAGTACATGTTCTCCGTTCGTCAGTTATAGAGTCGTCAATCACCGCCCCTCAAGCAGGTGCCCAGGGACTGTCGAGGACAATCCAATTGACTTGTGTTACGACGAAGATGATTGAATGTAATGGCTTGTAATGTCTAATTGTTTTGGATGTTTTTTATATGCCGCACATTTTGGTTTACTTTTTGGTACTTTGAATAAAGTCGTGTATTGAATAAATTCAATTAAAGTTGCGTATTGAATAAATTCGATTAAAGTTGCACAAATACACAAAATCAATTAAAAAAATACACAATTTTATTTAGTTTTAATTTTATCAATATTACATTACATTCCCCCTAAATATATGTGGTATCATCATGATGTTAGATTTAAATTTAATTCTTGAAAGTTTGCCAAAAATGTTGGCATTGAAATGTCTTATACTTAGTGTAAAATTTGCAAGTCTGTTTGAAAACTCAAAAGAATGAAAATGACATCACATGTATTCTTCCGAATCAACTTTATAAGTATTCACATCGAATTCTCTCATATAAGATGAGTAAAAACGTAAAAGAATGCATTCCAATACATTCTTTTGAACTTAATCCTACTGCACTGTCAACTGACAAGTTTTAATTGATAGAGGAGCATGATCAAGCACAAAACAACATCTTAGAGGTGTATTCCCTTACGTCCAACTCATCATATACAAAAGAATTTGATGTGAAAACCTATGTAGTTGATTCAGTAGAATACATGTCGTGTTCTCTTCATTCTTTTGAGTTTTCAAACACACTTGGAAACCTTTACCCTAAGTATAAGACACTTCAACACCAACATCTTCAACAAACTAACAAGAATTAAACTTAAATTCCAACAAAATAAACAATGATGCTACCCAAACATAATTTTCTGGCAAAATCAAACTCTTGAGAATATCTTCAGTCGATCTCAGCAACGTAGCTTCCAACTCAATTATCGGGAACATGCGTTTCCGATAATATTTGGAGAACATGCTCCGCACACAGTCATCGTCTGTCAGCATTATCTTTTCGGTCTGCAAATAACTGGGATGTGTGTACTGAAGGTCCTCCACCCTCTTTGTGTCTCCGTGGTTGAGTCATTGATTGATTTCGTTCAGTTGATCCTTTAGATCCCTTAGCGTGATATCGACCCGAACCTTGAACAAATGATGGTTTCCACCGTTGAAACGTACTTGAGCTTTGAACAAATGTCGGTCCATTGTTTCAAATCTACACCATAATAAATTAAACAGTCAATGAAAAACTCATTCAAACATTTCATCAAACACTTGGAGTGCAAATTATACATAAACCCTAAAAATCATAACTATAACATAAACATGCAAAAAATTTAACAAAATTAATGAGTTTATATCTACTCTTAAAGTGAATCATATGCTCTTACTTGTAAATCTACTCAAAAACTAAAATTAAAAAAAAAAAATAGAAAAACACCAAAATTTAAATTAACCTAAAACTCATAACTATAACATAAACATGCAAACATTTTAACAAAATTAATCAACTTACATCTTCTCTAAAAATAAATCTTAATATGTAAACAATAAATTTCATAAATCTAACACATCCTTAATCACATACATTAAAATAAACCATTAAAAAGAAGAAAAATAAAATAAAAAGGCATTAGCAAAATAAATTCTCGCACATGATATTATTATGAGCGTTGGAAAAATAAAACATAAAGTTGATATTGGGAATACAATCCCAACTACTTCCACTTTAGTTCACTTTCCTCTGTTTCTATACTATGTTGTGGTCGCTTCTTCTTCAGCAAAACCCTTTATCTTTTAAGGCTTCTCATGGAACATAAACCCAAAATCGAACCTGGATTGTCTCCGAATGACCATAGAAACTTGGAAGACATGAGCATTCAGCAACTTGTTTCCGTATTGCGAACGGCTTTTCGGACAGAACAGTTTGATAGAGTTGAAGAGATTTTAGTGAGTAGATATGAGAGACTACAGACAGAGATTCTACATCTTCAAGAGAAGTTTGACTTGGAGATACTAATGAGGTTTCAAACTGAAGAAGATTTGAGAAAGAGAGAGCAACTATGCGAAAGAGGGAAAAGGGCACAGAGTAATTATGAAACATTATTGGAGGAAGTTAAGAAAACTAGTTTAGTTGAAGGAGACATCATTGGAAAGCTAAGAAAGAAGAACAATGAACTGGAGTTGGAAGGTTGTGAGCTGAGAAAGTTGAAGGAAAAATGTAGCATGGATGCTCAACGTGAATCATCATCAGGTATGAGAATTTACGTAAAATGGCTTCACTTTTATTGTAGATTTTATTTAAAATTATATATTATATTATATGAATGAAAAGCAACGTAAAAAAAATGTGAAAGAAAATATAAAAAAAAAAAAAACTACAACATGAGTGGTGTGGTACATATGGATAGTGCAAGGGGCTGGTTGCCCAAAATATCAAAAGTGTGTAGTTTTTTTTAAAAGATATAAAAAGTGGGTAGTTACATTACATATGAACATGGGTAGTTTTTTTTTATTAAAAAAAATGATAAAATATAATTAATAAGGTTAAAATTGGAAGAGAATATAAAAAGTTATAAACTCAAAAGCTACTTGAATAAGCTCGTGAGAAAAGCTTGTTATCAAACACGTCATGTTTTGATCCAACAAGCTTATAAGCTAATTAAAGAAGCTATAAGCTAGCTTCTCGTCTTTACCAAACACAACCTTTTATTAATTGCAGAGTTGGATGAAATTCAATAAATAAGAGTATATTAATGAAAAAATAATAATAAATGTTGCATTGATATTTTAAAGTATCAATTATTTCTAAAAAAAAAAAATAGAACAGTTTACGTGTTGTGTACAGCGTTTCGGACAGAACAGTCTGATAGAGTTGAAGAGGTTTTAGTGAATAGATATGAGAGACTACACACAGAGATTCTACATCTTCAAGAGAAGTTTGACTTGGAGAGACTAATGAGGTTTCAAGCTGAGGAAGATCTGAGAAAGAGAGAGGAACTATGCGAAAGAGGGAAAAGGGCACATAGTAATTATGAATCATTGTTGGAGGAAGTTAAGAAAACTAGTTTAAGTGAAAGAGACATCATTGGAGATCTAAGAAAGAAGAATAATGAATTGGAGTTGGAAGTTTGTGAGCTAAGAAAGTTGAAGAGAAAGTGGGTGGATGATAGCAATGCTGCTCAAGGTGAATCATCATCAGGTATGAAAATTCTGCATGTATCCCCTATGATTCCTATTTTTTACAATGCTGCTTTATAAATACTGAATTCAATACAAGTGATGATCGGATAAATTGAATGAAGTATAATGTGTTGTTGTTGTTTAAACCTTTCTCTCAAATTCTACCTGTAGTGTGTATGCCGCGTGTGAATATTTTTGTAATTATGTCCCTTTGGTCCAACTTGTTCGATTGGCGATTGGACCTGTTCACATTTAAGTTAATTTGTAATTGTAGTATGACATAGCT
>Ga0315915_1004599_pt1 | contig 17346 bp, 9 predicted proteins | sample MpolbnodulesMG_FD_207738 | JGI IMG/M metagenome (GOLD analysis project Ga0315915, IMG submission 207738) | Medicago polymorpha root nodule microbial communities from Los Angeles, California, United States - branched nodules | ecosystem: Host-associated > Plants > Roots > Nodule | place: USA...
TAAGTGTAACACCCCACAAAGTGTAACACTTAAGACTATCACATAATATCATCAAATCTGTTTGCATGTTAAAGATGCCAACGATAAAATAGTACCTGTAAGTCCAAGATGTTGCAAGCATTATTAGATGAATAATCAGTAATCAACAATTTAAAAATGAATCAAACATTAAAATCAAAATTAACTTTTTTAAAAAAGTCAATTTTCTGACTGCACTGTAGAAGCTCCCTTTAAATAATCATATTTTATCGACTTTAGTAATTTTTCACCCATTTTAATTTTATTTTGTGTTGTTTTATATTTTATAATTTATAATATGGTTTAAAACTAGATGTTAATGAAAATGTGAATAAAAAATTGATAAAATATGAATTTGAATTTTGATTATATTAAAGTGGACCCACAATACTATTTTTCTTCGGAGTGTTTGATTTTTTTTATTCCTAAATTACTAGAAATAAAAAAAAAACTTATCAAGGGAGAAAATTGTAGCTTCAATCTCCTGCTGGTTTGGAACTTCAGGTACCTCAACTGTAACATTATCCATCCTCTTTCGTATTTGAGCTTTCAAATTCTCAATGTCCTCTATTTCCTTTACAAGCTCAACTTTTCTCAACTGTTGAAGTTTTTTATTGCCAGCAATCATTGCATCCACCAACTTCATCTACTAGTTTAGAGGTTAATGAATATTAAAGAACTCAAAGCATGAATCTTAAACTTTCAACATTTGAAGAAAAAACTTGCTGTGGGTTTTAAATCAGACGCACACTTCGCATCTCTCGCCATATTACGGATTTTATTAACTATAGCACCATGCATCTTCATTTGCTGGTCATAGAGAATAATATTGAAGAACTAAAATATGGAGAAAGAAACTATTCCAGAAGAAATTAGAGAAAAAAAAACCTGACACATATAAACATGCCATAGGTTTTCCATAACATTCACGAATCATGTGACACACGGAGGCGTGGAGCCATTTGTGATTGGGGGAGACTTAACTGCAAAGTTAAAATGAAAGAACAAAATTTTAAATTTGTCGTTGAAAATAATAATAATATAGTCACCAAGATGAGGATGCTTGGAATGAATGAATGAAGTCACAGATCAACGCACAGTCACCACCGTTGATTCATTCATTCACTCACTCACAAAGTTTTGAAATCAAACAAAAGAAGCACTACATTGAAATGAATTAACTTGGACAATTGAGAGAGAGAGTTAACTAAGCCAATTGAAAAAGGAAGAAGAAGCATTGAATAAGAAAATGAAAACCCTAACCCCGAATCCGATAAGATTCTAACGATCATAGACAGATTCTGTGACAAGAAGAGACATTATTATCATCCAACTAAAATCGAGAAAACAAAGAAGCAAAACACCATATATACCTTCGGCGAGCAAAAGAGAGACTATGATAAAAAAAAAATAGGCAAACCCAGAGTGACAAGTAAGTATATCATATCCTAGAATATGTTTTGGATCTTATTGATTAATTCATGTCAGCCAAAATATACTCTATAAAAAAGTTGCAAAGCACTAAGCCCAAGTACAAATAAACTCCATCATATGGTGATTGGTTTATCTTGCCAAGAATAAACTAACTCAACAAAATACCCAAATACAAATAAACTCCATCATCTGCTAAAAGGATAATGTCAAATACACCACTAAAAAAACTATCACAAATATCTTTATTCCAAATCACTGATCACCACCAGATTACCAATGCAACATTCTCCTAGTCTATTAATAATAGAAGTCTTTTTCTTTGGAGTACAAACAAGTTTGACAACTATAAGCATCCATTATCCTTGAATCCGTTTTGGATCTTATTTATTAGTTCATCATTAAGCACATTCGTGTCAGCCGAAATATACTCTATAAAAGAGTTGCAAAACACTAAGCCCAAATCTCCTCTAGTGATCTATGATGCAGTGTAAATAGCAATCTTGTTGTTGGCTAGATCAATAAAGCCAACATCAATAATAAATGTTGCTTTGTATCCGGTTGGTATTTCTTCCGGATCTTCTCTTAACGCATCTGTTGCACACGTCAAATCAAAATTAATTAAATAAAATTGATGTATATCATTTGATTTGAGATTAAAATGTGTTGTAGAAATTACCCATAAGAAGCTTTCGATCAGCTGTAAGAAGAGAATTTGACTTGTGATTAACTTTGGGTTGTTGTTCATGTCCACTAAACAAGAACACCAATGTTTCCCCAAATTTTGAAGCTTGGTTTAAAGCTTGTAAATGAGACCTTATATTTGTTAACATTAATACAAAAACCAAGTCCACCACCGTTGTTTTTGTCCAAGTCTAACCAAAGAGTTATGTTTTCCATTTTAAAATCAAACTTGTCAATCAAAATGGTTATAAACTTCTCACAATCGTCATGTGTATATTCCATTTGAGGATCTCGGTATTTTAAACCGATAAAATAACCTCGTTTTAATTTTCTTCGTTTCTTCACCTAAACATGTAAAAATGAAAATTAATTGTGTTTAGTATGACTTTTATGATTTAATATATATATATATATATATATATTCAAACACAATTACTAAATCATCTAAACATTTTATTTATTAACTAAACATTAAATTTATATTTTTATAGTAAGTTTCCCTCAAAAAAATCTATAGTAAAAAAGAGGAAGTAAAAAACAAAATTTATTACCTATTTTCCAATTCCACCCATGCCCAAAGGCAGCTCCACACTTCAGCGTGAGGTTCATGCGCATGGTAAGTTTCTGCACCAACAAGACAAATCACGTTTAAGAAGATAATAATCAACTTGTTTCAAGTTACTTTTACATATCTATATATACCTTAATTTTTTGATTAAATACATGTTTTTTTTCTTGGTTTTTAGTCACCTATGGTATTTGGTAGTATATGAGAAGGTTTTCAATTGAGATGGTGATGTTAGAGGTGAAAAGAAAAGGAGTGTTTGTGAGAATCCATGATCAACTTTGTACCATTCCATGCATTTGTTATGGTCAGACCAAAATTACCTGCACACAGTGAGGAACACAATGATTTTCTTCTTCCATATAAGCAGTATACGAAAACAGCTTAAACACCTTTGACAGAAACAGCTTAAACAAAATTAGCCTAAACAGAAACAGCTTAAACAAAATTAGGCTAAACAGAAACAACTTTAAGCTTCATTTCGTATTACATGCATATTTCAACAAAAAACAGCATAAACAAAATGAAAAACAGTTTAAACGAAAAACAGCAAAGAGCTTATATGAAATGAATTCAGCTTATACATGCAAAGATTTATACCAAAAAAAAAAAAGTGTATCTCAGCTTGGTGATCCGAAAACAAGTGAACTCCAAATATGAAGTGAAGCTTGCTTACCTCACAAAGATGGATCTCAACTGATAGGAAAAGGAAATGTTTTATAGAAAGAGAAGAGAAGATTTTGGTGGAAAGAGAATAGAGAATCTCAATGAAAGGATTATAGTGATGTGCGTGTTTCCAAGAGAAAGTAAGCTACTCATGACATTTTCTTTATTGCAAGTTGCAATATAGGTTTCCTCTTTGTTCATAGGGTAACAACACGTTCGTGTGTGTTTTTAAGGGTAACACGTCGATAATTTTGGTGACTTTGTCTTTATCTTTCTGTTTTTTTTACTCATTTTTTCGCTTTTAAAAAATGTTCTTAATTTTTAAAACAAGAGTAAATTACACTTCCTCCTAAAAGAAGTTTGTATTACACTACCCTCCACTCTTAAGTTAAAATATACACTTCCATTTCTTGAAAAATAAAATTTATACTTCCCTTCCCATGAGATGCTTGAATTACAACCCCTTCTTTTAATAATTAAGTATACAATACAATTTAATCTATTTTAACATAAATAAATAATTTTACGATATCTACTAATTTTAAAACACAATTTAAGAAAAACAAATAATTTATTTGTAATTTAAATGTCAATGATGATTAAATTTAATATTTTCTTATTAATTTTATAACTTAGAATATAAAATTCATTTTTAAATAATCATATTTTATTGACTTTAGTAATTTTTCACTCATTTTAATTTTATTTTGTGTTGTTTTATAGTTGATAATTTATAATATGGTTTAAAACTAGATGCTAATGAAAATGTGAATAGAAAATAGAGAAAAATATGAATTTTGATTATATTAAAGTGGACCCACAATATTATTTTTCTTCGAAGTGTGTTCGATTTTTTTTATTTTTATAAATTACTAGAAATAAAAAAAAAACTTATTAAGAGAGGAAATTGTAGATTTTAACATAAAAGGGACGAAGAATGTAATTCAAACATCTTTCAAGGGTGAGGAGTGAAATATGTTCTAATATGTTTTGCATAAGAGAGGAGTGGAGTGTATATTTTTAGATAAGAGGGGAGGGAAGTGTAAAGTAAGTAAGTAAGTGTGTGTGTGTGTGTGTTAGCATTTGAAACAGTTTAATAGCTTTGAAGTTCAACAAGAGGTGATTCAGAGAGAAATTTGGTCGAAGCCAAGTAGTTGTTGTCAAAGGTAAATAATTCAAATTCAAAAGCAGCGATTTTCTTACTAATATGTAGGGGACATGCAGTTTTTGATGGAAGAAGTGCAGTTCGTGGCAGTTTGGTTTTTTACAGTTATTTTTTTATGTATAAATAATAGTTTTTCATAGGAAAAATAGGTCGCAAATCACTTATAGAATTCTAGCACTCGAAGTACCAACGTCTAGAGAAAAGAGTCATACAAAATGTATATGTAATCTAATTTGTCGAATCACCTTTACATTAATGCAATGCAATTTACCTTTTCTTTAAGTTTCTGCGTTTTAAACTTTTAAGTCTTTTACTTGAATGTATATGTAATCTAATTTTGCTTTGTCGAGATACAATTTTTTTCATACGCCAATTCATCTTGTTCATAAAGCAACCTATGAATATGATGAACATTCATACACTTTCTGGAAAAAAATTGCACAACATGTCATAGGATTTACGGTTTGATCCTGCTTGTAATAATCAAAACTAGCCTTGCTGTTTACCAAAAACACCGGTAAACAATATATCTGGTTTTATTTTTCCTTTATCATTCGAAAAGTGTAAAAAACTATATGAGTATATTTATACTTACTTTTTCATTATCCCAATTATACACTTAAACAACTTTTTCTATAATAAAGATTGTTGTTGGTGTCATTGAAAAAAATTAGATTATATATTTTTTGTTATATTGTTGGTGTCGTTGAAATAGATAATCACGATTAATTTGATTTGTTATAACTTGAAAGCAATAAATATTAATAATTTTAGTTTTAATCAAAATCAAAATTTCATAAAAAAACGGACACACTAGTGCCCAACTTTTCGCTAATGATTATAATTTTTTTCAATTTAAATACATTATTGTCTTTGATTATTAAATTAAATGTATTATTGTCTTTTATTTCATAAAATATATGTATTTTTCATAAAATACTTATGATTCATGACAAATATTTCCATTTTTTGGATTTTTCCATTATTTAACCAGCAGTGTCGTGAGCAAAAGAAAGCATTTAGTAAAAATTATTGAAAAATGATATTTGTACAACTATTTTTGTATAACTTTTGTACAGCTTTCTCTCTCATACTCACATTATCTTCTTAGTCTCTCTCTTCCTTTTTCTCTATCTATTGTTATTGACCAATAATAAGAGAGAATAACAAGGTTGTCTCAAAAGTTATACCAAAAGAGTTGTTTTATTCATACGGTGTTAGTTCATAACTTCAAAATACAACTGAATCCAGATAAATACATTTTGAAAAAGTGCATAAAAATATTATTTCCTCGTGGAGGTTGTTGGTACTGACCTATGAATTATCATCAAATTATATATTGTCATATTAGAAAAAGACAAGGTTAAAAAAGATTGGACTCCTTAAAAAAATAAGTGAAATACATCTACTAGTCTTTTAAGTTCGACAAAAATATCACCTTTAAGTTTTTTAAGTTGTTAATTTAATACACTGTTACTCTTTCAAGAACCTATTTGAAACATGTGGGAAAAAAATTAATAGGTCCATTAAACCAACATCTTAAAAGACCTATTTAAAACTTAAAATACTTAAAAGACTACTTCAATATTTTTGTTAAACTTAAAGAACAATAGATATTTAGCCTAAAAAATATAATGTATATTGAAGAATGTTTAATAAAAAATAAAAATTTTCAATGTACAAGAGGACAAATAGAAACAACTAGTATAGTACACTTTTGAGTGATTTCAAACTGTTCATCGTACATCAGATACAAGAGACTATACACTACCAAAAAAGATACTACCTCTCAGGGACGGATCTACTCAAAGACTATGTGGGGGCTAAAGTTCCACATTCAACTTTTCAATTTTTTTTATTATAAATAGAGTACTAGTCATTTTGAATATTCCTGAATGCGTAACGAATAATCATAATAGTTTCTCAATGTATTAAAATTTTAAAATAGTTTCTGATTTTTCACTTTGTTAGTCAAAATGGACTCTTAAACGACAATAAGTATATTGAAGAACTAATATGACAATATTAACAAATTACTCTTATGTTAAGAATTATTTTGACTAACGAAATGTACAATCAGGGACAATTGAAAATTTTAATACATTGAAAGACTATTTTATCCCCACATGTATCAAATGTCTAGATCCAGTGAGGCGCAGTAAATAGCGGCGATTGGAAAAAAAGTTGCAACAGATTGGAAAGAAGTTGACATAAAAAGTAGGTGAAGTGGATTTGGTACAAGCAGGTGTAGTATGAGCTTGGCGAAAACTCACTAATGTACCGTGTGTGACATGTTATGCTTGCAACTGCAAGCCTCTTGGTCGATGAGATCAAAGTTTTGTATTGACGATGGGCTTTGGCTAGATTAAAGATTTCCATTTGTTTGTATTACGAATGATGTTAGAATCCTAGAGATTGCTTATTGAAGAGACAAGGGCGGTGGTGTTTTTCCTTCTGTGTGAGCTGCGCCCAATTTTTTGTCTACTAGGTAGTTTTGGTGCTCTTTCCTTTTCCTTTGGCTGGTCATGAAATTTTATTATAGTCCAGACAATTCATCTATAAGTCAAAAAAACTATCCATAACCCATTGCACAATACAAATATTTAATTGCACAAATTCTGAAACATAAAATCTGATAGAAATGTGATACTAACACAAACACATTGCACAATACAAATATTTAATTGATGGCAATGTTACAATGCATTACACAAAACACATTAAAATAGTTATTATATAGGAAATAGTACAGAATAACAAGACACACATAAACCAAGATTCGAGAGCTTGGTTCTCTTATAACTATTCTTTGTAAGAAGTCTAACATAAATTTTGGATGTTCTTCATCTTAACTTTCTTCAACTGCTGCTTTAGAATTCAGCATCCTTCTTTTTCTTGGTCCATTTGCTTCCAATTCAGCTGCAGCCCTTAATAATTGTTCTCTCAGCCATTCAAGTTCCGCACACTGCTCCACAAACTCCTCTTGATGATAGGCCTTATTGCTAAGCACACTATCCAGCATCCTTATCTGCTAGTTTAGAGGCTAATTAATGTTAAATTACTCAAATATGAAGGAAAAAAAAAACTTAAAGAACTTGCCGGCAAATCTGGATCCGAATTTACTAAAGCAGTCTCTGAATTTGGATCATTCACGTTTCTGCGAATTCCATCAAGCATATTATCATCTAGCGTCTCGACCATCGTCTTTTTCTAGCCATGAATAGTAATATTAAAGAACCAGAATATAAGCATTGATAAAGACCCCATAACATTTCCAGAAAAATAAGAGGATGCAAACATAGGAAGCTACACCCACTTAATTATTTACATCCACTTTTTATAAGTTTTATCAAATTATTTACACCCACTTGCTAGTTGTTTACACCCTATTTCATCCTTCTAAATATTGTTTCCAAGTTTCTTTCACACTTATATTTTTATCTTTTGTTGGAAATATTGATTGTGTGGGAAGATGGATGGAGTGATATAGTAAAGAGTGGTGGCATTCTCGTGAAAACTACTTCTTGATCGGATTCCGACGAGAACTAATCTTGTCTAAGACATTCCCTCTTATTGTGCTTATGTTTGTTACCTCTCTTGTTTATGTTAATTCATCATAAATCTAGTTAAATGTCTTACAATGCAATTATGTTATGTCAACTATGCTGGAATTCAAACTGTTATTTGTGGTATCAGAGGTTTAAATCACTGTGAATTTTTTAAGATTTAATCAACAAATTTAATTTCAATCGCATTTAATCACGTCAAATTTTGTTAAGGAAGTAACCCAAACCAAACAAAACCATGTGTTATTTTAATCTTTATATCAGATTACTTTTTGCCTAAAAGCTGGGTTGTGCCGTTTCTGGCTCACTAGAAAGTAAGTTGGCCTCGCAGACTAACTTTTTACAATATATGAATATCGTCACCACAGTCTAAATTTTTTGGCTCCGCCACTTCTTTTACCCCTAACCCATGTTGAGCCAACTAGGGTCGGCTGAGTTGGCATGTTTTGACAACTTTATTTCGCTTGTTTTCTACATATAGATTTGATGCAAGTGTTTTTTGTTAAACTGAAGTTCTTACCGTTGTTGCCGCTCTTCTTTTCCGATGAAACCACTACTCTCCTATTTCGTTTATGTTAGAAATTCCGCCTTCATTACGGTCCGCCCTAGTCGCCTAATTGTGGCATTTGGGTTGCCTTCATTGCAACCTCCAACACCTTGAAATCACCCAAATCATAGAGATTGCTTATTGAGGAGATAAAGGCGGTGGTGTTCTTGGTGGTAGGTAACAGTAGAGTCCAGGCAGTCCATAACCTTTGCTAGATTAGATGCAAGTGTGATACTAATAGAAACATAGAAACCGACACTTAACAGAAACATATTGCACAATACAAATACTTAACTCATGGCAATATTACAATACATTACACAAAAACACATTAAAATAGTTATATAGCAAATAGTACAGAATAGCAAGACACACATAAACCAAAATTCAAGATCCATCCAAGTGTCTAACACTCACAACATAGTTTTGTTCCCTTTCTTACTCTACACACACCTGCCTAATTTTAGTTACAGCATTTAACATGCCTAGTTTTTGATGTCTTTCATGTTATGCTTCAGTCTCCTGCTGGTATGGAACTGCTTCAGTCTTCTGCTGGTTTGGAACTGCTTCGGTCTCCTGCTGGTTTGGAACTTCAGGTGCCTCGGCAGTAACTTTACCCGTCCTCTTTTGAAATTGAGCTTTCAAATCCTCAATATCCTCTTCAATGTAATGTATGGAAGCTTCAATCTCCTGCTGGTTTGGAACTTCAGGTACCTCGGCAGTGACATTATCCATCCTCTTTCGAAGTCGAGCTTTCAAATTCTCAATATCTTTTTTTTCCTTTGGAAAATGAACTTTTCTCAACTTTTGAAGTTCTTTATTGCCAGCCAGCATTGCATCCACCAACTTCAACTGCTGGTTTAGAGGTTAATTAATATTAAAGAACTCAAATATGAACAAGGAAACTAGAACTGTGAAACTTGAATCAAAAGCATTGCTAAAGGTTGTACCGCGGGTTTTAAATCAGACGCAGTCTTCGCATTATCCGCCATTTTACGAATTTCATAAACCAGTTCTTCATGCATATTCATTTGCTGTCATAGAGAATAATATTAAATCAAAATATAGAAAAAGATACTAAAATTGTTTGAATAAAAAACCAATAGCATTTCCAGGAAAAAAAAAAAAAAACTGACACACATAAACTTGCCTTAGGTTTTCCACAATATTCACTAATCATGCGACTCACGCGGCGGTGTGGAGCCATTTGTGATTGGGGAGAGACTCAACTGCAAAGTTAAATGAAAGAACAAAATTGTGAAAACAAAATTTTAATTTGTCATTGACAATAATAATATAGTCTAATGTATGATATGTCTTTATCTGGTCAGCAAGATGAAGATGTTTAGAATGAATGAAGTCACAGATCAACACACTGTCACCACCATGTATTCATTCACTCACTCACAAGCTTTGAAAACAAATAAAAGAAGCACTGCGTTGAATTGAATTGGACGATTGAGAGAGAGAGAGAGAGAGAGAGAGAGAGAGAGAGAGAGAGAGAATTAGTTGAACTCATTCGAAAATCCAATAGAAAGCTGGTTAATAATCACAGAAAAGATTCAAAGGCAATTGAAAAAGGAAGAAGAAGGAAAATCGTAACCCTAACCAAAATCCAAGAAGAATCAAATGAATATTTCAAGCAATCAATCAATCACAGAACATATTCAAAGACAAGAAGAGATATTATTATCAACCAACTAGAATTCAGAAAAGAATGAAAGCACCATCCATACATACCTTCAGCGAGCGAAAAAGAGAGAGTACGATATGAAAGAAAATAGGCAAACCCTAGAGTGACATGTAAGTATATATAAGTTAGCAAAAATACTACCACTTACTTTTTTTATCAAAAAAATCAACTTGTTAATGTTGAAATCAATTTTAAATGTAAGGATAGTTTTGTAAGTTTCCTTCAATTAATCAAAAATAAAAACTCTTTTGAAAACTCCTTTCGTAAAAAAAAAACTATCTTTTAATTTTTTTATCAAATAAAAAAATAGTCTTAATGATTTTTTTATCGAATAAAAAAATAGTCTTACTAATTGATTATTAGCTCAGTTGGTAAGGACAATGCATAATATATGCAAGGTCCGAGGTTTGAACCCGGGACAACAAAAAAAATAATTGTTTAGACCCCATTTTCATCCTTGTGAAATTGTTTTGTTTTGTACCTATAACAATGTTGGACACGAAGTTATTCTTGTTTTTTTCCTCGGGATTCCTAGTTTATTTTTTGTGCGTGTTAGGGTCCGTTTGATTCGAGAATTAGGAGGGGAGGGATTTTAATGAAGGGGAGGGGAGGGAAGATATTTTAATTAAAAACGTGTTTGGTTCACAAGGGGAGGGGAGGGGAGGGGGAGGGATTTTAAAATTATTTTATTGTTTTACCTTTAAACTTAATTAAATAAAAGAAACTACTTGATTTCACAATTTTAGAGACTATCCAATGACAAACACACATCTAAGCTGCTTATTTTATCTCAAACTGGCTCATATATTTTCCACAACAAGACATGAACCGGTGAATTAACATTAAAAAAAAAGGATCAACAAGCAATAATAAGTTGAATTAAAATAAGATAATAATAATAATAATAATAAGGCAGTTGACATCAACAAAATAGTAGTAGAAGTGGTTTTAGATGTAACAAATAAGAGTTATAGATAATATAATAATAAAAGTTGTTAAAAAAAATATAACAAAATAATAATGGTAATTGTTATAAGAATAAGATAACCTCATAATAATAAATAATAATAAAAGTTGTTATAAGGTTAATATTGAGATTTGAAATTAATTTAAGGATAATTATGGCAATGCAATCAAATTTTAAAAAGTTTTTCTCCCCTCCCCTCCCCTTCTAAAAATTGAACCAAATACTTCAAATTAAAAATCTCCCCTCCCCTCTCCGCCCCTCCCCTCCAAAACTCTCGAACCAAACAGACCCTTAATTGGTTATCCACGGGGGTGTAGGCTAACATGATAATGATTTTTAGGTATAAACAATTTTAGCAAAGAAATCTCTTTGCAGTTGCTATGATCATATTGTTATTGTCAAAACAAGATCAACAAAATTTTCAATCAAGTGATAATTTTTTACTTTATTATTTCTATTAATTTTAGCAAATAAGTTTATTTAGGGAACTTCAATATAAAAGTATAATTACTTATTTGCATTAATTAAATTTTAAACTTAACTTTGACTCAATGTACCGAATTATATTCTAAATAATAATAATAATAATAATAAAATATTATGAATGTTTGAAGTTAAAGTTTATATTCACACACTAATTTGACCAAATATTAATAATAGTGTTTTTTAGGTAATAAAAATGTTTCCGTAAAAAAAAAGGAATAAAAATGTTAAACTATTATGAATATTATATTCAAAATACAAATCCATTAATTAAATTGTAAAATTAAGAGTTGGTTGAATTGACCAAATAATAATACTAAATGGTGCTATTTATTATGGGTTTGACTACATAATTAAATTGTAAAATTAAGAGTTGGTTGAATTGACCAAATAATAATACTAATTGGTTCTATTTATTATGTGTTTGACTACAATATGTGGTTTTCACCTATAAAAAGATAATGTTTGGTTTTTGTAATCTTTCATATGATAGAGAAAGAACAAATGAAACTTGTTGTCTTTTAAAGGTAAACACAAATCCCGCATATCAACTTGTTGTTCTCTTTTTATTTCTTACTAAGGATAATAAACATTACAAACCTAATATATAAGATCATATTGCAGGCTAAGATCACTCGACAAAAGAAGAAGACACAAAATGGCTGAAGGAATAATGGGTGAAGGAGAACGGACACAAATCAGAGTTATGGAGGAAGAAGAAGATCTGATCAGCAATCTTCCTGATGCACTTCTAGCTTATATCATTTCTCCACTTCCTTACACGGAAGTCGTGAGAACAAGTGTGCTCTCCAAGCGATGGGAATCATTGTGGAAACACACTCCTAACCTTAATCTTGACCAAAGACAAATATTAACGTCATTGATTAAAGCAAATAATCAAAGTTCCAGATTAAACTTCTACCTTGCAGTGACTGGGCAACGTAAGGTACATTGTTATAAAAATTTATGTAAAAGTAGTTATGTGTTTTTTATTATCTTTAGGTTTTAATTTATGATTATTTTTTTAGTGTTGATCGTGTTTAGTCCCTCTATATCTATAGACAAGCCATTAGATAATCTTCACAAAAAATTATAGATATCTCAATAATTAAATTAATCAAACGATTCATATTTAATGGAGAATGAACTAAGAAATATTGGAGAGAATATGAATACATAGTTTAGCTTTCATTTTTTTAATAAAATACATGAACTTTAATCCTAAAGGCTTTTCAAATATGATATATATATATATATATATAATTGGAATTTATGCATAACAGGTAGATCTTGAAAGTGAGGAACTTTTTGCGGAAGCAGCCATGATGATTACATCAAATATTGACAATCATATTGGTCCCTTGAAGAGTTGTAGCATTAAACACGTGCCTGAGAGTTGTGCAAGTGGGGATGTTGTGGGGTGGATGAGGAAATTACTAGAAAAAGAGGTGATTAAGGTTTCAATAGAACGTGATTCCTGTGATTATCATTACAGAGGAATACCAGACATGATTGAAAGGAATGCTGCATCAACCATTGATTTACCTTTTGAGGTTTTCTCCAGTTTTAAGGTTCTTGAGTTGAAGAACTATCATTTTTTAACTACACCCTCCATTAGTCCCCAACAGATTTTGAATACTCTTACTCTTAACAAAGTGCATATTATATCAAACACTTTTCATGATATTCTCTCTCACTGTTCGTCTCTTGAAAACCTTATCCTTGAGAAATGTGATTTCTTAACAGACGAGGTTAAGATTGTAAGTTCAAGCCTCAAATATATTAAAATTTGTGATGTGATCGAGCGTAGAATTTTGGTTTCTGCATTTAACATGGAAGTCATAGAGATTGACTCTGTTATTTGTAATCATGAAGATCTGATCTTAGAGGCCCCAAAACTTCGGGTTCTACGTGCTTACAATAATGTTCAAATGCTTGGACAAAATGTTTTTATAGATGGATGCAAGCTTTTGACAACAAGGGATATTATTGAAATTTGTGGTGGCATTTTGGTAAGTGTTTCCTCTGCTATGCTTCACTTGGAAATTTCAACAGTGTCAATTTTTTTGATTGATGCGTATATTACATTTTTTTTTGTAGTTAATAGAGGTGCATGTAATCTAATGTTTTAAATTTTTACTGCATTACAATTCTACTAGGATATATCTAAAATTTAATAGATGGTTCATATTTAATTACAATTGAATGTTACAATCATGTACATAGATGCAATCATTAAGATTAACAGGTGAGTCAAGGATAATAATTAAAGTTTAATATCCCTAATGCAAGTATGATTCCCTTTTGAGCCATCACAAAAAATCACGTTTATTGGGCAATACTCCATATAAAAAGTTCATAGCTTATTATATGTGGACTAATTGAGTAATTGTGATAGGATAATAAAACTTGTTGTTTATGGTATCTATTTAATGCTTAGGATGAAAGCTTATTGGTAACCTAGTATGCCATCAACACCCTATTGAATAGTAATAAAACCTTCCTCATGCTACAAATATTGATTAGAGTTAGAAAACTCTTTATGCAATTTGATTTTGTGGCTTAGAAAAATGTCATGTAAAAAATAGACAATTATATTTTAGTTTTTGACCAATCATGAGTATCTATTATTTAGATCGATAAGTAATGTTAATTAAATTTTACAACAACGAAAGAATTTATATAAAGAATTGAAGTTTTTGGTTGTATCCTCAAAATGTAACATTCCTATATTTTATGAACATTTATGTCTATTTGTTTTATAATTATATTTTCTGATTGTCTTAGGGTCATCGAGGTTCTAACATGGGAAGTATCTTTAAAAATTTGGTTACCCTTTGCCTCGATTTTGAATTGAACGGTAATAGAAATGCCATAGCTCTTTCTTTTGCACTCAAGTCTTGCCCCCAACTAATGAATCTTCAAATAAATAACCAGGTATGCTTAGGATTAATTTAGCCATATATATGATTTTTTGTATTTTTTATTTTAGTTTGATCATGATTGCAGTCATTATGCTTAACTATATATTTTTTTACATTTAACCCTCACACTGTAGGTCAATTTGGACTACTATGATCAAAATGACAATGGCTGTCTTCCTTACCCCGGAGGTTTGTTTTGGCTGAAAAGAGACCCGTGTAGGTGTGTTAGTCACAACCTAAAGAATGTTTGTATAAAGGGATACAAAGGTGGAGAGTTTGAAATTGAATTTGTTAAGTACTTAATATTAAATGGAGGAGTTATGAATAATATTACAATTTGGTTTTTGGATAACTGCTCATGGGATGAAGTCGTAGCAACTGCATGTTTACGATCATATCCCAAGCTCTCTCCGCAATTATCCATTGATCTGAAACCTGGGATAGAGTATTTAAGAAAATATGGTGGTAGCTTTGATGAGTGGGTCCGAACCCTAAAATAAACCACTTGATGAAAAAATGAAGTGTTTTGTTTTTATTACTCATGGGTTTAAACCTCCCGAAGTTGCTATTAGACTTATGTTAGTATTTTTTGTTTGCTTGTTTTGTATGGATTTTAATTTGATAGTTTTGTATCTTGGATTTTCATAAGTTCTCATGTTATCTGAATACTATTTAGTTATGTTTATATCAGTTTTCAAAATAAACAAGTCATATTGTAGGATTATAAAAGGCAAACACACATGCTCAAATTTGCACGCTCGTATTGCAAATTAATGTAGAAGGCTACAAGCACAATGTGTCTAATTACATGCCTATTGCAAATTAATGTAGAAAGCTACAAGCACAATGTAGAAGGCAAATTAATGTATGCACACATTAAATCCATGTGGCTTTTTCCCTTACTTATCTTAAAATCCAATTCATTCATATAACATGGTAGTTTATGATCTAATTTATGTTTACGCAACAAATATTTTACCATTAGAGATATATCAATATAGGTATGAACAACTCATGATTAAGAAGATTATTCTTCTCATTAGCGAAATTGTGGATTTACTTGTTTCTTTTTTTAAATAGTAAATTTGATTAATAACATATAAACTCAACATTATAAGTAATCGTTCTTTTCGCTTTATTTATCAAATGATATTAAAGCTAGATTATTTTTTCCTATGGGTTATTGCACATTTTGTTTTTATGTATTTTGTTTAAAATATATACATAATCTGTCAAGTTAGTAAATGCTTACTTAGATTGGCGATGAAATTGACAAAATCATTGTGTACCTCTAAAATTATAGAAAAAACTAAGCATTTGTTATGAATATTAGTGGATGTCCATGCCCTTCAATCTTCTACCTTCCTATAACCCCCATTAGTAAATGTATGGTTAGTGGTCCTTAATTGGTTTGATCATTCACTTGCTCATTTGTGTCCTATAAATAGGATATATATTGTAATGTAAAGTACACACTTGTGAAGTAATACAATACACTCTTATGTTCTCTCTTTGTTTCTTTCTCTCTATTCTTATATACTTTATAATATCTTGCAATGCTAAGGATCAATTTCATAACACGTTATCAACATGAAGCTCTAACAACACAACTTGAGGTAACACTGGTTCTTGCTTGCATGCTTAATTGTGACATAATTTTTCAATTATAATTTTACTTCCATGACAATGAATTTTTGTCTTGCAATTTGTAAATGCATTATGAGCAATTTATGTCCTGTTATGATCTAAGTGCATTAGGCATTGTGCCTTTTCTTTTTCAATGATTGTAAGCCAACCTTTAGAGACTCCTTGTATATGTCTAAAATTTCACTGATCTACAAAGCCTTAATTGTTCTAACAATTAATTTTAATTTCAACATAAATCATAGGTTTCATTTGAACAAATAGTACTTGATGCATGTTTAAATTAAATTAGATTATATTGGCTTTAGAAAAGTTAAAAGTTTATATAATATGTAAAAAAAAAAATTGACAGAAATGTAAAACTTGAAAATATAGTATTCTATCTTAAACTAATGTGATTAATCTTAAGTGCACTATCAATAAGAACTTACATGTAATGTTTACCTTCCTTTGAATACGTTGTTGTTGTATTTCATTTCCTCTTACATTTTCTCCAACTATCAAAGTTTATCTCTAACATCTTTAATTTATTTCTACCATATGAGTGATAGCATAATCAACTTAGAGATTCTCTATGACAAGAATATGTCGATATTAATCCTTCAATCGCATAATTCATGCAATCAACTAGGGAAATAGAGATGGTGCTTTTATTTAGTAACAATTATCCTTTTATTTTAACACAGCCTATTTGCATGCATTTTGGAATAATTTGTAATTTATATTTTATTGTGGAAGACTTATACTTCATATTCAATATTTAATATATCATCGTTTATTTATTTTGTATGAATTCTAGAAGAATTCAAAACACAGGCATCCTAGAAGGATTGCACAAAAATCATTTTTACTTAGGCAAATTCTATGGTACACTCACTATTTAAATTAATAGTTAAATAAGTTGTTTTTTAAAGAAAAATATTATTTTTTATCATTTATAATTATAATAACTAAATCTTATTTATCAAAAGTGTCAACGAAATAAAATTAATT
>Ga0315915_1004606_pt1 | contig 17330 bp, 7 predicted proteins | sample MpolbnodulesMG_FD_207738 | JGI IMG/M metagenome (GOLD analysis project Ga0315915, IMG submission 207738) | Medicago polymorpha root nodule microbial communities from Los Angeles, California, United States - branched nodules | ecosystem: Host-associated > Plants > Roots > Nodule | place: USA...
AAATATTGAATAAAGGCTCTCATTGATATGGCCTTAAATATATATAGCCGTTGGTAATAATTATTATAAAGGCACATAGTATTGCCTTATATATTATTAGTACCGTTGGTTACAGATATATAAATTGTAACAATGTATATTATGAAAGCAAGCTAAAATACAATATCAATTAATCTTTCAGCCACTATCTTATCATAATTCCATTTTTCATTAATTATAACCACATCATCCCTGAAATAAGGTTATACAAAGAAAACATAAATTGAAAAAAGACTAATTTTCTTTCTCACATGTCTTTTTTAATGTATATGCTATCCAAGAACTGGAGGATCTGAGGAGCATAAGGAATCAAGAGCTGGGCTGTCGATAAATTCTTAAACCCTCGGAAGATCCCAGCATATGCCTCTAATATCCCATTTCTTAAAGAATTAACGTAATCTGTCATTTCCTCGTCAAAGCCTAATGTGTGGGCATACATCTCTGCAGCAATATGTAGTGTATGCACTAAGTAGTTACTGAAGTTGTCTCCTATTGCAAGGGTTATATCACCAATGCATGAAAATATTGGGGGCTTCACAGAACGGTGCAAGTTATCACTTGACAAATTTGTATGAAGTTGTGTGGAGTATTTTATCTTCCAATGCCCTGCATATGTCGCCGACTACACCAACAGTTACTGCACAAACTTGGTACTCCTCAAAATTCTGAAGGTGCATCTCAAGAAAATTGTATAATTCAGGAAGGTATTTAGCAAAATCAGGGCCTATAACATAGGCAAGGGCTCCAATAGCTAGCATGGCCTCCTTGTCGGCAGTGGCATTTCTACGAGCAAAGACTTTGATGAATAGTCCCATTATCTGATCCGCATACTGCAAGAAAATATATTTGGTAGGTTCTGCAGAGCCTAGCTTCTGAATAATTACTTGCAAGCACCCACAAAGAAGGCCTATAAGTTCATTCTGTTTTTCTCTTTCATCAGCTGAAAGATTTTGTGCTTCAAGACATTTGTGCAGCTCTATCATAATGTTAGAAAATAGTTGTAACACCAAAGGAGCTGTTTCATCTGTTGAACACCTTACTACTTCATTCAATGTTTCATATGCTACAGTTCTTAATCGTGATTTCGTAGCTTCCTCTCTGTGGGTAACAGTGAGAAGAGCATGGACAATATCCTGGAAAAAGGGAGTTATAGGAGATATTAGTCCCACATCCTCATATCCCTGGGCAAGAAAATACAGGGCTCCACAAGCTCTCTCAGCAACATTGGGGACATCCTTCATGCTCTGAAGGAGAACTGTAATAATTTGTTGCGCATTTCCCTCATTAATAATTGGTGTGCCAACAATTGAATTGTGGAGAAATTCAAACATACGTCCCAAAGTCCAAGCGGTGGTGCCCTTAACATGGTTGCTTGTATCTTTTACTAAAGCACTGAGCATAAATGGTAGAGCAAGATCAGCAAGCGGTGGGGTATTAATTAAAAAACCCTTAGTCAAGAAAGGTCAAATGGCCCAAAAACATGACAGGTAACCGTCGGGCCTTGAATTGGTTGACTGACGAGACCAAAATTTAGGTTTTGCAAACCTATAAATACATAGCCTATTGCAACTCTCTCTCACACACACACTCCATCCTTTCTTCGCTTCTTCAGAACCACATATATCATTAATTGAATGAACCTAAAAAGTCAATTTTACTTATAATTAAAAACGGAGGAAGTAATTAGAAAATTGAAAAAATTTAATTAATAAATAAAACATTTTCCTTTCTTTAAAAAAACCATTTTAACCTGCTCACATATTGTCCAATAATCCAAACAAAATCCCCGTAGATATTTGTCGGTCAAATGTTGGTCGTACTAACAACATTTGTAAGGAGAAAAAACTTATTTACCTTACATTTTATAATAATGACTAAGTTCGTACATTCGTACAGATCGTGTAACATTACTGTAATTGTAAATAAAAAACAATTATATTGATAATATTGTGAAAAGTTACCATTTAGAGATTATATTGTAGAGATTTTATAAAAAATCAGAATCAATTTTGTGTTTGTTTTATGCAATAAATGTCACTTCTTTTAAACAAATAATCTAGTTTGTTTGGATACAATTAGATAAAAGAGATTTTTTGTTACAAAATTAGTTCAATCTTTTAAAAAATATTTTCTCTCTCCTCTAAAAAAAATCTATTTTTTTGAGAAGCTGTTCTTAACAGCTTCTCATTTGAAGATGTTTTTAGATTTTTTTTAGATTTTTTTTAGATTTTGATTTTTTAAAAAAGTTGTAACAAAGGGATGCAATATTCTTAGAAGTGATTATTTTCTTAAAATAGGTGATTTTTTCCTTGAAAAAACTATAACAAACGGGCTCTATATTAGATTGCACAACAAAATATTTAAATTGTGTATCAAATTGCGTTCTAAACTATTTTAGCAAAACGACTAAGAAAACACTTTCTAATAATGATTAAATTGATTATTTAATTTATCATTTCCAAATAATAAAATATATATCAATATTTTTTTTTTCTTCCTATAGAGCTTACTTCTTTCACATAAGAGAAATGCTAGCAACATACCTTCTAACACACAATTTTCATACATTCTTTTTAATTGGTTAAAATACATATGAGACACACCAAATCTATATGGACCCACGTGAATTTTAACCAATCAAAGAGAGTGGGTTGAAAAATGTGTGTTAGAAGGTGTTTTTAGCATTCATCTTCACATAATTATGTATCCCTCTTAGAAGTACCCTTAATATATAAACACTACTAATGTGTATGTTGCATCCAATGTGAGACTTGCACTTTTTTCAATTCACATAATACTAATTGTATCCAATGTAAGAATTTGTGTTTAATCTTTTAACTCAATTTCGACGCATGTTTCAACAATTTCTGAGAGAGACTTAGATAGGAAAACTCTCCGCACTAATGTTCGCATTGTATGGATTGAGGACTGTTCGTTCAAACATAGGATGAAGGAAAAGAATGGAAGAAAAGAAAAAAGTGTATGGTCCATACACGGTTACACTGTAGTATTTTAACAACCTTTTTTCAATATTCACTTTTATTGAGTGGAATTCTTGTTGATTCAACCATTTTAAAAGTGGGTTACAACTTTCGCCCTCTTAATTTTAAAAAATATGATTTTTTTTTCCTAACTAACTCAACGTAAATCATTTAAATATACTTTATCAAAATAGAATTTTAAATATACTTTGAAGTGGAGATGTTTAAAAATGAAGGAATGAGTAAGTGGAAGAAATAGATGACATTGAGAGATGAATGCTTTGGAGGTTCATTTTTCTTCGTAATACAAAATTTTTCTCATTTAGGGGAACTCAAAAATTCTATTTGAGAAGGGTTTTGGAGTGTTTACATGAATTCTTCAAATTTAATCTATGTAGTTATGACATTCTTAAAATTAAAAATGTATTAACCATAAACATTAATTTATTATTATCTAAAAAAACTACTATTTCAAAAAATTTGAAAGATTTTACCATTTTCTCCTAAATTTCCAACCATCCAAAGCCTTATCTTCTCCTCCCTCCAAATTTCCAAACAAAGGCTAAATATTTTGGGTCATTACTCTTGGTACCTGCTTTTAAGCTAACTCGTATGTATTATTTAAAATATTTGGGTCAAATAAGTTTTTCATCCTTATAAATATAGCAAATTTGATTTTAGTCCCTAAAAAATTAAACTCAATGTTTTCATCCTCACAAAAAAATTTATTTTATTTTTCGTCCTTAATGACCATTTTATGTTCATATAAATGGCAAAATTAGAACTCTTTTATGTTCAAATTGTATACATGTTATGTCCGTTTATTATATTCGACATTTATATATTCATATTATGTTCAAAATATGTCAAAAACATGTTAAAATTATATCCATTAAGGACCAAAAACAAAATAAAATTTTTTGTGAGGATGAAAACATTCAGTTTAATTTTATAGGGACTAAAATCAAAATTCGTTATATTTATAGGGACGAAGAACTTATTTAACCCTTAAAATTTTGATATTTTTAGTCATGTCGATTCATTGTAGCGTTCCTTCTTACAACAGTTTATAATAAGAAAAGAATTAAATACGAGTTTTTATATTTTTGGTGTTTAAAAATTTATAATTAATTCATATTTTATTAAAAAATTCTATTTTTTTTGGAAGTGAGTCTTATAATACGCTAACCATTTTTGAAAAAACTCATTCAAATATATGAAGGCTACACCAGATGTGTTGGACTTTTCATAGTTGAGCTTTTATTACATCTGGGTCTAGTAGGCGAAATTTTGAACCTTGAGTCGGTGCATAACAATTATAATAATAATCGTTGAGTCACGAGAGGAGCTCATGAAGTCAACCACATTTGACCTAGAGCAACCGGACAAATGAGAGAGATACCACATTTTAATCCAAAACCTAAAAATAATGAGTTTATGGATTCTCTAACTTATAAGTGTTCATCCTCCACTTTTTTAATGAATGTGGAAATTCTAACTAACACTTGCTACACAATAATTTCTCTCATGAAATGTAAGTCCATCAATTCATCATGATTTTCCCTTGAGAAGAAGCCCTCTCACGCACATACACTTGTACCTGAACCGCCGTTGGCCACACTCACCAGGACACCCTTGGTCAAGAAGATTTTTGACATAAGAAACCGATCAAACCTATGTCAAACATCGGTATGTGTTGCGTCACGAGGAAAGTTGGAGAGATCAATATCATTATGCTTATTTTTTTATTTTTTAAGAAGAAAAATGATATTGACATTCTCTTTCTTGCGGTTCTCTCTAACATTTGCACTTTTTTGTGTATTCGTCTGTGTATTAAAATGCTCAAAAAGGAATAAATCTAAAATGTATTTCGGTCCTCAAAATGATAAATCAAACATGCTCTATGTCCAAGTACCAGCTCACAAATTTGACTAAATAACTTGATCTCACAAATATATTAAGATTGACAATAGATTAAGATTGATCAAGTGTGTCTCTACTCTCTGCCTTTAAATTTCTTGGCATACCATTATACTTTTTGAAATCTAAACTAATGCTAAACAGTTAAGTTTATAGATCATTAATTAATCCATCAGTTCTTTCCAAATTGGCCAACAAAAGAATGTGTACCATGCTATCTTATTATATAATCTGTACAAATTCAGAAGCCAAAAAAAATCATGATCATAAATTGGAAAAAATAAAACAAAGACAGTGAAATCGTTAAATTATAACCCAAACAAAGGTCAAATCTGAGGGCGTGCAGAGTCAACAGAAGATGATGGCATGATAGGAGCAGCAGCAGAAGAAGTTCCTTCATCGTCGCTATTATTGACTTTTGGCTTTGGCGACCTAAACGACAATGCCCTCGCTAAAAACGACGGTGCTCTATTAAATATCCACCGGTCTGATTTAAAACTCAGGTCCAACCGCCTCAAACTTTTCCCTCTATTACTTCCTTCACCTCCGGTTCGGTAGCCATGTCTTGAGCTACTTTCTCTTGGTAAAGTAATCAAACTACTCGCCCGTTGCAATTGCCGGTTCATTATCTGTTTCCTAACCTTGTTAGGCAGTTTTAAAGTGAACCGGTCCGTGTTTTCACCCGGTTGGATTAAAGAATGTCCGGTCGAGTGAGACCGTGGAAAACGACGCGGCCGGTTTGATTGAGATCCACGCGTACGGTTCCGGTTCAGTGTTTTATTCAACGAAATCACTTCTGGAGCAAGTAAGACTGAGTCAGATTCCGCGTTTTGTTGTTCCGTCGGTAATTGAACGGCGTCGTTTTGATTTTGAGCTTCAACGTCTTGTTGCTGTGACTCAGTGTTTGACTCAGGAACGCCGTGAACTGAGTCACCGGGTTGAGGAACGAGATTCGCGCGACAAACGGGACACGTTGTGTGAGAAGATAACCACTCATCAATACACTCAGGGTGAAAAACATGATCACACTTTGGAATCAAACGCAGCGTTTCGGGGTCTTCGAATTCCATTAAACAAACGGCACACTCGAGAACCTCTTTTCCGATCTTATGGATCTTGACTTCAGAGTATTCAAGAATCGGGAAAGTTTCGATAACTGATGGATCGAGTCCACGCGCCACCGCTCTACGGCCGTTGGTGATGGGGAGAACGAGGTTTGAGGAAGGTGAATCGGAGCATCGACGGATGTAGATAGAGAAAAAGCCCATGAGGAAAAGAGCAGCGACTAAAATGACTATGATTATAGCGAAGGAAGGGTTGAATTCTTGGTTGAGATTTGGATTCGCGGGATCATTGGTATTAGCTTGAGCTTGGGTTTTTGTGATTGAGAGAAGAAGGATTCCGAGGAGGATGAATAAGTGGGAATTATTGGTTGGATGTTTTTTCATGTTGAAGTTTGAGATGAAAAACAAAGAGTGTGAGTGGGAGAAGAGAGAGGGGTTTTTAAATGTTGTGAAAGATGGTCAAAGATGGTGTGCCCCCGATATATATATATATATATATAATATATTCTTAGGGTGCGAAGCTTCCTTGGAAAAGGGACTAGAGTTTGTTTAAGCTTTTTCCTTTTAGGGATAGACTTTGTTTAAGCTGGTTTGTTAGTTATAGTCTTTTTTTTAAAGAAAAATCATTTTTTTTATAGATAATCATTTTAAGAATATTGTATTAGTTTGTTATAACTTTTTTTTAAAAATTAGAATCTAAAAAAATATTCAAACTCCTAGATGCATAGCAGCAATGGCAAGAGGTTCACAAACAGTCCACCACCACCGATTGTTCAACACGGGCAAAATAGAATGCAAGGTAGCAACTCAGTTTGGGAGAAATCGCGTGAGACGTGGTTAAAGTGCTATGTGGATGCCGCGTTCCATGACCATAACCATATTACATTTTTTGCGTGTTGTGTTAGGGACTCTCGCAGGCAATTTATTCGGGCTCAAACAAAATGGCAGCAGGCAAATATGACAGTTTTGGAGGGGGAGGCAATAACCTTACTCGATGTCACTCACTTTGCTGATAGGACCGGGTTGTCTTCGAGTCCGACTCAGCTACTCTAGTGCAAGCTCTAACGTCGTCGGGCCATGGTGATTCGGAATTCTATGCTATTGTTTCTAGTATTATTTATCAATTATCTTTACATTCCAACTTCGAGGTGAAGTTTGTTAGGAGACAAGCGAACATGGTTGCTCATACTGGGAGCGGTTATGGTGCATAAGAAAATCCTTATGCACCGTGCATAAATCCCAACATAATTTCTTCCTACACCCCCAAATGAAACAAAACAAAACGAACCAAACACGGAATCTTCAATCTCATTATCAACACCGTCGTTCATCATCATCACCGTACCGGAATGCCAAAACCATTTTGCTGTGGAAATGGTTTCCAAAATCTTCAATCTCATCATCAACACCGTCGTTCATCATCATTACCGTACCGAAATGCCAAAACCATTTTGCTATGGAAATGGTTTCTAGAATCATCAATCTCATCATCAACACCGTCGTTCATCATCATCACCGTACCGGAATGCCAAAACCATTTTGTTGTGGAAAACCATTAGATGTACTTAATGGTTTCCAGCAGTTTCCCAGCCATAAATCCCTCTAACATCGCAAAGATTTTGAATCCAGTAACAACTTCAGATCTGAAACAGTGACGAAACAGTAACATATAGCAATCAACACAGCGCCACTGGATCGAAGAAGAAGAAGAAAATGCGAGGGAGGAAGAGGAGCGAACCAGTTTTAATCTTTAGATCTACTCCTTCTCGTTGTGTTTTTGCACGATCCGAGTTCGGATTTGGCTTTAAAACGAAAATGGAGGTTGAAAAATGGCTTTAGTTTTTAAAAAGGGTGAGTTTGGTTCTCTGGCACGCCGCCGCCGCCGCCTCTGGCCGGCGACCACCACGTCGGAATCATCATGTGTGGCCGGAAGAGATGAAGACTCATCTGAATTGTAGAGAGAGAGAGGGAGAGCTTTATGTTTTAGTGAGAGAAATGTTTGAAGCAAATGAAGTTTGATTTAGTGTAGTTTGAGAAGTCTAGGATTATTACACGTGTACACTAGATCTGATGGTTGTGAAGTGTTTATGCACGGTGCATAAGGATTTCCTTATACACCATAACTTTTGCTCCTCATACTTTAGCTAGGGCGGCCTGTTCTTGGGCTAGTCACCGTATTTTTTATTTTTATCCTTCTTATATTAAACATTGGTTGATTAATGATAATAGTTAACTTTGTTTTGGTAAAAAAAATAAAAAACTTCAAACGAGAAATAGTTAAAAATAGTTTAATAATTTATTTTTTTTAGAGGTTGAGAGAAAATATGTGTCAAAAGATTGAACTAATTTTGCAACAAAAAATCTCTTTTATATAGTTGTATCCAAAGAAACTAAATTATTTTTTCAAATGATTTTTATTATGGTAAACAAACGCAAAATGAATTTTGATTTTTTATAAAATCTCTAAAAACTAATTATAAATTATTTTATGTCAAAATCACTTTTATTTTAATCCGTAACAAACGAACTCTTAATTGCTCACAACTTCAAATAATTGTTTAATTCTCTCAAAAAAAAACTTCAAATAATCAATTTATTAGACACATAAAATTTTGAAAATTCTACTGTAATATATGCAGAGTGGGGGTTCGAATCCCAAACAACCCACTTAATTATCTTTAAAAAGCGAAGTTCTAGTCAATGATTTACTTGACAAAAAAATTGATTGATATCAATATCCTTAAATAAAATTCACGTAAAATTATATATAATAGTTATTTTTTTATTTTTTATATATGTGTCCATCCAAGAGGTGAATAACACGGGTCTCTTGTAGCTTAACAAGATTTTGAGTTCGAATTCAACTTTAAGCATATAACAACATTTAACTATTATCGCTTATTTGAGTGAGTGATTAGTCTCCACACTTGCACGGAGAGATACTCCATTTTCAACAACAAAAATTTGTGTCCAAATCTTGTATGTAGTCATAGACTTTCTCTTTTTCTTTTTTGACTAATGAGAAATGTTTTGGTTTATGTTCTTATCAATTAATTGAATTCTATATAAGGCACTAATATTCAATACATTTCTTTAAAGTTTAAATAATGAAATCGGATTTATTTAAGTATACTTGACTTGTCATTATTTCTTGCTTCCAAAAGTATTAGGATTAATTAATGTTCTTTTAACTTATGTAATCAATGAAATAGTACACACCTGTTAACTTTTTTTATTTTAGATATTAAATCCCATAGTATGTTTTTGAACAATTATTAATTTACAAATGAACAATTGACTTTCTTTGTAAAATCCCTAATTCAAATTTTGACGAAAATTTTCATATCTCACCTATGATACATACGGTGCCTTTTTATTTTTCTAATAATACACTTTAGACGGAGAACTCAAATTCATGCTGAAAAGTTCAACAATTTCGTCATCAAGTGCGTGTTACAGATTGTATGATAATTGTGAAGTTTAGAAGAAAAGAAAAAGGGTGGAAAATGGTACACAAATTCACCTAAACAAACAGGTTGAATGACATATGTTACTGTAATTTGAAATTGTATCGTTCGATAATCCTATCCTAGTATGATCATCCAAAAAAATTACAGTATAATCCTAGTCGTTTTCAAGATAACATCGTTGTTATTTAGACACGAGAGGATGTACCAAAGTCAGCTAGGGAGCACGAGATGCACATGTATATCTTTAAAATAAATTAAGTGCCTTTCTGATGGCTAATTTTTTTTTAAGTTATGAGATACGTCCAAGCAATACAGTTGGAAGAAAACAGTTCTTGCCAATAAAGTGGATGGAAATTAATGCTTATTGCACTGCTCTCCTCTCTACACTCAATAGTCAAATACTGGATTGTCGTATAAATCATTCATATAAACGTGTTTAGAATTTAGAATCCTTTCTAGAAATATATGATTTCTTTTTTCTTTTATCCAAGTACATGACTTCTAGGCCATTGGTTGATTATTATAATTCCCGATCTATGATTCAACTCCGTAACACAATAACCAACAAAAAAAACTCCGTAACACAATTTTTGTTGACAATTTCACATTGAGAAAAATAAAAAATTGAAAAAGTGGGAATATTGTTTTTTTTTACAAAATACTCCACTCTTGTTAAGTACTCCCATAATGCAATTGAATTCTTGGCCTTATGAAATAGCCTATAGTGCAATCTAATGAATTGTAAGTTGCAACTTGCAAGCGGTCCTTGTCAACAAAAAAAAGTGCAATTAGTGGTGGAATTGTATCCAAATTCAATACTTAGCCCACTAAAATAAAATAATCACTACCTGACCAAAAAAAATGCCCATTTTATCTTTTATGACAAAGGGATGCCAGAGGAACACCTAATTCTTAGACATAGGCATGTCAATGGGATGGGGTGGGGACGAGTTTTACATTTCTCGTCCTCATATCCGATTCTCATATATTTACCTTTTATCCTACCCATACTTAATGGGGATGAGAAATTGAACTCTGTCCCCGACGAATTCGGGCGTCCTTGCCCCATCCCCGCATTGAATAATTTTTTAAAATAAAAAATAGAAGTTTTTTTGCAAACCGTAGAGAAATATTGTAATACATTATTTAGCAGTATGTTCAGTTTAACATTTGTTAGACTGATTGATTTAGTTTCTCCTTTAAATATCAATGGTAGTTTCTATAACACGATAATTATCAAACTAAATAAAACGGCATATCAACATAAAATAATTTTCTACATTTGGGACGGGTTTGTGTATGGGTTCGGGGTGGGTACATATATACCTGTTACCCGTCCCATACCCGTGTTTTGAAATCGGGGAAAACCCAAACCCAGTCGAAACGGGAAAAACCCCTCAAATTAGGTTTGGTTCGGGCGGATAACCACGGGTATGGGTTTTGTTGTCATACCTAGTTAAACACCACTACTAATATAGTCTTACATGGAAAACATTGTTGCCCCAAGAGGTCTAGTGGTCGGTATGTATTTATATCCAGCTATCCTATATAATAAACATTGAACTACCTCATATAAGTTCGGTTGTTGAAAATTAAGATAAATAAGAAAGTAAAAATATTACTACATGATTAATAGATCTATTTATATTGGTTTGATACTTCCAGTCTCAATAACAATTATAGAGAAAACTTTTTCAACAATAAAAATTATCAAGATAATAGTCATAAACAAATTAAATGGACAATGAGTTTACATTGAAAAATACAATATTAATCTATTTAGTAAACACTCAATTATGGATAAAATTGGTTTCTTGAACTACATTTTGTCCAAAATTTTGAATAGCTATTGTCAATTTTTATCCTTTGTTGTTGCTTTAATTTCACTTCATATAAGTAAAAGTTATTATGATTTTTGTCCTGAATTGATTAATTTACATATTAAATTTGTTTTTAATCACTACAATACTTTCAATTTTTAAGTTAAGTTTATACGATTTTGTTTAATTTTAGTCCTTAATTTTTTTTTACAGAAATTGAATGCAAGACCAAAACATTTTGTTTGGGTGAAATTTTTAAAAATCAAGATAAAAATTGCATAAAATGTGTGTAAGGACTAGACCTTAAAAATTATAATCTATGAGACTAAAAACATACTTTATCTTTCAATTTAACATATTGGCTTTAATTTATTTTTTTATAGTTGGCCTATGCATAAACTTTTTACTAGCTTCGCGGGTGCCTAAACATGCACCTTAGGTTCAACATGCACCTTTTTGTACATATTTTTCCTTTCAAAATTTAGTTCTGAAGAATTTTCTGTCATCTAAAACTTAATTTTTGGAAGAAAATATAAGTAGGAACTTGTTAGAAAATAAATGAGGTGTTAATAGTAGCAACTGCAACATTAGCCATAGTAGCTCATTTTGTGTTGTCGTGATTTTCCAAGACAAATGCCAAACTAGCCCCATTTTTGCTTGGCCTTGGATGATTCAATAATGTTTTGATTTTTTTTTTACTAGAATAATTTATTTATTTTTTTGAGGATTTTTTTTTACTAGAATAATAAAGCATCAGGATTCAGGACTACTGAGGATAATTCAATCAAGTTTTGATTTTTTACCAAAATAATATTTTCCTTTTTTTGACAGAAAAATAAAAAAATCCTTTTAAAATATAATTTTTTTTGACAAAAAGAAATTAAAATTATAAATATAATTTCGATATAATATTTACGTTCACATTCACTCATTCGAAGAACAAATTCATTTCTTTTTCTGAGAAATAGGGCAAATGTAGTTTTTTTTCCACAAAATAAATGCATTTCTGATAGATATAGGAAGAGTATAAAATTCAGTTGAGTTATACACAATCTTAAATTTGTAGTTTATTTTATAATTGGAGAAATACTTCATATAATTTTGGTAACATACTTTGAGTTTGTGTGTGTATAGGACCAAAGATAATATATTCTTAGTTCAACTGATAAAAATGTTAAAATTGTTTGACTGAACATCGTGTCATGTTTGGGTGATTTTTTTTGGTTTTAAAGTTATTTTTTTATTTTTGCTCTTTCACGACTTTTGAACGAATCCTTTACAAAACTCTACTAAAATACAAATAAACTTGCTACTTAAACTCTAAAATGACTCTAAAAAAAACACTAAAAACCATATATAATCTTCTGTCATCACTAACTAAGCAAGGCATAAGAAGTTAAAGATTAGAGATGATCTCCCATTATGTGTGAGACATCAATATATATGGAGGGCAGATAGGTAAAAGTATAATTGGGAAATTAGTAGTTTATATTTGATCAAGAAAAGACGTTAGTGAACTAATTAATGCAGCTTAATGCTTGTCTTTTGTTTGTCTAACCCACTCATATTATGTCAATAGACATCTACAACCAACTAAACACTACCAACTATGAGTATAAACCTCTTAATAATCAACTAACTTGACGGTTTATTACCAAGTCCCGTAGATAAGATAAAACAAAATACTTTGATGCCGCATTGCTACAATTAGGCTCACCATATATCAGCAAAGATCCTTTTAAGTATCAGTCCATATTTTCATCCATATTCTAAGTATGTTTACCTCATGTAAAAGTGCTTTCATCCGCATACAATTGTGCCGCCATTGTTACTAACAATATTAATGAGACACATGGGTTAACCATCATTATAGGAAGACTTTCGATACAAAGAACTAATCAACTTTTGTCAAGTTATTTGCTCTGGTTCATGTTGGATCACGATGAGAGTTTGAAATATCATCACCATTGAACAAACATATTGAATTAGACATCACATCTTCACCTAAAATCTTAAGACATTATGTTTGTGGATTTTTTTACTTGTATGTTACTCAACATCCATTTTTCATATAATGTGAGACTTTTTTTTGAGGGAGTATAATGTGAGACTTTTAGCTCACATTTGACACACAAAAATAATTTGATTTATTGAGTTGAATAATTATGTCATTATTTGTTTTTCATCAAAAACCGTTATGACTACGACAATATTGATTTTGGCAATCCTTTGCATACTTTATGGTGTTATTCTCTTTTTCTAGGGTACGTTCCTTTAATATGGATATGATCTTAACACGAATAACATTGTTGAATTGGTAATAGTAGAATTTGTTTTTTTTTTTTTGAATTATTATTGGTAATAGATTAAGTTAATTATCACACTATCACATTTAAGATCATGGTTAATTTGGAATTTTGCACCGCCAAACATGACAGCAACTTCAGTGAAATTTAACACTGTTCGACACAAGAAAAATGAAGTTTGTTGGATAAAACATCTCAAGAAATACTCGTGGAAAAAAAAAACCATTAAGGCTTTGTTTGGGAGTTTGGAAGGGAAGGGAAGGAAATGCTCTAAGGGGTGCAAAATATGAGGGAAAATTGAGAAATCTTTCAAAAAATTTAAAAGAGTAGTTTTTTAGAGAAAGATAAATCAATGCATATGATTGCTATATTTTTAATTTTAAAAATATTATAACCACATAGATTAAATTTGAAGAATTCTTATTAACCCTCCAAAAGACCAAAACCCTCCTCCAATACAAGTTTTTAGATCCCCAAATGAGGAGGGTTTTATATTATGAAGAAAAGTTAACCCTCCAAAGCTCTTTCCTCCCATTTTTCTCTATTTCTTCCACTTGATCATTCCTTTTTTCCAAAGCGTTCCCCTCTCTTTCCCTCCAAACTCGCAGACAAAGCCTAAAAGAACAACCATGGATTGAATAGCATGGGAAAGTTCAACCACAACTATAAATTTAATGGTCTTTAATTTGAATGGTTAAGATCTTTTACCTGGTAATGGCTTTAACTTATTGATGGGTATTGTGAAACAAAAAAGTGGACCCCACCAAATGATTAAATAACAATTTTGTATTTGTTTGATTTATTGGTTTTTGCATATTGTGTTGGACTTTTTTTGTTCTAAACAAAATATTTCGGATGGCCTGTTCTTGTGTTTTATTTGATAATAATATTGCCACATTAATTTCAATTACACAAGAAATTAATTGATTTTTATAGCCACATTAATTTCAATTACACAAGAAATTAATTTATTTTTAAAATGACATTAAAAAGAAAAATAATGTTTGACATATAATTAATTGATGTGGACTATTTTATGTGTCATAAAATAATTGTGTGGTGTTTATTTAAAAAAAAAATAATTACTATTTTAAATAACATGTTTGTCGTTTTTATAAAGAATAACGTACCATTTTAAATAACAATTTTATTGGTTTTTAAAAAATAACGCACTATTTTAGATAACATATCTTAAAACATTATATATACTTGAACAGAATGGCAAACATGATATCATATGTTTGGTGCAAAAATGATATCATATATATCATAATTAAATGACAAAATTACCCTTATAATTAATTATATATTTTAACCTTTTTAAATTAAATATAATTGTTCTATTATTAAATATACAAAGTTATTGAAAATAATTATTTCATAAAATAGAAAGTTACAAAAAATTGTTAACCTTCTTCTTCCTTGTTTTTCGATTGTATTTTAACTAAAATTGAACGGCAGAATATGTAATTAATTAATTCATTAATTACAATTTTAATTATATTTATGAAACATTCTTCTTCCTTCTCATCACATTTCCACGGGCAAAATTGTTAATGCTCTACGGTTACCATTGATTGTATAATTGTTTCTTTGATTTTAATTATATTTATGAAACCTTCTTCCTTTCATGGTTGAAAGAACGGGAGGAGTGAAACAAACAATTTCAACATAAATTGATTGTAGGATGAAATTGGGGTCAGATCCGTAAGAGATAAAAGAGATGGCGTTGAAAAGTTATGGAGGAAGAGGCAGAGGTCGATCCATGGAGAGAAGAGAGAACGTGAACGATGAATTGAGGAAGGGTAAAATAAGGGTTATAGTGCTAATCATGATATGATAATTCTAACCCAACCAAAAACTAACGATAAAAATAACAAAGGGTGAGTAGGATATGATTAGAAAAAGGTTTAAATTATCCTTTCTTATTGGTGCACCAAACTTCAGATTGAAGCAGGATAGGATAATTTTATCATATTCTGTCTTCGTAATAGTCCAATCAATTTAATTTTGTACATAGTTTCTTATTTATGTGAAGAAAAAAAATTCACTTTATTTTTGTTACTGTATTTACTAACAAAAGAGTGATTTGTTAAAAAACAAAAAAACAAAAGAGTGATTGATGAGTAAAAAATAACAAAAGAGTGATCGATGAGCATACGGATTAGATAAAAAATAAATGAGAAAGGAAGGAACACATGCCATCAAAACGTTTTGAATGATCTGACAAATGATAATAACCGACGGTAATCACTAGCAAAAGAGATACTAAAACACATACGTTTCGGGTTAGGATTGGGATTGGGAATGGTTGAGGAAGAAGGTGAAGGCGTTCTTACTTCTGGTTCTGTTTCCTCGACTCATCCTCTCACTACAGTTCTGGAAATTAGTAAATGAGATGAGAGAATACAAAAGTAAATGGGGGTGCCACTGGAAGAAACAAAAAACATTATAAATTAATTTATAATTTTATTATTATTTCTCTCTAGCAGGTTGCCTACTGCCGCCTGTTCGGAAAAGGGAACTTTCTCATGGTGGAAAAGAACTCTCCATTCTCAGGGTAAATGTCACCTTACAATTGATCACTAAGAATTTATAAGCTGAGATTACACCAATTCTCTATCTATCTATATTAACATCTCCATATGTGTACCTTCTTCAAAAAAACATCTCCATATGTTTACAAATTAGTAGCTTATAAAGACTTTTTCGGAAGAGAAAAAATATAAATGTATTTTAATTGATTAGCTCTTAATTACAAACGAAAAATTTATTAAACGTTGGATGGTTGCATCTGTTTTTCACGTACATCGGTACATAAACTATATTTGCAGTCTGCGGACATAAACTGTATTAATCCCTCCAATCACACACATATTGAGTGTATGTAATGTATTTATTTTGTCTAAATTTTGTCTAAATTTTGGATCAAATATATTTAAAAAAAATATATTTGATCAAAAATTTGGACAAAATACATCAACATTGCTTAATTAATTTTTACTGATATTTGAGATTGGATGGGTATATATATTGCCCTTTGGTGTTCATGAGGCACGTGAGATCAGTTTTCATTGCATTTGTTATCTGACATCAATCGAGTTTTGGTATATAAATTACTCCCTCCGTTTCTTTTTAAGTTTCTTTTTATCGCGAATTTTTCGTTTCTCTTTTTGGTATTTTAAAGGCACGGTTTGTCAATTATACTCTTTGTCAATTACTTTTAACTTTTTCAATAAAACTAATTAATGTTATCTATTTGGAAAACTAAAGTTTTTTTTTTAAAAATAAAATTTGTTTTTTTAAACAAAGTTTGTTTCTTGTTATCTTTAAATTTAAACAAAATTTTGTTCCAAACAACGGTTCTAAGAAGAGTAAAAATTCTATAAATAAGATGAGTAACAATTGTTAAAAATTCAGGTGTGACACTAGCAATTCTATAAATAAGATGAGTGGCAACTCTATAAATAAGTTAATTTTATATTGAAGTTGAAATAATTTTTATATTGACTTAAAATAATTAAAAATATGTGCACGATATTTAGAAAATTGACAATTGTTTGTTATGAGAGAGAGAATGCACAAAAATATAGAAATTTATTGGAGAAAAAGATAATAACTGACAATTGTTTGTTACAAGAGAAAGATAACATATTAAATTTATTGGAAAGATAAAATGAGTGCAAAAAAATAGGAATTTATTTGTGGATTAAAATGAGGGTATAATAGG
>Ga0315915_1004607_pt1 | contig 17329 bp, 10 predicted proteins | sample MpolbnodulesMG_FD_207738 | JGI IMG/M metagenome (GOLD analysis project Ga0315915, IMG submission 207738) | Medicago polymorpha root nodule microbial communities from Los Angeles, California, United States - branched nodules | ecosystem: Host-associated > Plants > Roots > Nodule | place: USA...
AAGTCCGAAGTTCGAAGACTCTTATTTATATGCAGCGTCCGGGTTTAAACTTTGGACTTCCTATTTATTCACTAAATTATTTAACCAAAAAAATTGACGGGAAGAAAGACGTAAAAATAAAGTGATGTATTGTATTGTAGTGTCAAGTGTGTTCAAACATTTTATTTTTTATAATAAGTGTGTCCAAACATAATCACTCATAAAAATTAGGGTGAATTGCCGATTAAATGAAATAATAAACTATTGATACTTCAAAACACTCGTGATTTATTATGCATGTTCACGTGATATCAATCACTTATTCATTCATCAATGATTGTTATCACTACTTAACTTTTTAGTTATAAGCTAACAACTAAATTTTCAACTACATTAGGGCGCTGTCTACGGTGAGAGACCTTCATAGGTCTCCTACCATGCATGACCTTTTAGATCCGTTAGATGTATCAAGCACACCATAATTTAAACACACGATTATTTTCCTTAACACATCCTTCTCATAAGCTTTCCATCAATGACGAACAACCCTTAAAAAAAAACAAAATCAATGAAGACGTAACCTCTCAAATTACTCTCCGTTTGTTCTTCATCTAGCAATTCACTCTCTACTCCTTACTTTTTCCTCATAAAATCAAATCTCTTTGATGCAGATTTCTCAGCCATGCAAATACCCATTTTCCTTTCACCATTCTCAAGGTAGAATGTTTATGTGTCTCTCAAAAATTATTTCTCAAATTTAGAATAAATTTAGAAAAGAATGGTACTTAAGTTTGTATATATTATCTACTATGATTTTTTTTTAGACAAACCCAATAAATAGAAGATATAAATTTCATATCCATTAAAGGTAAATAAAATTTGGATCTAACAAAGAATAAACCGAAATTTGATATACCCATTGAAGACAATTCTGGAACAAAACAAAACGTCAAAACCCATAAAATCACAACAAGATATTTAAGTCTTTCAAAAAATAAAGAGTGGATCCTTCTAGTTCAACGCTCTTCTTCCCGAACACTCTCTTTGGTGCATATTCTTGTTGTGGTGGCTGTCCCCTATCCACCGCGTCCTCTTGTATCAGCATTGTAAGCTTCTTCAGTCTCTGGTATTTTCAGATTTGGCCGTCTGGGTAGAGAGAAGAGAGAGAATTTGGAAAGGGAGAATGAATTAAAAAAAGTGTTTGGTACTGATCCTTATGTCTTTGTTATCTAATGGTTAAAAAAAGATTATCTCAGTTGCGCACCCGTACAAGACCTATTAAGGTCTCTCACGGTAGACAGAGCCCTACATTAGCTAATAAGCTAGTTTTACAACTTATATTTAACCATATCGAGCATTAATAGAAGTTACATGACTATCTTAATAGAGAGGTGTGTTATATCTACAACCAAAATTTAGACAATTGTGAGTGCATGCAACTCGAAATCGGCTAAAAAATAGTAAACATTTGTCGATTGTACGATTTAGTTGTTCATAAATCATTTATCTTGTATATACACAACAGAAGCTAAAATTTGAAAACTCAAAAATGAATTGTAGGTAGAATATTCTGATTCTCTTATTTTTCACTGTGATCTAGCTAGATGATGAGTTGTTACCTTGTGTGCCTACATGTCCTCACTGATCTTACTGCCACACGTGCCTTGCCTTTCCCGTATTATTGTAGCTGTCAAAGTTATTTTCGTCCCACACATCATATTCATAGAAACCAGTTTTTGTCCTATATATGCTTCCAATTTTGGACTGAATTTTCATACATAGTACCCCCTATATGTCAGCCATCACAATTTATTGGTTATTGTTTAATTACATATGTTAGAGACATTGTTTCTTTGTAACTTTTGTGTCTGTTTTGATTATGAATGAGGCAAACTTTTTTCAGGTAATTGGGTCTCTATGTTTATAATTGGCAAAACCATAAATGATCATGTTTGTGTATTAATGAAAGTTGCTGCAAATCATAAAATTTTGACGTGGGAAAAAAATGAACCAAAAATCTTATTTTATTAAATAAAAAACTATTTTTTAAACTCTTTCCCTTAATTCAAATAAGTTGAGTCAGTCAACTCTTGAGAGAATACATTTTCAAAAACAATAAAATAATGTTTTGACATCTTAAAAATTTCTTAAAATGTTAAATGTTTTTTTAAAAAAATTGTAACATAAAATAGTGAGGGAAATTTATTTATTTTTGCTACAAAAGAGAGACAAAGGCCCAATAGCGAGCTAAATTTTGTATTTTTTTTTTAAGAAGATAAATTAACCCATCTAAATTGGCACTGGAGAGAATCGAATCTGAGACCTCGAGGAGGAGCATACTCCCAGATCTCAAGCCAATGCCACTAGATTAAAGCAATTAAAATACTATTTCTCTAAATTTATACACACGCAAGTATAAAATAAGATTGTGTTTTGTAAGGAAAAATAAAATTATTGTATATATACATGTCCTTACTGATGTATCACCATTAATTTAATAAATGAAGAAATTATTGTCTTATCACGTTCATGAAATGATTTGGCAATCATAGGAGATAATGGATACCAATACCACAAGTGAAGAAAATAGAGCAACATAAATTAAGTAATCAGTAAAAAAAAGTGAAGTACAACAACAGAGCAGTATCAAAAAAATGACAACAAAATATAATTCTGTTAAAAAAAAAAATACAACATCATAAGAAGTTACATTTCTTTGCTCAATAATCTCTGTGATCTCGGATGAAATAGGGCAACCGTGTCGGCCATCTTTAACACTGACGGTGAGGACATATGGGCAAAGAAGGTTTGTTTTCACTCGATGTGAGATATAATAAGGAGGATAGGGGCGAATGGTTTATGGAGAGTGTGCGACATCAGATACCATGCGTTGTGATACGAAAAGGATATGGAATTTGTGCGATGTTGACAAATTTGTTTCTTTCACACAAGAGGAATGTTCGGGGTAAGCTATATAGCTTCATAAGGTTTCACAATGTTTGTGATGCTTCAAAGTTGGTGCAAGGCTAAAATAATGTGTGGTATGGTGACCTTCGTATAAGGGCAAACCGTGTTTGTTCGTTTTGATTGGTTTGGAGGAAATCTAAGAGGGGGTTGTCAGAGGGGGGGACTGACGTAAGGTGGAAAGGGAGAGGTAGGAAGAAGTCAAAACAGTAAGGGTGGAAAGTGAGGTGAGTGGGAGCCAGATGTGTTTGAAAAGGAGATGGAGTGGGTCAGTTTTGAGGTTCATCAGGGAAGTGAGGAAATTGTATGCAGAGACGGTGGCTAGGAGGAAGGAGTGTGTGTTAAAAGAGGATGAAAGGAGCGATGAGGGTGTGAGGCATTGTGAGAATGCTCGCTCATTCGAGGTGGAAGGGTTTGAAGTTTAACTATGCTAAAAAAGACATGGAGTGAGCACATAAAGAGTTGTTGGGAAGAGTTGGACGCAAGTTTTGATGAGCTCCATTTTGTTCCTATGGATGATGTTAAGGTGTTTATCTTTTGTTTCGACAACAAGGATTTTAGCCAATTCATGCAAAAATTTCGTGATTAGTCTCCAAAGGCTATTAAAATTATAAAAGTGTTGGTTCCTCGAAAACTGCTTAAATTTTCACCATTAAACTAAATATGTTTGGATTGATTAAGGGTGACGTGACATTACAAAGACCACTTATGAAACCAACTTTGAGTTCGTTATTTTCTCTCTATTAAAGATGTTTTTTTAATTTCATTTTAAAGAGTAACATTAGTTATTTTTGTTTGAAATAAAAAGGAGTATAAATTTATTTATTTTTGTTTTAAATCAGATACTCTCTAGTTAAATCAAAAAAAATATTTTTCATCATCTCATCCATATGTTATCGTGTGTAAGATACATTAATATATACATGATTTACTTATAATATTAATATGCAAAATGGCAAGGGGATTTATCAAGAAAATTAATGTAGAATTTACAAATCTCTTCGGAAAAAATCATTTTGCAAATCTAAAATTATTGTTTTCTTGTATACTAAAACAAAGTTTCTTTCAATATATATTTTTTGTTTTTTCCCCTTTAACTATTTGCATTGAACAAGTAACTCTAGTCATTGTCCGTTGTGTCACACTCAATTTCCTTTCACGATCTTTTTATTTTACCAATCACAATTTCCCCCTCTTTACATAGAAAAAAACAAAAAATTTAAGATAATAGAAACTCCAAGTAGTTTTTTTTCACCTAATTATCCACCTGGAGGACAATTTTGGCCTTATTAATGATGAAAATATTACTTTATCTCCCTTGCAAACGCATTATCCGCAAACTTTTTTTCCTTTTGATCAAGAATTATTCCCTAAAGCATGATTATGTTTCTGATCATATCGATAATTAATCATACAAAGCCATCAAAATTGACATTAAGGACATCTTAGAGATGAAGATTCATATATCAAATTAACAACTACTACTATACCTTAAAAATCTTTTACTGTAAGGTTCTCATGCCAATGCAAATTATGAAATGACTCCTTATCAAAACTTTGAACACTACAGCACGCTATCTTAAAGTTTCAAAGAAACGTTATTATATAATTGGCATTATTCGATAAAAGTTCAGTTACTTTACACTATTAGTAGCCAGATCGATCAAGTTGCACACGCATGAATCACACTTGCAAGCTAAAGTGATCAGGAAATAACAGGACACTAATTCTTATAGAGAACTGCTAACTAATCTTTCTGAACACCGATTAAGAAATCAAATATTAATAATATTGTATTGAAATTTGTGTAATCAATTCATCAAAAGTATAAAAAGTGTTATTTTTTACTTAAAATTTGTTTTTTTACTTCCTCAACTAATATCCCGATTCCCGATCAACATACATGATCTTTCTTAATATATTATTATAATGATAATAACAATAATAATAAGATATTAATACTAATATGATAATAACTTTCCCAAATAATAATAATTAATATGATAATAACAATAATATTTGCACGGGTTGTTTAAAAAAAAGTAAAAAGAAAATAAAATTTCAACTATTAATTCTGATTATTAATACTCCATACAAATAAATAACAAATTGTGAATCCGATGACATTTTCATGAAATGATTTAGATCTTTTCAAACTTAACTACTTCCTCCGGTCTCAAATATAAGAAAAGATTCTTTTTTTAGGTTCATTGAATAGTTAATGTATCTGGTCTACATTGTAAAACAGATACATTAATTATTCAATGAACCTAAAAAAATAATCTTTTTTTATATTTGAAACCGGAAAGAGTAGACATTTTGGATTCAAATTCAACCATGTGGGTGGACAATGTCAAAATTCTTGAGGGTAAATCATGTTACTCATTGATCATACGTGATTCGTTAATTTAGTTTTTGCAATTACATGTAGAGATGCTTCATTTATCAAAAAACAAATTGTTAATATTTTTTAAATATTAATTTATGGTTAAAATTTCTTTCTTTATTCTTCAAAATAAGATGTATAATTGTACTTTTAGTTTTTTTGAGTATTATTACAAATGTATAATTACAGTCCCCTATATTTAAGTTGTGCAAATGAGTCCCTCAAGTATCCCTGGGTTGCAATTAGTTCCTTTTGTGCAATCTTAACAACAAAACACGGTGACATTACCAAGTCTTACCAGGGACACCTAATATTTTGTAACTCGACCAATGCAATAACCTGATTTTTTTTAATAAATTTTTCTTTATCAATCAAATATAAACACTTTTAATTCTAAAGAAGATGTATGTGTGAAGATCCTTTTTTTTTTTTTAACAAGATGTATGTGTGAGGATACCATTAATTATTTTTTTAGGAAACTACCATAATATTCTAATGTGTGATGTAGATCTCAAACCTCCTCCACAACTTAGCTTTGTTGAACTGACTGAGATCCAATCATTGGATATACAAGCAACTTAATTTGCTCATATAAAAATTACATAGATAGATTTGAGATTGAATATTTATAATTTTTGTTTTTCTTATTGCTTCAATAAAAGATAATTTTATTCAAAAAATATTCTCAACTACTAGATGTGAACACATGCAATAGTCTTACTTGAAATTAAATCTTATTTTCAATAAACCACCTCTTAGGAAAAGAATCATTCATTTTCCAATAAAAAATGTCAGTTAGCAGCAATACAACAAAACCTGTTTCTCTGTGTAGCTGACAACTATGAAGTCATGCAAATAAATATAAAATCCTAAGTTTTTATATTAACCAAATATCGGCCGACTCAATTAATAAAAAGTTGATTCATCTATAAAATCGTGAGTACAATTTTTTTTAATTGTAAATCTATTTTTTAACGTTACATAAATCACGAGGTATACTCTGATCCAAGTGAATTCACGAAACCCGACTCATCTAAACATTTTTCTATAAAAATATATATTTTTCATATATGAAATTAAAATTGAAAAACCTTTGTCCTTCCCTTTGAAAGCTTCAATTTCACTCTCTCTATTCTCTTGACATCACTACACTCCACATCTTCTCACTGTACTACACTTTCATACTTCCATAACTAGCTTCTGCTGCAACATTAACACCTCTCTCTCTCTCTCTCTCTCTGAAAATCTCTGCAAATTTCAAGTGGGGCTAAACCAAAAAAAATCCTATTCTCATCATCACTGTACCCTGCAACTTCCACCACCTCTCATCACAAACCAACAAAAAAAGTTCAAATTTTGAAGCCTACCCACAAATTATTATATCATAAGGTTCAGAAGGGCCATTTTCAAATTTTCTCTAAGTCTTTGTAATCAACAAATGAATTTGTTTTGTGTTGTGTGATGAATGGGTTGCATGGTGTCTTCTTTAGCTTCAAAATTTGCATTTTTTCCACCTTCACCACCAACGTATCAGCTGAAGAAGAATGATGACGGTAAACTCACGGTGGTTTCCACCGCGTCTCCGATCCCTCATCCTGATGATAACTCATTGGATGTTCTTCTTGTTGACACAAAACATGGAAATAAGATAGTTGCCTTTTATCTTAAGAACCCTTATGCAAGATTAACTTTGCTTTATTCTCATGGCAATGCTGCTGATTTAGGTCAACTTTATGATCTCTTTGTTCAACTTAAGGTTAATCTCAGAGTTAATCTCATGGGGTTAGTGCTTTTTTTTCCTTATGTTTTGCAAATTAATCATGAAAAAAAAACATGAATTTGTTTTAGTTTATTCATGTTTATGTTTATGTTCTTTTTTTTTTTTTTGTTGTGTTTGATGTTTTTGTCTTTTTTGTCTGTTCACAATTTTCACTCTATTCAAAAGACATCACGTTAACCACTGACCCTTGTTTTGTATTATGTTAATGTAGTTTACTCTTTCTCTTTCTTATTAGGCAACAAAAATATAGTTTATTTGGTTTTAGTGGGTTTTGTTAAGTGTACTAGATCTGAAACTATTATGTTAATCTATGCATTGGTTTATGTTTTTATTTGTTTATGACTTATCTACATGTGTGAGTATGTGTTTTAGATCTGGTAGTGAATGTGAACATGTGTGTAATGTGAATGTGATGTGCATGTTTGGTATCAGGTTATTTTGTCGAAATCACGGTGAATCACATTGATTTTGCAAAAACTGTAGCTTTTACAAAATCACAGTGGTCAGCCGTGATTTCGACGATGATACCATACATCTAAGAAATGACAATGCCAATGTCAATGTCTTTTCTTTAGTGTTTCTTTTCAATGCAATAATAATAACAAGTAGAAAGTAGATGAAGTTAAGGCTTTTGGCACCAGAGGGTGTCTTCCCTAAACAAACAAACAAAAAATGAAAAAGTTAAAGTGAAAAGGAAAAGGAAAGGGAAAAAAAAAAAAGCAGCTTGTATTTATGGATTCTGAAACATTGATAAAGATTTTACCTTTGTTTAGATTCTATTGGCCTAACTTTTTCTTCTTGGTAGTTTGTAGCAATTTTTTCTGAACTTTCTTTGTCCTTTGTTTTACTTTCTTAATTTCTTTCTTATCAGCTTAAAGTTTTCCAGTTTTTACCCCTACATGGATGTGGACATAGCATAGAGTTTTTTGGTGTTTTTATGGGGATGGAGCCCTTGGTGTTCTTTGAAAGCTTTTAATTATCTTATCCCCACTACCAACATTATTTTCCTTTTAAAGAATTAGAATTAAAGAAAACGATAAATGTATGTTTAGTTCCGGTTTTTGGAGGAGGCAAAATTGATTATGGAGATGTATAATTGATTTTGACATGTTTGGATGTTCTCGAGTAGAATTGTTTTTGCCTTCCAGAATTGACTCTAACTTGATGCCAGAATTCGGAGCTTTTGTTTCTACAAATGATTTATAACTTTTTAGCCTCAAATTTATTGTTCAACCCACTTTTACATGAATGTATCAAAATATAAGCCGCTTTACATTCGATTTACTATTAGGCATAATAAATTTACAGAATCAATTCATTGGAAATTAATTTTTATCTGCGATACCGTACACACGCTAAACATTTTCTCATCTTGCTTCTTTGAATTGTTGTAATTTTTCATTATCTCTCTATTCCGTAATAATATACTTTGCCATTATTATTGATTTGAAGTTCCCTATTTAGCTTTTCTATAAATTTATAGTGCACATTTGAGTCACATTTGCTTTAGAAGTTTCATTGGAATATGCTATTGGTTATTAGATCTTGAGCTTTTACTTATAAAGTGAATATGTACATTGGTCCATAAATGGTTTGATTTACATCAATCTAGTTTGCCAATTGACTCTGACAGTCTATAAATTTGATTCAATCAAGCACGTAATAAGGACTTGATTGAATCAATTTTGAACATTAATGTGATTAATTAATATAAATAGTCTTTGAAAAATTATTTTTTTTGGTCTTCAATCATTTGAATTGCCAGCATTTCTAGACTAAAGCTGAAAAGTTGATGTGTTTTTTAACGTTTTTTTCCCCCGCAGGTATGACTATTCTGGATATGGTGCCTCTTCTGGCAAGGTAGGCTATTCTTTGGCAAATACAACAACAGTTAGTTCTGTCGCAACGATGGATTGCATGCGCACACACATAAACGCACACAGACACTCGCAAGTACACATACACGCAAAGCACAATTCTGTTTTGTTGAAATTAAGTTCATTAACAAATAGATAGTAATGCTAATACTTTCAAATTATGTAGCCTAGTGAATCCAGCACATATGCTGACATAGAGGCGATATATGAATGCCTTGAAACCAAATATGGAGTTGGCCAGGAAGAGGTAATCTTATACGGGCAATCAGTTGGAAGTGGACCAACGTTGCATTTGGCATCTAAGTTGCCGAGGCTGAGAGGCGTGGTTCTACACAGCGGCATTCTTTCTGGTCTTCGAGTTCTCTGTCATGTGAAGTTCTCTTTTTGCTTTGACATTTATAAGGTAATAGGAGAATCAAACTATTTAATAAAATTAGACTTCACCTCTTCATAGAATTTTGAATGACATTGATGAAGACTCATTGAAAATAATTTCGATTGAATTTCACGCTGTTAACCTATAAAATGTAAATTATATATTTTGGTTCAGATAAAAAGAAAAATGTATACTTAGAAGTTAGAAGATATAAAATGAGTATAATAAAGATGTCGAGTTTCGGATTAAGATGTCGAGTTTTGTATACTTAGAAGATATAACATAAGTATAATATTCTGTTTTATCATCTCATATGATCTAATTGTTTTTTCCATTTTCCGACCATGCAGAACATCAACAAAATAAAGAAGGTCAAGTGTCCTGTCCTTGTAATACATGTAAGTAAATGATGCAATGTAATCATACTTCTTTTCCTCTTCGTATTTATTTCTTTTGATATTCAAGGCAAGTAGTAGACATAGCAATTATTGTGCATAATGATTGATTCTCTAGTTTTGGAGTTATCACTATACATAGATAAAGCACACTTTCCACCATCCTGCTTGAGTTTCATGGTAGCTAGGCCTTGTGTTCTTTCTCTAGTCGTGCACAACAATAAAAATGAAGCAATTTTCCATTAAGTGAGGTTGGCTACATAGATTAACGAATGCCATAAAATCCAATGGTGATAGATTTATAGATAGACTATTTACCTCTAATTCTCTATTGGTCTATGGCCTGTAGATTTTAAGGTCTACCACCTCTAACAAATGTATTTTCCTCCATTTGATTAACTCTCCTTTCTGTACAACATTGTCGATCTAGTGGTTGTGCAGTAAAATGTTGTTTTAAGCTTGTGTGATACTTCTCTGGACTCGATTATAAGCAAAAAATAGCTTGAGTTTGTTGGACTCGAATATAAGCGAATGTCAACTAATATATCCACATCTAATGTTGTAATTCCAAAAATACCTTAAACTGATCCATTAATGTTTTGAGGAGATCACCATCATAATTAGGGGTAGGTTAGTAAATGAGAGAAGTGCTAGCAACACTCACTCTAACACCCTCTTTCCAACACTTACTATTTTATTATATGAAATGCACATGTGTCTAACAATTTTTGAACTAGACCCCACATCTAGTGTTGGGCTCCACATGTATTTAACACAATAAGAGAGTACTTTCTATTGCAGATCACATGTGAACATTACTTCATTTCATCCATTTTAATTGCATGCTATAGTTGACATTTTTTTCTGTCACTTCGCCGGTTTATATGATAAATACATTGAGGAAATTTTTTTGTTTCTTCATTCAACTCTCCAATTAAATCATATCATCTGCATAAAATATGTATTGTGCACCTAAAATTGTAGCATGTATAAAACAAAGAAAAATAGATCAAAACTGAATTTAATGAGAACAAAAATGTTATGATGGACATGCTAAATTATTTTGCAGGGTACAGAAGACGACGTGGTCAATTGGTTACATGGCAACCGACTATGGAAAATGGCAAGGGAGTCATATGAACCCTTATGGATCAAAGGAGGTGGTCATTGCAACTTAGAGCTTTACCCTGATTACATACGCCATCTATGCAAATTCATCCAAGAAATGGAGAAGATGACAACTGAAAAGCGCCTCAAAAAGATCCGACAAAGTCTGGAATCAAAATCAAAGTCGAAAGCTTGCTCCACATGTACATGTCCTAGTATGAAGTGTTGTTGCAGCTGCAAATGCAAGTTACCTAAATGCTCTAGCTGCTGCAGCTGCATAAATTTTTCCCTGTCTATCAATTGTCCTGATTGTTGCTGGAAACCTAGCTGCTTCAAGTGTTGCCGCTTACCGAAGTTCACAGATTGTTTCGGATCAACATGCTGCACAAAATGCTCAATGCCTAGTTGTTGTTGTCCAAAATGTTCATTGCCTTGTTGCTACCCTAAATGTTCAAGACCAAGTTGTTGCATGAATTGTTTCTGTTGGCAATGCTTTATGGGAAAACACAGTGGAAGAAATGGAAAACAAAGAGGCTAATGGTTATAACATTGGAATGTATAGATGCATGGAAAGTCTTTGCTAACACACCATTTAATATTGTGAAGTGGTGTTACAAAGAGGAGGAAGTAGTGGATGGCAATTGTAGGGGGGTGATATATGTGATGAAATCATAATCTTCTATATCTTTTTGGGCTATTTAGAGTTTCTGAAGTTCTATTGGATTTTTTTACTCATAATCATAAACATTGGTGTGTAAATTAACTTTTAAAGTAGTTGAATTGTTTGTATCTTCAATTCGGTAGCCTTTTTGAAGATTTTTAAATTAACTTTTAGTTATTTAGTCCTTGCAAATACCACTTTACTTTTGAAGAACAATTTTAATATGAACAAATTTAATAGATATTAAAACAGACAAAAAAACAAAAAGTTGTATATTTTGCATAGACTAGAAATATATTTATGCCTTTTCGAAATGCATTTTGCAACCAGTATATGCAGCCTAAAGTCCTATGCTATAAGCATTTTCTGTGTTGTGTGCATATCATATATTATGGAAATTAAATTTCTGTTGCATTAGATTTATTGGTAGAGAAATATGTTGCACAAAATGTGTAAACCATTGATCCTAATGAAAGCCTCTCACATTTTCCAAACAGAGAATATCTCAACACTCAACGAACTCCTTGTTGGCTTTGTAGTTGTATGCTTATTAGGAACCAAAAGGAAATGCTGCTGCCTTGATTTGCATTAAGATACCTAATGTTTATTTTGTAATAGTAACATGCAATTTTATTGTTTTTCAGTATGCCTGGAAATGTATTAAGGTTTTGTTATTCTCTTTTCTCATAAACAACAAGACATGTTAGTAGCACTTAGCATCAATAAATTATTATCTGCTTGCTTTCTAGGTTGCTCCACAAGGTTGTCAACAACATCACTTAATTGTTTTTGCAAAGTTTTAACCTTCATATATTTGGCTATTAGGCTAAACTAATGTGCTTTTTTGAATACTATTATGTAAAGGCCATTACTTTTCCCACTCTTTGAGTTTCTTGCGTGTCCTATTCAGATTCTAAAATCGGAAATGTTTCAACATGTTTTGGAGATTTTTATGGAGTATTTATTCCGTTCGGATTCTATAATCCAATTGCATGGGCGCGGGAGAAATTCACAGGGTGAAAAAAGAAATAATCTTCCGTAAAATATGAGATACTAAACCTCATTCTCTACAAGGCCTGACCAAGCCCACCAAGATAAGGACTTTAGGTGATTGTTGTACGGCCCCCCTGTTTGCTCAAAAGCTCATTGTATTTATCGAATTGTGACTTTCGATTGACATAAAATCTATCAGACGATATAATATGATCAAAGTTTTTTGTATCCGAGCATAACTCTAACTCCCGATTGACTAAGAAAAGGCGTCCAAATAAAAGACCTTACATTAAACCTATGAATAGAGACGTAATTTAATTTTAAACCTAAAACTAAAAGAAAAAACTATTGATCAACTTTTTGTCAAAAGAAAACTATTCATCAACTTCAACTTTGCTAAACAAACAAGATATCAGAGTAAAAGAAAAGGAAAATTCTATAATCTGTATTGCAAATGATAGAAATGATAAAGTTTGTTTCAAAATGAAGTGCCATTTACATTATATACTAGGTAATGAGCCCTAAGTACCTAAGTTTCAAAAAAAAAAAAATTAAGTTCGAAAACGAGTATCCAAATACTACCGTATTATATCAATTTTTTTTAACAATTATAGCTGTTCATTAGAAATTAATGTCCAAATACAAGGTGGTATATCATTAAAATATTGGGGATTGACTAAGAAAATGACCTCTTGTACAAGAGTATGAGCAATCCTGTTCGCTTGGTCTCCGACTAAACTCAATCTTAGAGTTTTCAAACAAAGAGTTACAACATCTTCTACACTCATTGATAATTGCTCCAAACTCGGAGATATCATTGGTTCCTCTATTATAGTAATCTACAACCTTCTTTGCATCCAATTCGAAGTTCACGTTTGTAAGTTGTAGATCACACACCCAATGAATAGCTCATATAATGGTATAATTTGGGATAGAGAGCAATATACAAATGGTATTTCATGAAGATCTACACACACCCAACGAATAGCTCATATAATGGTATAATTTGGGATAGAGAGCAATATATAAATGGTATTTCATGAAGATCTACACACACTAAATTTACTTCGTACTTTAATGATAGCCGAAGAGAAATAACTAAGTAATTATTATCAAGTGGTTAATAAGCTCAATCAAAAAACGGATCGTTCGGAAGAACTTGAATTTAATTTTTAGGTGGAACGATTCTTAGTCTAATTATACTTACCTCAAGAACGAACTTTGAATTACCAAGACTCCCTTCCCATGAAAATCGGGAGAGTTAACTCATACAAAACAAAACAAAAAATTGAAGACATTTGATGTGTTCGAGTGCATATTAGAATCTAAAATTCCCCATTTATCCACAATAAATGTGAGATTTCTCGTTATTAAACTATTTAACCAAAAATTTCATTGGTTCTTTTTTTAATATATGTGAGAATATCACTATGTATGCTTATAATTAAAAGTGTAAGGATATCTTTATTTATAAAAAGTAAAGGAGCAGTATTAATTAAGTAATACTCTCTCTGTCCCATAATATCCGAGTCATTTGTAAAAAAGAAGTGTCTCAAAATAACTGAACCATTTCACTTTTCAATACAATATTAATTACTTTTTCCCCTTTATAACTCTAATTAATACTACTTTCATCATTTCCAATTCAATATATTCCATTTTACATTTGTGATGAGGATGCACCAACACTTAACAAGTGCACTTAAAACTATTTTTCTCTCTCATTCATTTATATATTTTTCTTAATACGTGTGAAATGAACTTTTGACTCAATTAATCCGGGACGGAGGGAGTATCTAAAATGAATTACTTGTTCTTTTTTTTCTTTACAAAGTATGTGACATGAATAATATTCAACGCTGCCTACACGCCACGATTTCATACCACGGTTAGAGCAAATTGAATGATAAGGAGGTTGTATCAATAAAAACAGAAATGAAACAACATGCTGATTCTGTTCAACATTTCGTTCCAGCTCATAAAGGATGATTACCGAAACGCAAGCCATTCGTCGGTACATAAAGTTGGCGACAAAAGATTAATTGACTTTTTCTCCTAAAAAGTACTAAAACATACAATGGGCATGACAAATTGACATTACAACACAAATTATCCTTAAATTGAATTTCCGCGGTCATGATTTCATGTAGTAACGCAGTCGAAACATTGGTGGCTGTTAGACCTCAATTTGATAATTTAAAAGGAACAAATGTAAATTTTTATTGTATAATTTCATATATATCGAGTTCAAACCATAATTGTTTGATCTTAGATGTGTGACTGCTCGATTTGTTAACCGTATCAAATTCAGGTTAGTGAACGATGCTACTCTTTATTAAAAAAAAAGTCTCATTTTTTTTTATTTGTGGAAATTGAGTTTCTCCTACCATACTCCCCACGCACAACATTATTGAGTTGTTTGATGTGTAGATGATTTGATAGGCGACTTGAATGAATAGACTATAACATTAAGTTTTTATTCTTTTTAAACCTTTTTTAAACTTTAATTAAAGAAATTTTCTTTACTTCTAATCTTCATTATAGGGTTATCATACTTTCTATTTTTTTCGTCGGAAATTGAAGGTTTCATTTAGAGAGATATAAGAAAATAAAAAAATAAAATAAAAGTTGAACGTCTTAAGAAATTGAAGGATGGTAACCCATTTAAACGTGGGTTTGGGTCTCTCCCATACAATTTACAAATCATGGTGGGTAGGGTATGGTGCGATTCCACTACATTTATTCAAGCAATCATCAATCAATGTAAGAAAAGTAGTAAATGGAATGTTTCGTTGTCCATTTGTCCCTGGTTTTGTTTAGTCATTGGTTTCATTATGCAAACAAAGAAACATATATGCACATGGACAACAATGATACATCATACTTAAATCAAAAACGAAATCTATGGAGTAAAGTAATCAATTATTAACAAATATATTATGTGGCAACACTATCTCCACTTCGTTTGTTTAAGCAATCTACACTTTTTTTTCTTCGGGTTCGAACCACGAACTTATATATTATGCATTATCCTTATCAACTAAGTTAAATTTACGAGAATTGGACAATGTAACTACTACAATTCTAGTAGACAGCAACATTTGTTTTTTACTCTTAATCTTGTCACCCCAAATCCATAAATTCCATACAAAACTAATTACTACTAATCAAATGAAGCAGTTCTTAAGGTGATTGCAAGATTGCAACAAAGTTTGTTCCTTTCGGATTATTTAGGAAAACGACAGTAGTGTGAGGGTTGAGAACTGAGAAGTGTCGTTTGGTGATGATATGGAGAGTTTTTTTTTTACTTTCCAGCAATAATTGCGGCGAGGCTACTGCAACATTTCACGGTTCATTCATTTCAGAGGGTGGGCCCACGCGGATACGTATGGAACCCACATAATGCTGGCCCACTAACACTAACGTTGGATTCAGATTCACACACTTTGTGACTTTCATGTGACATGCGGGAATATCGTTCATGCCGCGGACATTCCCTTCCTTTATCTTCTGTGTTGTTGTGATTTGTGATAGTCTATGTGGACGTGTAAATGATGCAATGGAGTGCCATAGATTCAAAACGTGATCCCTATTAATTTTTTTTCTATTCCCTTTCTAGTCGTCGTCAAAATCTAGTTTTTTCTCATTCATTTATTAAAGATGGGTGATTTATAGTTAATTTTTGACCTAAAATAGTTTTTCTCTATCTATTTTGTTTTTTCTTTCATGATTTCATCGTCTTAGTGGGACGTTGTGTTCGTCGTCTTTGTGCAAAGTTGTTTGTCTTCTTTGTTTCGGTTCAGATTGTCAGATCAGTTTCGAGTTAGTCTAGATCCAATCATGACTTTGACTTCGTCAATGTTGTAGATCTGGAGACATTGATATTCCGGAGACTTGAATATATTCATATGTGTAGGTTTTGTACGCCGTTTTATGCTATTAACATTTAATAGATGTTGCGAGTATGTTCGCAGATTCATCCTTTTTGTTTTTAGTGGATTTATATTGCATCGATATACTCTATCAATTTAAATGAATTAATATAATTTATTATCAGTAAAAAAAAAGTATATATATTAATTTATTTTATTTTATAATGATCAAAGTAGAGACTTCTCTCTTGACAAAAAAAAAAAAATCAGAGACTTCTCATTAAGTAGTGCATTTATAAATATTTTTTCACCATTAAACTCACACACATTCGCAAGGTGTTAGGTTCTCGAACTCAGATGAAGATATTGAGTCTAACAATGCTGACAATATCAGTTGAGTTAGGTCGTACAAACTAAATGATAAATATTCTTTCTACTTTTTTTTTGACAAAAAATATTTTTTCTACTTATAAACATAACATACTTCAACTTTTTTATTTTTATTATTACTACATGTAACTCCTTCTAATAGTGTTTTATCTCGACAACATTGTGAAGGTGAGAAAAACACAAGGAAGGGAGGGGGGGAGGGGGTGTTGAATTGTGTTTACTTTTTTTTCGTTTTCTCCTATTGAAGTCACTGAACAAAAGCAGATACAGTTCAACTTCTGAAGTGATAATCAGAATCTAAATGCAGCGAATAAAACAGAGAGAGAGAGAGAGAGAAAGAAGAAGGACACAAAGCAATTATACAGGTTCCTTCCACAAACCGGAAGTAGTCCTGTCCCCCTTGCACTTCCAAGGAGAGTTCACTAAGAATGTAATATCTGATTACAACTGTTCAATGCTACAACTAGCAAGAGACTTCAAATTACTCAAGCACAACTGCAAGAGATTTCCTATGCTCCTGAACACAGTCAAGAGACTTCCAATGCTCAA